>Ga0209536_100017677_pt1 | contig 10083 bp, 12 predicted proteins | sample DeeMarSeWOR28_12_FD_187461 | JGI IMG/M metagenome (GOLD analysis project Ga0209536, IMG submission 187461) | Marine sediment microbial communities from White Oak River estuary, North Carolina - WOR-2-8_12 (SPAdes) (version 2) | ecosystem: Environmental > Aquatic > Marine > Intertidal zone >... | reverse complement strand
GTATGGAGTTGCTCTTGGATATGACTTTGGTCATGGTCGTGCTGAATTGGCGGTGGACTATAAATCTCATGAATTAGATCGGTTTGCGGATGTGACCGAAACTGGTGTGGGAGATAGAGGCAACTTTGATGCTGAAGGCGATATTTATACGTTAAGCTCACTCGTTAATGGTTTTTATGATATTCAGCTGAATTTTCCTCTCACTCCATATATTATGGGAGGAGCAGGAATTGCTAAAATTACTGTAAAAGAATCTGGTGATAAAGAGGTTGATTCTGTATTTGCGTATCAGCTGGGAGCAGGAATTGGATATGCTGTTGATGCAGATTCAATTCTAGACTTAGGGTATAGATTTTTTGCAACTTCCGACCCGGAATTTGGCAATACAGAAGCAGAATATTATAGCCATAGTATTGTTGTTGGGTTAAGATTATATTTTGATTGAATGATGCCGGCAAAGATTAAAAGCGTTAACACGTAAACAATCCATTGTCATATGGCTGCTTCAACTATTCATCTTCAATTTTACAATGTTCACACTGATTGCTGATCAACTGGATTTATCGTTCATCCGGGGCGCATGGTTTATTCTGTTTGAAATTCACATATTATTCATAACGAACTGATATTTTTGAATAAGAATAAACAAGGTGCTCGGAAGTGCACATATTGCTGTATGCATAATTAATAAACAGAGGAAACTGCTCATATTATTACTGTTTAATTGTCAAGGATGGCGTCAGGAAGGTTCCTATTTGACATTATATATGTATTTCAGATAGTTATTTCAATATTTATGTATTGACATTTATTTACAGGGTAGTATTTAATATTGAATCTTTTTCTAAAGATTTACAGATACTAATCTCAGACAAAAACACTTTTCATTCAAAAGGAGGAACGCTTATGATGTATCACAATAGCATTGCAAAAAAACTAACAACTATTTTGTTCTCTTTGTTGCTGCTGCTGAGTCTGTCTGCCGTAATGAATGCGGCGGTTGCCAACGGAGCGGTGCAGCCGCTGGTCGACACGCAATGGCTTGCTGACAACTTAAAGACCCCGGGGCTTGGGATCGTCTATGTTGGCGGCCCAGCCTCCAAGAAGGAAAACTTTGAGGTGAAACATGTTCCGGGGGCCGTATTTCTTGATTTCTCCACTTTAATGGGGGTACTGGGAAACGGCAGCACCCCTCCTGACAAGGCAAAATTTGAGGCGCTTGCCGGCGGTCTGGGAATAGGAAATGACAGCCATGTGGTAATCCACAGCGGCGACACCCTTTTTGGTGCCACCGCATTCTGGCTTTTTGACTATTTCGGTCATAAAAATCTGAGTCTGCTGAATGGCACAATCGCAAAATGGATGAATGAGGGACGTCCTACGGCTGGAGGACCTTCGAAAATAACACCGGCGACGTATAAAGCAGCCCCGAACGCATCTCTCTTTGCAAGTGCGGACAATGTCCTGACAAATCTGAACAACCCGAAAGCGATAATGGTAGATGTCCGCGGAGCAGAAGAATACAAAGGTGCAGGCAGCCCTCCCGGTATAGAAAACAAGAACTTGGGACGCATCCCAGGCGCCGTGCATCTCGACTTTTTTTCCACGAATCTGAATAATGACGGCAGCTTCAAGCCAGCCGCTCAACTGAAGTCCGCTTATGAGGCCAAAGGCGTCACAAGCGATAAGGATGTAATAGCGTACTGTCAGGGAGGCGTTCGTGCCTCGGTGACCGCTTTCGTGCTCGAACACATCCTCGGCTACCCGACGGTCAGGAACTATGTAGGTTCATGGGGCGAATGGGGAAACAGGCTTGATACAGCAAAATATCCTATTGAGAAATGATCATCTTCTCAACATAGGGATCAAGAATATTTTTTGTCTGTCATTCAGGGTCAGCCCTGAACCTGAATGACAGAGGAATTTTATACTTACATAAAGGAGGTGACGGCAATGGCAAAAAAAATAGCTATTCTTGTCAGGGACAGACAGGGTGAGGCCCTCAGAATGGGTGTAGGAGCAATACTGGCCGATGATGAAGTCCACGCTTACGTACTGGACAGAAAAGTAGAAGAGAACGATGAGAACAATTTAAATGTCGAGACTATGGGTGATATGGACGTAAAGCTTTATACAAACTGCAAGGACAATGCAAACATGGAATATATCTCTACCGAGGATATTGCAAAGAAACTGGTTGAATATGACCATGTTATACCATATTAACCTGTCAGATCAGACATGACAGGCAATCTGATTCAATCAAAGGAGGCTCGGGATGAATATCCTTTACCTTTTAAAAAATACACCGGACGAGACCGGCAGCAATATCATCGATGAGCATAAGAAGTCTCACGAAGTAACGATCATCAACATCAATGAAAACAAAAACTATGATGAAATAGTCGATGCCATAGCATCGAGTGACAAGGTTATTTCCTGGTAACCGGTCTTTACTTTGATGACAAGGAACCTTGAAAGGAGATGTACACAATGAAACTTGGCATACTCGTTAATACAGATAAACACCTTGCAGATATCGTGGGCATTACCAAATCCGCCGTCGCAAAGGGACACGAAATAACCGTGTTCAATATGGACGAAGGCACGAAATTACTCGGGGACCCTTCATTTCATGCCCTGTGCAGCATGCAGGGAGTGTCCGTGAGTTTCTGCGACCACAGTGCAAAAGGCCTGAATGTATCAACTGAGGGTATTCCCAGTGAGATCGTATGCGGAAGCCAGTTTGATAATGCAAACATGAACCACGATTGCGACAAGGTAATCGTCCTGTAGCATTTCAGGTTTTTCAGTAATTTTTTCTTAATTTGACGGGGAAGAAAGTTGCCTTTCTTCCCCTGACCATTTTCATTCATGGAAACACCTCCACCTCTTTCACAAAGAAACGACTGTTACATCCTTGTTTCCCTCATTGCATTCCTTATACCGCTGACACTCTATGTATTCCGGCATCTTGATGACAACAAGCTCACAGCCTGGAACTGGGTATTTGCCGGGGCTGATGTATCAGTATTCTATTTCACGCTTGTCCTTGGACTTGCAGCAGCATTTTTCCTCTCAAAAACATCACTCATCGAACGATACCCTGCCGCAAGCCTGATGACTCTTACATTTGCTGTATGCAGTTTATTCTGGAAAGCGCCCGAGGTGATTATTGATACCTCACGATATTTCACCCAGGCCAAACATCTTTCTGAATACGGAATTGCATATTTTGCGAGAGAGTGGGGAGCTGAAATTAATGCATGGACCGACCTGCCGCTTCTTCCTTTCCTGTACGGGTTAATTTTCAAAGTGTTCGGGGAGAACAGAATTTATATCCAGTGCTTCACCGCCTTTCTCTTTTCGATGACCGCAGTTGTTACCTATCTCACGGGAAAAACTCTCTGGGATGAAAACGTCGGATTCAATGCCGGTTTATTACTGTTAGGAATACCCTACCTGCTCTCCCAGACTCCATTGATGCTTGTCGATACAGCGACGATGTTCTTTCTCATATTTTCCGTGTTCACCTTTATAAAGGCCATGGAAAAGGGCGGCATCTGGATCCTTGTATCCGCATTCTCCGTCTTTGCCGCCATTTTCTCGAAATACTCATCATGGATGATGCTTTCCGTTCTCGGAATTATATTTATTGTTCATATACTGCAAAACATCTCATACAAATCCCGTAACTCAAAACGCCTGACTCTCTCCATAGAGCGCGCCCTGTCCGTTTTCCTTGTTGCAGCGATTCCGGTGACTCTTATTGTGTTTGACAAATTTGAAGTCATTGCAGACCAGATCAATCTGCTCGTGACGTTTCAGAAACCCGCGCTCAAAGGGTGGAGCGAAAGCTTTCTGTCGACCTTTTTTTTTCAGACACATCCCTTTATAACAGCTGCCGCACTCTTTGCCCTGTATGCAGCTGTTCGTAAAAGAGACCTTCGTTCAGTCATCATATTCTGGCTGCCTTTTCTTATGATGCTGTTATGGGTCAGGAGGAGCCGGTACATTATGCCTGTATTCCCCATGCTCTCGCTCATGGCTTCATATGGATTGCAGACAGTGAGAGACAGCAGGTTGAGACGTTATCTTGTATTAGCGGCTGTCAGCACCTCGCTTGTCATAGCGCTCGTTGTGTACCTTCCTTTTTTAAAAAAAATGAGCCCTGTTAATTTCATGCATGCAGGAAGGTATCTGAATTCTCTGGATGCACCTGTTGTGGAAGTACTGACGCCGCCCTCAAAATCGTTTTCAATCAACCCGGCAGTTTCCGTGCCGGTCCTCGATCTTTTTACTGCAAAGAAGATCCACTTCAGATATACCGAGATTGAGCCGCCTGAGAGAACAAAAAAATCCCCTCTGCGGTTTACGTGGACATATACGAATCCAAAGTATTATGAAAATGAAAGCGTTGGCGCTTTATCTGAAAACAGGCCTTTTGTTATTATCACATCCGGGCATGGAGAAACTCTTCCTGAGGCCATCCATGAGAAAATAGCGGACTATCGGAAAACCGCAGAATTTAATGCAAGCACCGGTGTATTTCGATTCAGTCCTGACGTCATAATTTATGAACCCTGATCCGGTCATGTTACTACTGGCACAATACACCACACTGGACGTCATTTCTGACTACTGTGAACCCGACAATTTCGCATTTGTCAGGATTCCCGTCAAAAAATACAGTATCACCTGCCTGTACATTAAAGCAGTATGAGAACTCCCTGAATTCCTTTACCTCATCACACACAGAAATCGTAAATATTTCATCATTCACTACTTTAAGAACTTTACCGACAGTGCTGTTACAGGATGAGTATTCCGCATACAGGGAAGCATATACATATCCGCACGTCACAAGTACAATCAGAATTATACAGGCGATCATTTTCTTTCTCATTGAGAACCTCCTTCTCCTCTCTACGACATGATCATCTCTTATCTTTAAAACTCCGGGCGAATGATCCAAACTCTTCATTGCTGTCTCTTGTTATCTATTTAGCATCCTCCTAAGCAGCTGTCTATTTGAATATATTTATATAAGCATAAGCTTGTTTAATCAGTGCTTCAATATCCGGAACGTTCCGTTTGTGACTGCTGAGTTGCATCGTCCAGCCTTCATAAAATGATCTCTGCTCATGTACCCCCTCACGAGGGAAAATTGAATCGCCGTTCTGTTCCAATCCGGACTCTCAAAAATCCGCCCTGTCCCAATTGGGCCAATTATTCGAAGCAGCAGTCGCTGTAAGTCTCAATTATTCAATGAGTTACTTCATGGCACAGTCTTTGCTTTTGCAAAATTATCTTTTATCCTGAAACAACCTATTTGAAAAGGAGGATATTATCGTGAATGAAGTTGCTGTGAGTGACGGATTGATAAAGAAAAAGCTTTGGGCCCTTGGAATTGTAATTTTGTTTGCCATTATAAGTATCTCCACCTATGCATACAACGAATATTACATTTACCTTTCTGCGTATCTCTGGTTTGGTTTTATTTATGGTATGTGTCTTCAGTACGGGAGATTCTGTTTCGCGTCTGCGTTCAGGGACCTTTTCGCGGTAGGTGTTCCGAGAATGGTTGTAGGGATAATGATTGCGGTCATACTCTTCGCTCTGGTTTCAGCATTTGTCACCGCTACCGGAATCAGTACATTTCATTCTTCCCCCTACGGCATCCATTCTGTTATTGCAGGGTTCATATTCGGAATTGGGATGGTGTTCGCCGGAGGCTGCGCATCTGGTTCCCTGTACAAAACCGGTGAAGGCAGTGGCACAGCACTGCTGGTCGTTCTGTCAATAAGCGTCACCCAGTCTTCATTTGTAGACATAGGGGGCTGGATGAACAAGCTTGTTCCGGCAGCCTGGCATGAATCAGCCACGGCAAAGGGGCTTCCGGACCGCATTACTGTTGGTGATGGCTGGATTGACCAGTATCTTGCCGGCTACGTGTGGGACCAGCCTATTACAACTTTTGCAGAAACACTTAACTTTACCAAAGAAACGTTCTTCGGCGCCTATGTCGGTAACGTTCTCATCGGCGTGTTTGTACCTGCTGTCCTTCTTCTTGCAGGTGTCTATCTGATATGGGGGAAGAAACGTCATATAAAAGAGGTCATCGGGGAAAAAATCACCGGTATAAGCTTGAGGGATAACTTGGCGGGCTTCTGGCAAATGATCCTCTCTTCCAAAAGAACAGCAATCGCGGGCCTTATCCTGGGAATCGCCTGCGGGCTCCAGATGTTTGTTATTGAAGGCCTTCGAATCAAATACGGCATCAGAAATGCAGGTGAAATCCTTCAGAGAATCGGATCGGATTTTGGCCTTTCCATCAGGGGAACAGTCTTTGATCCCGGTTACTGGTACGTAACGACACAGGAAGCCCAGTGGGTGGGATGGGTGATGCAGAAGCTCGGGTGGGACAATACGGACAATATTTTCTTTGGTTATATCAATGGTATTCCCAATCCCGCGCTGAATCCTGCTGACTGGATGTCCCTCGCACTGATTGGGGGTGCCGCAGTTATGGCGCTCTTAAATAATGAATTCAAGTTCAAAAGACCCCAGAGGGACCTCATAAAATGGGCGTTGATCGGTGGTGCTTTGATGGGCATTGGCTCAAGGCTCGGCCTTGGATGTAATGTTGGCGGTTTCTTTGTAAGGGTTGCAAACGGCGACCCTGCAGGCTGGCTGTTCGGTCTTGGCATGATTGGCGGCGCCTTTATAGGGGTCAAATTTTTTAACTGGTGGACAGAGAGACAGATGGCAAAGGAAATGGCCTCTCTGAATATTTAACGATTCATATGCTCAATCAGGAGGATAGTTACAATGGCAATAAAATTTGACAAGAAGAGCGACGGTGTGTATACGTTGGACTGTCAGGGGTATGTCTGTCCCCATCCGCAGATTTATACAAAAAAGATGCTGGAGAAGATACATTCAGGAGATGTCCTGGAAGTCATGTTCGATAATCCTTCGTCATCAGAATCAATCACTGATATGTGCAGCGGTTCCGGAAATGAAATAATTGAGAAAAATGTGAGTGATGGAAAGTATCTCTTTACAATCAAGAAGGGATAGAACCTGAGAACTCTCTGGGATTGAGGAGGAAATCATGAAACATATGTTTGGCATAATAATCGTCATCGTCACTCTTTTTGTCGGATTTTTGCTTGGATACAGCATACCACCGTTTATACATTCCGGTGTCTTCAGTGACCGCGAAGAAAAGGGTGTAGAAGTGATGGTCGATGAAAATCTCGAAAAATTTTATGAAGATCTGTACAAAGATACAGCAGATGAAGAGTAACCATATCATCCAGTCTGGTAAGGAGGAATCATAATGGAGAGGCGCATGTTAATTCTTGTGGTAGTCATTTTGGTCATGGCATTTATGTTCGGCTACATAAATTCTTATTCAACGGGCATACAGCCGGGCTATTTTGAAAAGGCAGAAGCGCCTGCATACGGTGTAGGAGGAGGAGAGACACTGGCAGCGGGAATGGATGAAGAGTTCCAGAAGCATCTGAAAGCTCTCTATCAGGAAGAAGATGAAGAGTAGACAACAGAGAAATTTTCGTGAAAGGAGGGATAGGAAATTTTCACCCGAAACAAGAGAACAATTATTTAATCAGGAGGTGTTAATCATGGTAAAAAAATCAGTTTTATTGTTTATAATGGGTGTTTTCATTCTCGCATCTGCCGGTCTGTCCCATTCCGCACAGTGGGCAAATCCGCACCTGCTCTTTGATGCAAATCAGGTGAAGGAAATAGTCGGGAACCCTGACTGGGTATTGCTCGACTGCCGGAAACTGAAGGATTACGCGAAAGGTCATATCCCGGGAGCCATCAGCATCGGAAAACAGTGCAAAAAAGGCCTCAGGGATAAAACATCCAGAGCATTCAGGGATGCATCAAAATATGAGAAGCTCTTTGGCAAGGTCGGGATCGGCAACGATACACATGTTGTCATTTACGGCGAACATGTCAAGAGTGACACGATGAAGGACACAACCGTGGCATTCTGGATACTTGAGTATCTCGGCCATGACAAGGTACACGTATTGAACGGCGGAATTGACGCCTGGATCAATGCCGGATACGCTCTTGACAACAAACCGACAATCCTCGCTGCGAAAACATTTAAGGCCAATGTTGTAAACAGCAGGTATGCAACAACAGATGAGATACTCGAAATTGCAACCGGCGCCAAGAAGAATGTGCAACTCATTGATGCAAGGACCAAAGATGAGAACAAAGGAGCTGATCAGCGCGCCCTCAGGGCAGGCTATGTCCCGAATACAACAGTGAACATATCCCATAAGGATACGTTTGATCAGTCAGAGGACCTTGAATCCGGTAAGATGAAGGATAACGGTTTTCTCTCATATGACAGAGTCGCGAGCTTCTATAAAGACCTTGATCTCAACAAACGCACCGTCGGCTACTGCCAGACAGGGACCCGTTCCACATTGACCTACCTGGAACTCAGGCTTCTCGGGTTTAAAGACCCTGCAAACTGGGATGAGTCCTGGAGGGTGTACGGCTCACATTATAAAGATTTTCCGGTTGCCGGCGAACAGTTCTTTGACTTCAACCGGGTCAAGAAAGCTGAAAAGAAGATCAAGAAACTTGAAGAAAAACTTGCAGCGTTAGAAGAAAAAGCAAAAGAAGACGAAGAAAAGAAATAACCCATCTTCCCCGGGGAAGAAGTCAGCAGATCATCCGCCTGACTTCTTCCCTTTTTTAATGCCAACCATTATAGTTTTCAGGAGTAATCCATGAATAAAACCTTAATCACCGCTGATGAAACAAAGGGGACACGGGAGATGTTTGAAAAAATCACGAAAATCTGCAAGTGCATGAGTGGGTAAAAAGAGATGAATTCGATAGCTTGAAGTTCCAATTTGGAACTTCAAGCTGGTGCGGCACTCGCAAGCTGCCTTTAGTTTTCACTGAAAACGGTGTAGATATGTTATCGACTGTTTTGAACAGTAAAAGAGCGATTCAGGTAAATATCCAGATAATGAGGACATTTACAAAATTACGAACCCTTATGGTTTCTCATAAGGACCTAAGAAGAAAGATTGAAAATATGGGAAAAAAGTATGACGAGCAGTTTCATGTTATCTTTGAAGCTATAAAACAGTTGCTTGAACGTCCAAAAAATAAAAGAGACAAATCGGGTTTGGGAGGGATTAAGGAATAAGTAAGAGGCAAATGTAAGCTCTCCTGCCATTTTCAGTTTCTTAATATCTTTTATCACAAGCTGATGGTAGGAGACTAAAACATACACTCACAATTACTGCCTTATCATTGTACATTTCAAATAGTTATTGTCGGGATAAATAAAGGTCTGAGATTACTGCTAAATTTATATTATCAGTGAAGAGGACGAATAGCTCTCTCGACTATTTATTCATGATATCGGTAAGGCTGACGAGTGGCTCGCTTAGCGATTGATATGAGTTATCAATGAGGCTGAAGAATAGTTCAGGTGGTGATATACATTTTTTTATCTTCATGTTTGATAATGATGAGACAATTCAATAGTTCATAGAGTGTGGTTTGGTTTCTCACTTTTGTCATGCATGAGACGCAGCTGAGCCTGGCAGTATGGTGACACCCTCACAAACTAGAAACTCCCTGGCTGCTGCACAGGGAGTTTCTAGTTTGGTTTATCTTCAGTCTGTTACCTACTTAGCAGGAGCGTATGATGTATTGAACTTCATTTCCTCCCAGGCCTTTGGATCATACAACCCTTTCTGCGTCTGATGCTGGACCCATTCCTTGCGCAGGGTGTTCAGGAAGGCCATCTTCTCATCAACCAGCTTGTCGAACGGCAGGCCTACGACTTCCTGCGCTTTCTCCTTGGTAGAGAAATCAGGTGCTACATAATCACCCGCATTGTACTTGGCCAGCACTGCACGCAGCTTGACCCGTGCTTCCTGCCCTATGTTAATTGCAGAGCCAAGTATCCTCAAGGTTTCCTCAGGAGCATGGAAGAAGGATCCGTGGCTTGCAATGGAGTAGTCCCATCTCCACTGGGCGTGCCTGATGTCTTGCAGGATATCTTTCATC
>Ga0209536_100017676_pt1 | contig 10083 bp, 20 predicted proteins | sample DeeMarSeWOR28_12_FD_187461 | JGI IMG/M metagenome (GOLD analysis project Ga0209536, IMG submission 187461) | Marine sediment microbial communities from White Oak River estuary, North Carolina - WOR-2-8_12 (SPAdes) (version 2) | ecosystem: Environmental > Aquatic > Marine > Intertidal zone >... | reverse complement strand
ACCCCTTTTCCGCATTTCATCCTTCGATTCTATTTTTATCTTTCCGCTTGAGGTATATTTGTACAAAGGCGAAGCGAGTTCCGAGGCAAGCTCGTCATCAATAGGTAGTCGGCAATCACGCTTCGCCAACCAATCTTTTACCTCAAACCATAATTCAGCTCGTAAGTTCAAATAATTTTTTTTCGTGCTTGGTGCTTCGGCAACATTGATCCCACGCACGGGAAGGTGCTGTTCAGCCAAGCGATCCACCACGCCCGAACCAAGGCCAATCACATCAATTAAGATTTCGCTCGGACGCTCGAGCGCAGTAGCGTCATCGTATCTATTTTTTACTGCACCACAAAGTTGCATTAAATCCATGCTTGGGAAAGTAATAAGTTCAAAAACAGTATTTCCCTGGCGTACGCACAAAGCAGAATTATCTCCGCCAAAGCGGGCGACATCTAAGCCCCATACTATAGGTGCGCTCGCGGTTAGCGATACATCACGCCCCATGGACGCACGAATTAACTCCATTGGTATGACAGTATCATCGTCCGCAGATGGAAATTCGCCCATAACTTCCACGCGTGCGACAGTAGAATCTTCGCCATACTGTTCGATCATGCGTTGGAACAATTCTTTGTCCGTTCCTTCGACCGTGCGGGAATCTATTTGTTCGGTTTTCCAGAAAGATCTTTTAGAGTGGAAAGAATCATAGAACGGGCCTGTGTTCCTGCGTGGGTTGGAAAAGGTAAACCAAAAACGATTCTTCGTGGGTTCGGAGAAGAAACCTTCCGATACTGAATATATGGGTGCTGGTATACCAGATGCTTCGTCCATGATTAAACAAACACCATAAGATGAATGGATACCCGCAAATGCGTCTGGATTCTCCTCAGACCATAATTGAGCCTGTGCATAGTAGTAACCAGTATCTATCTTTAGATCGTCTATCAGTGCTTTTTCAAACCATTGTGCTGGTTTTATAGTTGTGGCCGTTTTAGCAAACCAATGAGAGTGTATAGAGAGCGTTAGCCACTTACCTAACTCAGCCCATGTTCTACTTCTAAGCTGTTGTTCTGTGTTAGCTGTAACGATTATGGTTGAGCCTAGTCTGGTTGATAGCATCCAAAGTATTAACCATGAAACTAAAGCAGATTTACCAATACCACGACCAGAAGCAACTGCCATTCTAAACATCTCAGGCATATCAATACTTTCATTTCTTTGGATATGCGTTGAAATTTCTCGCAAAATTTTTTCTTGCCACTTCCTTGGCCCTTCAAAATGCTCGAGGGGGGTATCCTTTTGTCCCCAAGGGAAAACAAATCTGACAAAGTTTAATGGATCATCTTTGATGTTCATTGACCAGATAGATGTCATCAATTCTTTTTCTTGCTTAACTGAATATTTCATAAAATTTTATTTCATTTGATATATATATAACGCACGCCCACGCACGCGAAAGGGGGGGTAAAATCGCTCATCTTGGAGAGAAAGGGAGAAAAGATATTTTTCTGCAATTTATTACCGCCCCCTATTTTTCAGTATCCTGCACACGCTCGAACGCACGCAGGGGCAAGTCTAGCGTTTCGGAACTTTTGTCTTCTAATGCTTCCGTGCGCTCGTGCGTGACGCCTGGTCGCTCGCTCGTGCCTTCGATAATACGCTGTCGTGCGTCCGTGAGAATATTGCCCAGGTCGAGATTGTGATTTACTTCCTGGCGGTCTGCCCAGTTTTCCGATCTGTTCTTTAAATAGAATATTTGGGCCGTAACATTGTTTTCAAAAAGAGCATTATTAATGAGAGCCTGGGCAACTTTAGACACTCCTAATGCTTCCCCCTTTTTTAATGCATGCTCTATTTCCCCATATTCTTTTCTATGGCGGTCTAATGTTGACCAAGAAATACCAAGGCAACGACATATCTGCCGAAGCGATAAACCTTGAGACGCGTACTCTGTAATTTTTTCTAGTGTTTCAGGATTGTTAAGATCTTTCTTTTTTCTTCCTGGTTTACCTGGTGTTTTAGATGTTCCCATTTTCTCCGCTCTTTACCTTATTTATTGTAATTTATACCTGGAAAATTATTTTTATTTTTTTTCATTATTTTGTTGATATCTTTCTCAAAATGACGATAATGGGGAATACCTAGGAAGAACTAGGCATTTAAGGGCATAGCCCAGGAGATAAATAAACATGAATAAAATCAAAATAACCAAAGAAGAATTTTTCAATATGGACAATGGGATTGTGCAAGACATAACCCAAAAATTTATATACCCGCACATATTGAGAAATCAAAGCAGTTTAATAATTGACCTGGATACATTTGGGGTGAATGGTTTTTTATATGAGGATATAGAAAACTTGTTTATGACTGATGAGGAAATTATTAAATGGCACTTAGACGACATAGAAATTGAGGGCAAGGAAATCACAGCAGAAGACCTGGACGACTTCAGATATGACAACCCAAAAGAAATCTATGAATGGTATTTAGTGAGCGATTGGTTTATTAATAAATTAAGAGAAATAAATGAGCCAATATTGGACAACGATTACGGCGAATATTGGGGAAGATGTTGCACAGGCCAAGCAATATATCTTGATTATGAAATTCAAGAATTAGCATATAAATACAGCCATGATGAAAGGCTATATAAAAATGCAGAGGTTGCCTAAATGATTAAACTTTTAAAGCCGAGCGAAGAATTAGAGCCAGTTTATGGACTGGCTTTATTATTAGAAAATCCTGACCATGGTTATTTCTTATATCTTGATTTCAACAAGAAGAAAAAATCCAGGTATGAGGAGTTAAATAAATTTATCCAGGTGCACAGAGATGAGGAGTTTACTTTTAAATTTGGACGCCTAGTATTTCAATCAATTAGCTATCAATTCAATTAAGGGGGAAATATGAAACTAGAAACAATCAGAAACCTAAAAGAAACAGAGCATAACCAGGTGCGAGTTAATACACGCAAGGGAATTATTAACTGTTATGACATTAGGCCAAGGATATTTAATACCTGGCTAATTAATGACTTTGATATTCCAAGCACTAGAGCGCAGAAGCTAGGCGTTGCGATTGATGCCTTGCATGATGCATTGTGCTACATGGACGAGGAATACCAGGAGAAAATATTTAACATGCCAATTAAAGACTTGGTTAACCAATTTGCGAAACTTGAGGAACTAAGGACGCTTTAATGAAAACTTATATTACTAATGTTGGCGGTGTGAAAATCACCGCCCACTCTTACGAGGAATTCCAGGCCAAGATTGCCTACGCTTTAAAATGCCAACACAACTACAAGGCATTAAAAGATTTAGAGTTTAAATTTACCAGGGGAGAAAAAAATGCCTAAACCAAAAATTACCAGGTTTATTTCTTTCCTGGGAATTAATGCCAGGATAGACATAACAGAAAAATATTTCCCTGATGTTAATTTGTGGGAGATCAGCACGGAGAACGACCAACCAATACCAATGACAAAAACAGGTTATAAGACTAATTGGTTTTTTGATGACATCACAGAAACAACCATTTACGAGATATTAGACATCATAGCCAAAAGCAACGACATACCTAGAACGCAAATACAGCTTCTTGACGAGCCGTTCACACCTAAAGAGGATAATACCTACACGGACACAAAAGACGCTCTTAAAACGCATCTATGGACGCAGAGCAAAGAATTACAGCAAGGATATCTATTCTAATGACCAGGTACAAACTAATTTACACGGAATACACGGACGGCCACCAGGCGGACGGAGAAACCAAACAAAAAGAATTCCAGGCGGAGAGCCTAAAAGATTTATTCATTCAGGTGTTAGAGATAACGCAACGGAATGAAATAAAACCAAGCAACATTAACGCAATACTGCGGGGAGATAAATAAAATGCTATTAATTAACTACGGAATACAGGACGGAGAAAATGAATACAGGGATTGGTACTGTGATGAAAATTACAACCATAAAGATTATGAAACAGGAAAGGTCACATATTTGGAATTATTAAATTGTTTATATTCGGTTAACGAAGATGACTTTGAGGGAAGTAATGGCTACATGTCATATTGGGATAATACTAGACTAGTATGGATTGAAAGCATACAAAATATTGACCAAGCAACACTAGATATTTTAAGGAAATGTGCCTAATGACTGAACATACAGACAAAGTAGAAGCTAGACGCTTCCAGTTATTCAAAGAGCAAACAGATTTACCAACCCTAGAAACTAGGGCGGATTGGAATTACACGCTTAAACATTATCCAAGCGGTAAAAAAATTAAAGTCTTTGACGATAAACGCAAGAAAGACCAAATCATTAACGAGGGAGAAAATAATGAGTAAACAAATAACAGAGGATAACGGCTATAGAGATTGTAATGTATGCGGAAAATCTTTTAACATTTTTGATGACGGCTACGGATTACTTGATTTAGAAGAAATCCTAGAGTGTACAGAAGAACGCCAACACCAATGGCAAAAAGAAAACCCAGATATAGATTTAACTGGCTATTTTTGCATTAATTGTGCTGGAGATACTATCGAAGATATAGAGGGAGAAAATAATGGATAAAGCATTAAAAGCAGTAAGAGAGGCAAGCATTTCTATAGCTTGTTTATTAGATGATGTATCAGTAAATAAAAGCGAAGAAATAAATCTTTCAGAATTGCATAAAGATATTGAGCATATTCAAAATCAAATAACAATTTTGGAAAACTATCTTGAGCCTTTTGTTATAGAAGAACTAAACAATTCTATTGCAGACAAATACCAAAGTATTGGAACTAATAACGCGGATTATTTCGTACAAGAGGAAAACGCATGATCAACACCACTTTTTACTTTGACTACAACGGCACGGCTGTTTCTTGGAACTACAAAGGCGACTACACGGACAACACCAGCCCTATCTATAAGGCGTACAACCATAAGACATATAAACCACGCCTAAACGATCTTGTAATCCTAGAAACGCACGGCCACGATAAACGCACGCTTAAACAAGCATTGTTAGAAAGTATCAACGCAACACCGCTTGATAAACCAAAAAGTATTTGGAGTAAGCAATGAAAACAATTATTTGGGAAAGCGTAGTAAAACGCACGAACGGCAAACCAATAATCATTATTGAAAGCAACGGCAAATCCTACGCAGTCAAACAATGCGACTACAAAGGCAACGAATATAAAACGCTAGACACCTTTAACAACCAATGGGACGCTGAAAATCACGCGATCACCCGCACGCTCGGACACACGCATGATTGAGTTTCTCATACGCACGACCGCATTTATAATTCTTTTTACCTTTATTTATATAATCGCCTGGATTTTTATAGATAAGTTAAAATAACCTTTTACGCACGGGAACGGGTAATTGTATATATTTATCTCCCCCCTTACGAACGCTCGTTCTCGTGCATCTGCTCAATCATAACCACACCTAGACCAACCAACAGGATATGCTTACGCACGCCCGCTTTCGCTTTCCGCACGAGCGTCCGCTCGTTCTCTAACGCTATCCACAATATATTCTTATCCACTAGCTCACTCACGCACGCACCTACGCTGTTCCTACTTAGGCCTATCATCTTGGCGTAGTACGCATAGGCATCATGACTGCTCATAGTTTCCGCACGATAACGCTCGCATATTGCCCACAAGGTTAGCTTGCTTCCAGGCGAGAGCGTACGATCGCCTGCGTGCGTACGAAACCACTTCCACACACATACTCGCATCTTGCTAAAGTTTCTATACTTAGCTACTACGCTCGCACGAACGCACCCACTTCTGCTTTCGTTCTCAGGGATTGCATCTTCTATCCACCAGAACTTATCCATTTACTTTAACCCCCATAAGAGAGATTGCCGTGCTAACGGCAATTCTCTATATGTTATGTTATGGATATACGCAAAGTATCTTTGCATTAATCGCCAAGTATCTTTGCATCTATTGCAAAGTATCTTTGCATTAAACAGGTGATCGAGAGTGAAAATACCAAGTAAAAAAATCATTTTTGAAGGGTAGATTTCGACTTTTTCACTTGGTTTTTTACAGAAGGAGAAGATTTATTTTCACCCTCGATCTTAATTCTTTTGTTAAATATCCGGTCAAAATTATCATCAAACTTTGACTTATCGTACGGACGAGGTTTACTGCCCTTGCTCATTCTTGCCACCATAAAACATAAATAGCCAGGACTCCCATAAAAACTATGATGTTATTAATTAGTAAATCGCTCATTGGTCATCTCTCCCGAACGCTATCTGGGAAATGATATTTGGTAATCTTTTTACAATATCTTTTTCCTCTGGTGTTTTCTTTTTCTTGTTATCAATCTTTGTGCCGTATTCACCTAACGCACATAAGATGATGTGTTTATCTTCACTATCTACTATTAATTTAAGTGCCATATTAAAACTCCCAATTAATGCCTTTCTTTTCGTACACTTCTAAGACGGCATTTCTTCTTATCAGTGTCATAGGGTTAGTATCAACCTCTGATGAATTAGCTTTTACCACTCCAGCAGTAACTACCCTGGTCCTTTCATACTCCAGGCCTTCTTCTGCACAGATGTTTTTAACCTGTTGTTCTTCACATAAACCGACCGCTAAACATAACCTATGTCCGTCTATCAATGAGCTACTTCCACGAACGCTGGCTCTAAGGGACATTTGATCCTCTTGTACTGCCAATGCGCTTTTCGCCATATGATGCAGTGAAAGTACGGACGCTTCAAACTTTGATGCAATCCCCGCACAGAATTGACAATACAACTGAGCCGCTTCCTGGCTAGTCGTAATAGGTGCGGCCACAAAACTTTGTATTGGGTCAATGATTACCAAAGAAATATCATTAAAACTAGATAATTCTTCTACCAATTCGTCTGCTTCTGGCGTAAGGGCTAAACCATTTTTATCATCTTTTAATAACATTAATGGTTTTTCTGTATCTGGTACTGTATAAACATAAGTGTCATACTCGGTGTCATACCTTTTATCTTCTGGGTCTAAGGCCTTTAATCTTCTAAAGACTTCATTGCTGTCGTCCTCTGCAGCCAACACCAGAACATTACCTGGTTTCTTTATTGGTTTACCTAGCCAAGTGCCACGCCCAGAGCTTACCTTTAATGCAAGATCTAACGCTAACATTGACTTACCTACTCCACCGATTGATGCAAGTATCCCTGGTTTAGATGTTTCTAATAATCCTTCAACCAACCAAGACCTTGGCGGGGGATCGCCAACCATTCTCTTTATTGAGAATTGTCGTATGCCAAGACCTTGATTGTTTATTTCTAATCTGACTGCATCTAAACCATTAGAAACGGCTAGATCGTTGTAATCACCAACGACTGAGGGTAAACGGATAAGACATTTATAATTTTGTGATGCTATTTCTTCTGCTTTCTTCTTGCCTAGACCGCTTTCATCATTATCAAACGCAAGAATTAACTTAGCATCTGTCTTTTCTCTGATGTTTTTGACAGCATCTTTACCAAAGTTAGCTGAAAATACGCACGCCACAGGTAAATTGGTTGCTTGATAGATACTAGCACCTGTAGCCATGCCTTCTGTAATGACAATGGTATCCAACTTATCCAGACTGCGGTAATCCGCCCCGATTAAAAAAATGTTTCCTTTGACTTCGCCAGAAGAAACAAACCTTTTTTGCCCGTCAGCCTGGATGTATTGGAGTGATCGTATTTTACCAGATAGGTTATATATAGGGATAACTAAGGCGTTGTTGTGTGTCCTTAGATTAAAACTTTTGATCTGTTTATTTTTAAGATAGTCGTGATGTATCGCTTCTGGATACGACTGAAACCTTTTTTGACAATCCTCTGCAACTTCTTCATATCTTTCTTTCTTTTGTTTCTCTGCTTCTTCTTTAGCTTTAGCTAACGCTTCCTGTAACCTTTGTCGCTCTCCATGATCGAGCTTAGACATCTCCACAGATGACCATTTGTATTCCGCCCCCGTTCTCCAGTTTCCGTAAGTTGCGTATAAGAAATCATTAAAAGTATTAATAACATACCAACCTGATTTCTCATTTCCTTTGTCTGGCCTTATTCCTTGTGTTGCTGTTACGGGTACTCGGACGAGTTCCCCGCTAGTATTTAAAAAAGAAACATTTAAACCTATGGATTGCATTTCTGCAATAAGGTCCGATTCATTTCCCTGGTTTTTTTTGTATAAAAATGATGGATCAACAACCAATCCATCTTTACCGCTATATTTCGTTAGATCCATCTACCCCATTCCTTGCTTGTTCGATTGCGTAATCAAGATATCCACGCACGAGTTCATTAAAAAACGCTCTCCTGTGTTCTCTTTTCCACGCATGTAATGGTTTTTTTATAGTTTCACCATCACTTTCTTTACTCAAGCTAATATATTTTTCCTTCGCACGAGCGACCGCATACTCAATTCCTTTTTCACTTATTTGTGCCATTTGCCCGAGCGTTTCTCCTTCTTTTAGTTTCTCCTGGCACGCACGACTGCACGCACCAAACCACTTCTCATCACGATAGAACAATAGACCGCCAACAGGCTGACAGCATATGCCACAAAGTGACGGCCTATCATTCCGTAAAGCATCAAAATGGTATTTCTTCGTCTGCCTCTGGGGAAACACCATTATCTTTTGCTTCTTCTTTTTTGACAGGGGCAGACTTAGCTTTTTGCCAGCCTTTGCCCTTATTGTCATCAATGACGAGATAACCTTTCTCATCTTTCACCAGATTTGCACGCACGGACGAACCAACCAACTCGCTTGTGTCCTTGATCTTATCAAAGCCCATAGCCTTTCCAAGATTGGCAAGCGATTGTAAGCCAATGCTTACGGCTGCTTCGCTCGTATCATGCTCTACTGTAAAAGTGTGATAGACCAGACAAGGTTGTTCAACGCATTTGAATTGCACTTTCAATGCAACCCAGCCGTTTCTGCCTTGTATTTCTTCGTCTGAAACATATTCCAATGTATATGTTCCAGGCTCTAGGTGTGATCCTAGATCGCCACTTTCAAAATCATATTTACTTAGATCCATTTTTCTCTCCTTATCCTAAGTCGTAAGATTCATAATCTCTGAGGTAATCAATAAGATCACCGCAGTCCTGTTTGATGACCACTAAACGATATAGTGTTTCGTCAGGTAGCTGAGTGTTATTAACATCAATGCTATCAACATATTTGTTAATGACGCTAACTACTCTGTTCATAGACTGATCTAGTCTATCTATCTCATTTAGTCTAGCCATCTTTCTTTTCTCCTAACATGGCCTTTCTAATTTCAGACCAATCAAAAGGTAAAGAATCTGGTAATGCGTATCTATTTTTAGCCAGAAACGCTGGTTTCTCTCTGCAATAAACAACTGCATCACCTGCAACTGCCTTTGTAGACATACCGCCTTTGCCCTGTACCTTAACAGTACCCATTTTATAATTTGCAAAAAACACGCAATCTGCGTTCTCCATCACAACATCACATGCCTTTCTGTGGAGTTTCGGCTCAAATCTGTCGTAAGGCTCTATCTCTGGAGATTCAAACCTTTTGATTTGATGGTGGCCTATTTGAATAGTAACCATGCTTTTCTTTTCTCTGAGATTGTTTAGAAGATCTAAGTATTGTCGCCAATGTTTTAACACTTCTACATAACCTTTGCCGTAGCCTGGTTGCTCAATAGATTTCCAGCCATTCTCATCACATGCTTTTTGCCAAATCAGTGGCTCTAACCAGTCAATAGAATCAACCACAACTGTTTTATATTCGTGATCTTCGTCTAATAGATCTTGCAAATAACCAAGCACTTCATCAAATGTTGTACAAAGCGGTGTTTGCGGTGCTTCTATTGTTCCCATTCCATCTTCTGTAAGTATAAAGATTGGATTAGGCATCTTTGATGCGAAAGTAGTTTTACCAATCCCCGCACCACCATACAAAATAATCCTAGGCGGTTTCTGTTTACCTTTACTTCTAATATCAGCTAAACTCATTGCACCACCTCAACTTTATCTTCGCCTTCAACAGCATTTTTTAATTGATTGCTATAGTGTTGTGACAGCAATTCTAGTTTTT
>Ga0209536_100017675_pt1 | contig 10083 bp, 13 predicted proteins | sample DeeMarSeWOR28_12_FD_187461 | JGI IMG/M metagenome (GOLD analysis project Ga0209536, IMG submission 187461) | Marine sediment microbial communities from White Oak River estuary, North Carolina - WOR-2-8_12 (SPAdes) (version 2) | ecosystem: Environmental > Aquatic > Marine > Intertidal zone >... | reverse complement strand
AAAACGCAATACTCTTCAACAGTCAGTTCAATCTTTTCTTTCAGGCGAAACCCATTGCTATCCTTTTGCATATTGTCTTTTGAAATATGCAGAACCTTCTCCAAGATTGAATAGATATCAGCTTCGCTATACTTTTCTAGCAACATCTTCTCAATAGGAGCAACAGTTGCAGCAACCTTCACATTTGAACTGTATGGAGTGTACATAGTCTCACCTTTGTTTCATTTCAATATAGCCAGGATAACAGATGGTTCAGCATATGTCAAGGGCTTTTTTTCACTTTAATGCGATTGCACCAACAAAAAGGAAGTTCTGCCAGAATGGCTGTACAGTTCTGAATCCAGCACCAAGAATCATGTCTTCAAGTTCATTCCAGGTATTTGGCTTCAGCATATTACGAAGTGTGACTTCTTTAGTCATAATATCTTCAGTGCTAAAGTTCTTTCTCTTATAGTCATAGAAAGTAAAAGTCATCATCTCTTGAATACGAGCATTATTGGCTACAGTTTTCTCTGAGAAGATAAATGCACCACCAGTATTCAAACCATCATAGATACGACCAATAACTTCTTCTCTGTCTTTCATTGGCATAAACTGTAGTGTGAAGATAGATGTTACTAGTGAACAGTTATTGAACTCATACTGACGAATATCTTGAAACTCAAAAGTAAACTGATTGGTATAACTTTCAGTCAGTATCTTTTGTCTTTCTTCCATATCGCTCTTGAAGCCTTCAGCAACCTCTACACCAACATAGTGTGCGTTTGGTGCAAACTCTTTATTCTGTTCGGCCATTGCTGCAATAGTCTTACCAGTAGAACAACCAATGTCAACTACATCTGTATAATCTTCTACAAAGTATCTAGAGAGATTGATAATGTCATCATGTAGATGATTGTATCCACGAATAGACATTTCAATGTGATTATCAAATCCTTCTTCTCTATGAGCAAAAGTAAAATCAGCCATTGTTCACCTCATTATATGGTTTCAAAACATTTTCATAAATCGAATCAGCTACAGCCGCCATCATTTTTGGTGCAACCATTCTACCGATTCTTTCTGCTTGCTGGTCAAACTTGCCAGTCAGAATATAATCTTCTGGCAATCCCATCAGTCTCTTGAGTTCTTTGATAGTCAACTTCCGATTTGCAGCATAATGAAACACACCCGACAAACCCATCTTCTGCCCTTGCTGAGTCAGAGTTGGGCTAGGTAGTTGAATAGCTGGGCGAATCATATTGAAACAAGACGCTTTGGGATTTTCTTGTCTGAACTGCTTGTCACTAGGCTTGATGTGTCTATTTGGATTGAATGGTAGAAAGTCAAGAAACTTCTTCTGAAAAGAGCCTTCAACATATTCAAGTAACATCTTGACTTCTTCTGGGTCATTATCAATATCATCAATAGCAGACTTGATTGATATATGTTCAGTAGTAGTCTTATTTGGGAAGACACTCGCAAGATTAAGAAAGTTCATACCAATAGCATCACAAATATCATTACGAATGCAAATGAAGATTGTTCTTTCTCTTGCTTGAGGTGTACCATAGTCTGCTGCATTTAGTACTGAGTAAGTCACTTGATATCCAATATCTTCAAATGCATTACAGAAAGCATTCAGTTTACCTCTAGCCTCACCAAATGTAATACCCTTCACATTCTCAGCAACAATGACTTTTGGCTGAACATCTTTGGCTACACGAATAAACTCATAGAACAAATCTTCAATAGCAACTTGCTTCTTACCGTCTGAATATGACTTCTCTTTACCCCAACCCTTCTCACGTTTACCTGCAACGGAGAATGCGGAGCATGGAGGCGAACCATCTAGAATGTCAAGTTCACCAGCTTTGATGTTAGCCATCTTCAAAAAGTCTTCACCTGAATACTTCTTGATATCATCAACAAGCACAGGTGTATCTGGATAGTTCTGCTTGTAAGACTCAATAGCTTCTTCAACAAACTCATTAATCAATAGAATATCACCACCAGCAAGACGATAGCCTGTAGAACTACCGCCACCGCCAGCGAAACAACTGATAACAGTAAATCGTTTCTGTGCTGATGCAGACTTTACATCAGCAACTGTATATGGTTCATATGTCAAGTGATTGCCCTTTATTGTTCCAATCGCGTATTACATCCATAATACGTTTTCTATTATAGAAGTTTATTTCTTTGTTGTCAAGTAGTTTTTCAAAATAATCTGGTATACCTGCAGCTAGTTGCAAGTTCTCATGTATTCTGGCTTTAGACTTTTCAAACTCTTTTGCAAAAGACTCTCGAATCTTTTGTTTCTGTTTTGGTGTATTCATTTCATACCAGTCATACTTCATCATAAAATTTTTGACTTTTTGATTTTGTGGATATGGAAAATATGGAGCAATCCACTTTATATTATATTCTCTAGCCAATTGTTCTTGCTGTCTTATACCGACTGGATTCTTTACACCAAAATAAGCATTTCTAAATTCGTCAAATTTTTCTTTTGGCTCTTTATAATGAATGTGTGCTTTCTTAGATACTCCATACCAACCATCAGCACCCCAACCAGTTAAAAGTTCTTTCTGTTCTATTCTTGGATAGATATAGAGAAATGGCCATGTACATTCAACCTGTGTTTTCTTTTCACATTTGTACTGATGAATAAGTGTGAGAAAATCTTTTTCAATATTATCAACTGGCACATCAATAGCTGTAAAGTTCCAATTGAATGCTTTTGCTGTACTTTCTGCATTGAGAAAGTCTTTACTGGGTTTTCCATTTACATAAAATGAATAACAATGTAGTGTCTTACCAAGTCTGTGTGCAGCGAATGATACTGAAATACTATCAACACCACCAGAAAGAAGAACAGCCACATCTTTTTCTTGTGACTGTTCATCAATAAGTTTCATTATAATTTTATCTATCATTGTCTTCTAATCGCCTGTAAAACTCTTTGAAGTTTCAGTTTCACTACTCTGGTATTGTTTCTATAATCATCTTCTGACATCTCTAACCATTGTCTCAGAAACTCTATGTCTTTATCTATATTCATACGAGCCTGCTGAAATTTTTAATCTTTTCAAAACGATATACCTTGTCAAATTTCTCTACAAGTTGGTCAGTCTTGTGGCTAATAATAAACGAATTTGTGCCATCTGTTAGATACTTGATAATCTTGATGAACTCTTCTGTACCATTAGCATCAAGTGAACCATCTAGGATTTCGTCAAGTATCAGCAAGTTTGTGCTGGCACTGTTCTTCATCTTGGCGATTGCTCTCCAAGTAAATAGCAGAGCCAAGTCAATTCTTGTTTTCTCACCTTCTGAGAAGTTCTGGTATGAAAACTCATCACGGTGTCTGGACTTGATTGTCTCTTCAAAGTTCTCATTGATGTTGAAGTCAACAAAGAAGCCCATCTGTGCCAGATACTTATTGATTAGCTTATTGATGATAGGCAGATACTGCTTGATGATACGAGTCTTGATACCACCATCTTTGAGTAGACCAATAGTGGTTTCAATAACAGTTCTTTCTTCCATGAGTTCTTTTCTCTTGTCAGAAAGTTCAACCATCTTTTCTTTTGTAATCTTCTCTTCTTTCTCATTATCTGAGATTAGAGAGTCGGCATTAGTCAGTGTATCAATATGCTTTTCAGTATCAGTTACAATCTTCTGATAGTATTTGATGTTTGATTCTTTCTTGGTGATATCTTGGCGAATGGTCTGTTCTTCACCTAGAAGTCTTTCAGCCTCTGATATACTATCTATGCAAGAAGAAATCTCTTGCTTCATCTTCTCCATAGCAGTATCATACTCAACAACTTTTTCTTTTGTTGAACATACACTATCATGCTTGAACTGATTGTCAATATTCTGAAGACAAGTTGGGCAAGTATCATTGTTTTCATAGAACGCAATGTTCTTCTGTGCTGAAGACTTATTGGCTTCAATCTTGGACTGAAGTGCGATAAGTTTCTTATGACGCTCTTTCAACTTTGCCACATCTGGAATCTGGTCAAGAATACTGGCCTTAGTGATAAGAAGTTCTTGAATGTCCTTGGTGATTGTATCAATATGACTTTGAGCATCAGCAATATCTGCACGATACTTTTCAATCTTGTCATCATTAGATTTCTTCAGGCTCTTGATAGTCTTCTTGATGTACTCCAAATGTTCAAGTTTGGAGTTCAGTTCAAGTTTGTTCTTATCAATGGCTTCCTTGTTATCTTGAAACTTCTGCTTTGCGATAACATTCATTACCGAGAAGATAGAAATATCTAGAAGATTTTCAATAACAACTCGCCTGTCTGCTGGCGTAAGCTGCATGAAAGGAGTAAATGATGCTGAACCGAGTATGACTATCTGAGTAAAAGACTTCATGTTCATCTTCAGAATATTCTTCTCAAGATAATCCTGATAGTCTCTGATAGCCGCACTCTGGTCCAGCATCTCGCCATTGCAGTAGATTTCAAAGATGTTCGGCTTGATACCGCGAACTATCTTGTACTGCTTTCCATTGGTATCAAACTCAATTTCAACATGACAATTTTTCTTGTTGATAGAGTTGACCAACAGTGGCTTGTTGATTTTGCGAAATGGTTTACCAAAGAGGGCGAAGGTAAGTGCATCTAGAATAGTTGACTTACCATGCCCGTTCTTGCCTACGATTAGTGACATGTTGTCTGTAGACAAATCTATTTCTGAGAACAAATTGCCAGTTGACAATAGGTTCTTCCACCTAATCTTCTTGAATGTAATCATTAGATATCCTGGGCTGCTAGTGCTTCTGTATAAATTTGTGAAACATATCTCTGTACTTTATCACATTCTACTGGTAATGTCAAGCCAGAAATATAATTTCTTAGCAGCGTTGGTGTGTCTTGTGTTTCATCCACAATCTCTTCATCATCAAGTTCAAAGTTTGCAGCGTCTTCTAGAACCACAATGTCTGCGGGTGACACTTCATATAGCTTGTCTATGAGTTGGTCAAACGCAAATGGATTTGTCTTGTTCTTACATACAACCTTGACATATGAATCCTTCAGATATGAGTAGTCTGTTTCATTGATAGTCTTGAAGATATCGCTAGACTTTTCATCGTCATAGCCAATCATGTGGAACATTCTGTATGGATTTTCAATGAACTCTAGTTCTCGCGTCTCCGTATCAAAGACAGTAAAACCTCTGGGATCATTGTAATCGCTCCAAGTATGCTCACAAAAAGCACCCAGATACCGAATATTATCCCTGACAGACCGATGGTGAAAGTGACCACTACAAACGATATCAAACTTAGCAAATAGCTTATGGTCAAGGCCATGGTCGCAAAGATGACCTCTGAGCATTTCGCACCCATTGATTTCAAGGTGACCCATACAGATTTCTGATTTTGAGTTTTTGATTGCATTCACTGACTCCTCATAGTTTTCTGGGCAAATCCAAGGCAGCAAGAGAATATCAGCACCTGCGATATTTACTTCTGTCGCTGTATCATAGATATTCACATCATACTTACCGTCTACAAGTTCATGTAGAGCGTTTACTTGATTTGTATTCTTGTAGTAGACATCATGATTGCCCATGATGATATGTGTTTCAATACCATCAAGTTTATCTAAGAAGTCATTTCTTAGGCGCTTGGCTGTGAGAAAGTTGATATACTTTCTTCTGTCAACCAAGTCACCTAAGTGAAGAATATGCTTAATATTGTTTTCTTTCAGATATGGAAAAAAGAACTCTTCAAAAGACTTCTTGAAATAATCTAGAAAGAATAATGAATCATTTCGAATACCGAGATGTGTATCGGTAATAATCGCCACTTTAGCCAATATCAAGCCCTCTTCTTGTTAAGTTTAAAACCCTTTTGCTTCTCAAACTTCTTTACTGATGTATCAATAGCATCACGAATATCCAGAAGTGTGTTCATATAGTTCATACGGATATTCATATTGTCTTGCTCACGAAGCATTGAATTGATTAGCTGTTCAACCTGTACTGGCAGATTTTGTGTCATTGTCTTCATCCTCATAGAACTTTTGTAGCCCCTGTTTACGCTTTTCTCTATTCTTTTCTCGTTTCACTTTTTCTTTTTCTTCAAATCTTCCCATGAAATCATTGATATTATCATAAGTCTTTCTGGTTAGAGAAACGTCACTATGGTTTTCCATCTCTCTGATATTCTCATCAAATATAAACATCTCTTGGAAGTTCTTGTATATTGTATATCGGTTCTTTTCTTCTTTTTGTATTCGTCGTAAGAATGCGTAATGTATGATAGTCGTAAAGTATGCGAATGGATTATTTGTTTTGTTTGGGTCAAATCTATCAAAATATAAAATACAGTTTTCTATACCATCACCAATCATTTCATCTCTGAATGTATAGTTCATGAAGCATGGCTTGTTACCATACTTCGTTGCGATTTTGTATATACATTCTCCAATATAGTTGGAAATAACAGGTTTGTCAAGACCTTTTTTCTCAGCCTCAGCAACTTTTTCGTGATATTCTACAATGGCATTATAAAAATCTTTATTGTTCACATAGTGTGCTTTATTTGACATGATACCTCATTTTTCTCTTGACAATGGGTTGACATAGTAATATAATGGCTATGTCAGCCATGATATGAATAATTATATTAGATATTAGTTAGTCTAGTCAGATTAGCCATCTGCTTATCTAATACTTCTTTCCTGTTTGGCCACTTAATCATTGGCTTATCTGGGTCTCTAGAGAGATTCTTTAGTAGTGGCATGAATATCTTATTGACTGCTTGAAGTCTTTCCTTCAAGTCTGCTACTTCCTCAGCCATAGAAGAGTATTGTGGTGTCTCATTGACAATCTCAGTTTCATCATGCATAGTGAAACCAAAGTCAAAGCTAGTATCAAGGTCAAGATATTTGTTGTTCTTATTAGCCATTAGTGTAACTTTCCTTTATCAGTTTTTAGATAGTCAAGCATATCTTCTATGGTGACATTTGCATCATCATCGTCAACATCTTCCATTAGTATCTCACTCTCTTTTTCTTTGAATGAATCTAATGTAGAATAGTAATAATCAAACATTCTGTCTGAGACTTCTACAGAGAAAAGTACATCTCTTTCCTTTATAGTTATCTCATCTTTTTCAGTGATACTACCAAATACCCATTTCACTAGAAGAACAGAAACATATCCTGGATTTCTAGTGGAGTTATTATATACTACTTTCAGAGGATGAGCAAGTACATATTCTTTATCATCTACATGAGTTGATTCAGAGATAATATCTTCACCAGTCACTAGTCTTAGCATCTTTACACTAGTTTCAATCATGACTAACCTTTCAGTTCTATTTTATATATCTTGAACTTGAACTTCTCTTCATTATATATATTAATCCTCTCAGCGAAGTGTTTGAGCGTATAGTTCTCACGCTTCTTGTGCCTCATATCATCTGCTATGTCATAAAGAACTGCTTCAGATTTGGCATCACCTTTTCGTAGGCCTCTACCAATAGACTGAAGGTTCCTAATTCTGGATTTTGAAGGTGAAGCGAAAATAATATTATGTAGATTGCGGATATTGATGCCAGTAGAGAAAGTACCATAAGATGCAATGATAATCGCATCAGTCTCTTGCTCAACAATATGTCTAATATCTTCTCTTGCATCTGCTTCAGTTTTTCCATAAACGAAAAAGACTTTTCTGTTTTCATCAACTTTGTTTGATACCATATCATGGAGTATCTTCCCGTGTTTATCAACATATTGGTATAGAATGAGTGTATTACCTTCTAGCGATAGTGCTAGATTGGAGATGAACTTGTTTCTTGCTTCATTTAGAACAAGATATTCTATCTCTTGCTGATATGTAAATCCTTTTGCTGCTTGACAAATACTATCATTGTGCTTCAGAAGTAGGCACTTGATATGAAACTCTGATAGATGTTTCTTGTCCATCAGTTCTTTAGTTGTGATAATCTTTCTAACTGTGCCGAATAGACCTTCTAGAACAAGTTTATGTGTCTTTGTGCCATCAAGTGTACCAGTAGTACCTATTCTAAACTTAGCATTGACTAGATTAGTCATAATATCAGTTAGTGACTTTGCTTTGAATAAGTGTGCTTCATCTCCGATTACGGCTTCAAACGATTCGAAATATCGCTTAGGCTCTTTATATATTGACTGCCATGTTGAGATGACAATCGGTTTATCTGACTGCTTATCTTGGCCTCCAAAGATTCTATGAACATGCACATCAGAGTCAAAACCGTAGTCGGCAAAATCAGAAGCCAACTGAGACACAAGAGAAATAGTTGGCACAATAATAAGAGTGCGCTTAGAAAGACCTTTATCATGCAGATACCTCAATATCATGTAGATGATTAGCGACTTACCAGATGCTGTTGGTGAGAGAAGCATTGCTCTGCGAGTTCTGATAGCATGAACAAACGCATCCATCTGATAATCTCTAGGTGTGACTTTGTTCAGGTTTAGAGACTTCGCAAAAGACTCAGCTTCATTGAGCGAAAACTCTTCATCATAATCCTCATTCTCATAATCAAAATCATACTCACGAATCTGGCAGAATCTGATAATCTCAGGCACAAGCCCACGATAGACCATATTTGTTCTAACATCAAACAGGCGGATCTTTCCGTCCCAGAGGCGAGCCTTGTACTGTGGTGTGAACTGATATCCTGGAACTTGAAATGTGAAGTGTTCTCTTAGTTCGTATGAAATGCCATCTTCACATTGAATATGAACATATGCTTCATTCACATTTCTGATGATTAGTTTATCCGCCACGCAAGAACCTTTCATAATCAATATATGACTTCAATTGCCAAGTACGACTATTTAGTTCCTTCAATACAGCCTTACAATATTCTACAATCTCTTCGTGCATTACTTTCTTGAGCAGAATATTATTGAGTTCTTCATCTGCTTCAAGATACATGTTTACATCACGACCAGTCTTTTTGACGAATATCTCCCAGCCAGTTTCTTCATAATCTTCTTGGCTGAAATCACCTTTGTAATATTCAAACTTCTTGGTTCTTAGCTTATAATACTCACCAAGAAGTTTCTTCACAACAAGAGTGTGATGGGTGAGTACATTCAAGTACTTTGAGTGTAACTTTGGAATCCTAGCAAGTTCACGATTGATATCTGTTTCATCAATAACAGAATCTTTGCTCCATTCTTCCATGAGTTCATCAACTTTGACAGGTGCTTTCATTCAATACCTCCATAATACAAACTTATACTATATCACACTTTTCAGTGCTTGTCAAGTGATATCTCTATCAAACTCAAAAGTATCAAATCTGAATGTCAAGTCTGATGTTGGAGTAACATCTGGAGAATCCGCTGTATTGAATGATACTGCACCTAGCTGAATGGGGTGAACATTCTTGAACTTGATTCTGAAGTTCGGTAAGTTAGCATTAGTGTTTATTGTAAGAATGCCATCATAGTACTTATCTGGTGTACCAAGTCTTCTTGATGCATACTGGTCAAAACTTACTGGTGCTGTGAGACTGACTAACCAGTTATGAGTTTCTTCCCAAGTTCTCATGTCCTCATCCATCAAGAATGTAATAGTGAATGGCTCATAGATTAGTTTATCACCATGTCTGTATGTTTCAGACATTGGTGTTGGTACTAGAACTTCACTAGTAGATATACCTGGCATCTCTACTGTTTGACAGAAGTATCTTGCAAATGGTAGATTAGGAATGATGAATGTAAACTTAGTAGGCTGAAGAAAGCTACTATTATCTGGTATTCTATTGAGTAGAGATTGTGTGGTCATATTAGTCTCCTTATATGACTATTTATAAAAAAAGAGAGGGCCGAAGCCCTCTCTTCTAAGTTACCTCTTATAATCTTATTATGTGAGGTTGCGAACGCGGAAGATGCGGTAGTAGATGTTGGCCTTATTAGCTTCATTACGACCACCGATAACACCATCGCCAGCAGCAGTAGCGAATGGGTTAGCGACCATGCCGTAGCGAGTCTTGAAGCCAATCTTTGGCTGGAATGTGTCCTGACCAACTGCACGAACCATCTGTAGTGGAACGTATGGGCAGTAGAATAGACCAGC
>Ga0209536_100017674_pt1 | contig 10083 bp, 8 predicted proteins | sample DeeMarSeWOR28_12_FD_187461 | JGI IMG/M metagenome (GOLD analysis project Ga0209536, IMG submission 187461) | Marine sediment microbial communities from White Oak River estuary, North Carolina - WOR-2-8_12 (SPAdes) (version 2) | ecosystem: Environmental > Aquatic > Marine > Intertidal zone >... | reverse complement strand
ACCCTCGAGATGCTGACGCTGGCGGAGTCCTGGGTGCCGCTTCGCGAGCCGCGCCGCATCGATGGCGTCTGGTTCGATTCGACCGAGGCACAGGCCTTGCTCGTGATCCAGACGCGCGCGGCCGGTTTCGATCCCGACGGGCAGCAGGCCGCGATCGCGACGCTCGAGGAGGTATTCGACACCGCGCGCAGCGATCCGGCCATCCGGATGGAGGTCAGTGGACCCGGCCGGTTCTCGGCACTGATGAAGGAGCGGACGCAGGCGGAAGCCACCTGGCTCGGCAGCGCGGCCACGCTCGGCATGCTGCTGCTGCTCGGGGTCGCGTACCGGCGAGCGAGGGTGTTGCTGCTCGGCGCGCTGCCCCTGGCCTCGGCCGGCCTTGCCGGCCTCGCCTGCGTCAGTCTGCTGTTCGGTGAGGTCCATGGAATCACGCTGGCCTTCGGGTTCACGCTGATCGGCGTGGCCCAGGACTACCCGATGCACCTGTTCAGTCACCAGCATCGGGGGCTCGCGCCCCTGCAGAATGCCAGCCAGCTCTGGCCGACGCTGGCCACCGGGGTCGCCAGCACCTGCGTGGCTTACCTGGCCTTCATTGCCTCCGGCGTGACCGGGCTCGCCCAGCTGGCGTGGTTCACGATCTCGGGTCTTGCGGTCGCGGGCCTGTCGACCCGCTACCTTCTGCCGCGGATCATCGGTGACGATTACCGCGATCCGGGCGCGTCGGCCCTGCTGGGCCGGACCTGGGCACGACTGGCCGGACTGCCGGTGCCCGCCTGGCTCCCGGGGGCGCTACTCGTCGCGAGTGCCGCTGCGCTGCTGCTCGCGCCAGGCCCGGTCTGGGAGGACGATCTCGGCGCGTTGACGCCCATACCGAGGCCCCTGGTTCAACGCTATGCCGAACTGCGCGCGGAACTGTCGACGCCGGACGCACGCTACCTGATCGGTGTGCACGGCGATTCAGCAGACGATGTATTGCGGGCGCTGGAGCAACTGACGCCGGGGCTCGAGCAGCAGGTCTCGATCGGCGCGCTGGAAGGCTTCGACCACGTCGCCCGCTACCTGCCCTCGGCGGCGACGCAGCAGCAGCGGCAGGCGCGCTTGCCGGATCCCGACGCGCTGCGCGCCGCACTCGATGGAGCCCTGCGCGACCTGCCTTTCCGAAGCCGGGTCTTCGAACCTTTTCTCGCCGACGTGGAACAGGCCCGAAACCTGCCTGTGCTCACGCCGGCCGACCTGCGGGACACGCCGCTCGAACTGCTGGTCGACAATCTGCTGCAGGAACGGGACGGCGAGTGGATCGGCATCGTCACACTGATGGGCGTCCGCGACACGGCTGCGCTCGAGGGCCTGCTCACGCGGACGCCGGGCCGGGCGTCGCTGCTCGACCTGAAGCGCGCTTCGACCGCGCTGGTCGTGGAACAACGCCGGCGGATCCTGTACACGCTCGGCATCGCCGCCGTGCTGCTGGTGGTCGTCGTACGCCTGGCACTGGGCGACTGGACCCGCGCCCGGCGGGTCATCGCACCCATGGTGCTGACGACCGCCATGGTCGCCGGCTTGCTGCACCTGTTCGGCGAACCGCTCAACCTGTTTCACCTGATCGCGCTGATCCTGGCCGCCGGACTCGGCCTCGACTACGCGCTGTTCTTCGAGCGGGCGGCGGATGACCCGCTGGAGCAGCGTCGAACGCTGCATGGGATCATCGTCTGTTCACTGTCGACGTTCATGGTCTTTGCGTTGCTTTCAGCCTCGACGATCCCGGTGCTTCAGTCCATAGGCGTGACGGTCTCGCTGGGCGTCATCGCCAATTTCATGCTTGCATTGCTGATGACGCGGCCCGGGCCGGGGGACGGCGATGGTCGGGCATGACGAAATCAGGGCACTGATTCCGCACGCAGGCAGCATGTGCCTGCTTGAACGCGTGCTCGACTGGGACGACGAGCACATCCGGATCGCGACCGCGAGCCACGCGTCCGCCTCGAACCCGCTGCGCAGCCGGGGACGGCTGCGGGCCGTGCACCTCTGCGAGTACGGTGCGCAGGCGATGGCCGTGCACGGCGGCCTGCTGGCCAGGGCCGGCGGCAGCACGGCTGCGCCGGGCATGCTGGTTTCGCTGCGCGACGTTCACTTCGGAGTCGGCTTCGTGGACGAGCTGCCGGGCGAACTCGAGGTGGAAGCCGAGCGGCTGCATGCGACGGCCGGGAGCTGGCAGTACGCCTTCCGCGTACTGCACGCTGGACGCGAGCTGGCGCGTGGCCGGGCGGCCGTGATGATCCGCCGGCCGGCCTGAGCGAGCCGGGATTCGCTGCCGTCAGGCGGCGTCGAACAATGCGGGCGCCGCTGCGCCGTCGGCGTGAAGCAACGCGGTGACCTCGGCGGTATCCACGTGCGGGCAGGCTGCCCGGGCACGTTCCGCGATCTGGCCCGCCAGCGCGTGCAATTGCCTGGTCGTTTCCAGCATCCTGCGATGGAAACCCTCATCGTCGAGACGATCCGTGAGGCCGCGATTGAGCTCGGCGAACCAGTCGAGACCGGCCTGGTCCAGGAATGCGGCGGGGTTCGCCCGGACGCTCTGGCGCGACCAGTCGCGCAGGAGCCGTTGCATGGCGGCGTTCAGCTGCTTTGCACCGACCAGCTCGGCGCGAAGCCGGCTGATGGCCGCGAGATCCGTCAGGCGGCGCTGGAAGAAGAGCTGGCAGAGCACCCCCCAGTAATAGGTGTAGTCCCACAGCACCTTGATCGGCAGCACCTCGGGATCGCCGAACAGGTGGTACTGGTCTACGTACAGGGCGAGCGTGCTCTCGTAAAACGAGGCGAAGAACTGGTCGTAGATACCCGCGCGGGTGGCAACCGGCTCGCCTCCCATTTCGCGTGCGATCAGGTCCGTGATGTAGGTGTTCGCGATCGCGATGAAGTCGCTGCCGGGCGAGTAGAAAGGATCCAGGAACGCTCCGGCCTCGCCGGTGATCGCCCAGCGATCGCCTGAGAAGAATTGCCGGCAGCCATAGGAGAAGCGGCGGAAGAACACGAAATCCTGCAGCAGCTCCCGCTTGCCTTCTAGGTCCATCGCCAGGCGTGGCTGGTGCCGGCGCAGCCAGGCCAGCGCCTTGTCGTAGCTGTTCATGGCGTCGAGCGGGTGCGTCCGCGCGTCGGCGACGATGCCGACAGAATGCGAGCCCGACGCCAACGGGATCAGCCAGACCCAGTAGCCGTCGCCGACCAGGTGATTGGTGGACAGCCAGCGGGAGGGCGGGGTGCAGCGACTGCGCCACGGCGCGTCGTCGGACCAGGTATCCACATCGATCTTGGCGCCGATGCGGAACCAGACCGCGTTGGCATCGTGCGGGCTCGGCGCCGCGAGACCGAGCTTGCGCTTGAGAAGCCCGGTGCGCCCGGAGGCGTCGATGAGCCAGCGGGCATGAAGTTCTCCCGGAGAACCACCGGCCGTGAACGCCACACGATGCATGCCGGCGCGATCCGCAACGTCGAACTGGTCGGCGGTGCAACCATCGACGAACAGGATCCCGGCTTCGAGTGCTTGCTCGCCGAGGAAGTTCTCGAATATTCCGCGATCGATCTGGTAACTCGGCGTCGAGAGGAACCGGCTCGCGCCGAGCTCGGTGACAGCATCGATGTCCGGCCGGCCGTCCGAAAAGAAGAAGCGGAAGCCGAACTTCTTCAGTTGACGCGACTGCAGGTGCTCCTTCAGCCCGAGCACCGTGTCGAAATAGTTGGCGGCAATCTCGACGGATGACTCGCCGATCTTGTGGATGGCTTCCGGAACCGGATGCCGGCGGCGCTCCAGCACGGTGATGCTGGCGTCTGGCAGCCGCTGGCGGATCTGCAGCGCGAGCGTCAGGCCCGCAAGGCCTCCTCCCAGGATGGCGACGTCGACGGTCCGTGGCAGGGTCATGTCCGCACGCCTTCCGTGCCTGGCGAGACCGTGATCTCGAGCAGCAGCTGCGGGCTCAGCGAAAGGCGCAGGCTGCCCGAGCCCTGGGCCAGGCACTCGAACAACGGCAGGCAATGAGCCATCGCGTTGCCCTCGACAGCAGCGAGATTCCCGGCCCTTGCGGCCGTGGCCTCTGACTCGTGGCCCGGGCATGTGCGCCAGGCGAGGCGGGCGGCTGAGCGGGGCGATGCCGCAGGAGCGAGCACGAGCGCGGCCCCGAGCAGGCCGCGACTCGGCGCCATGGTCGCCATCGGGCCGCGCGCCTCGATGTCGTAGGCGACGTACAGGACCGGGGCGCCATCCGCCGCGACCTGCGTCAGGGCCTCGAGCAGGCCTTCGCCGAAGGTATGGGCATGGGCCGTGACGGCCGTGTACGGCGCATAGCAGCCGGCCGCGATCGTCCAGTAACCCGCCGCGGCGTTGTGGACCGAGTTGTGGAACCGCGTCGGCGAAGTCAGCGTCGGGTTCGTCGCCAGGGTTTCGCACATGTAATCGCTGATGGCGAGATCGCCGTGCGTGGAGGCAAAGACGCTGGCGAGCGTCGCCGGGTCGACGGCGGCGCTTTCACAGGCGCGGGACGCTACCTCCAGGGCCACTGCTACCGTGTCCGGTGCCCTTCGCCTTTCCGTGGCCGGCAGCAGGGCCGGGACCGGCCGGCGTGATGCTTCCAGCGGGGCGGACGTGCTGCCGCGCAGCGCCGGCGCCGCGACATCCCAGCCGGGAAGCCGCGAGGACCAGAACCCGACGCCCTGGACGAACGCGACGCGTGCGGTGCTCATGGGGCCGGCTCCCGGCCGAAGGCCAGCACGCAATTGCTTCCGCCGAACCCGAAGGACTGGGACAGGACGAACCGCAGATCGGCAGGCTCGTTCTCGATACGGATCTGCGGGCCGCAGGCCGGATCGAGCGCCGTGGTGTTGAGCGTGCCCGGTGCGAGTCCCTGCTCGAGCGATAGCAGCGAGAGCACCGACTCCAGTATCCCGGCCGCGCCCAATGTGTGGCCGGTCCAGCCCTTGGTGGAACTCGCACGGGTCCGGGTCGGGAACAGCGCGGCAATGAGTCGGGCCTCGACTTCGTCGTTCCGCGCGCTCGCGGTGCCGTGCAGGTTCACGTAGCCGACATCGCCCGCCTCGATGCCGGCCCGGGCCAGGGCATGCTCGAGCGCATGACGTGCACCGAGGCCTTCCGGGTGAGGCGACGACATGTGGTGGGCGTCACTCGACTCGCCATGGCCGACGAGCCAGGGACCCGTGGCACCCCGGGGCTCGAGCAGCGCAAAGCCGCCGGCTTCGCCGAGGCTGATGCCCTTGCGGGCAACGTCAAAGGGCTGGCAGGGTCCGGAAGCGACGAGTTCCAGGGAAGCGAAGCCGAAGAGCACGCTGCCGCAGAGGGTATCGACGCCGCCCACCACCGCCGCATCGGCAAGTCCGCAACGCAACAGACGTTCCGCCTGCGCGAACACCTTCGCGCTCGAAGAGCAGGCGGTTCCAACGGTGATGGCGATGCCCTCGAGGCCGAGGGCATGCTGCACGAAATCGCCCAGCGAGTGCGGCGTGTGGACGATCGGCCGGCGCAGCGCCGGTGGGTAGAGACCGTCGCCGGTCAGCTGCCGGTAGGCTTCCTCGCTCGCGCCGATGCTCGAGGTGGAGGTACCGACCACGAGCGCGATCCGCCCGGCGCCATAGCGGTTGCGGGCTTCACGGACGGCGTCCAGGAATCCGTCGGCCTGCAGCGTCGACCAGGCGAGGCGGTTGTTGCGGCACTCCCAGGTAGCGAAGCGATCGGGCAGGGCCTCTTCCTCCAGTCCCTCCACGCGGCCGATCCACGTCTCGAGAGGGGTCTCGGTGAAGTCGTTCTGCCGGAGGCCGGAGCGCCTTGCTCGCAGCGCCTCGGCGTGTGCCGTGCAACCGGTGCCGAGCGCGGAGCGGGCGGTGAAGGCAGTCACCCGCACGGGAGCAATGCGGCCGGGCGCGCCGGAGCCAGCGCTCATGCCAGGACCCGGCGACGCAACTTCCGGGCCGGGCCCCTCACGTGCTGCGGTGCTGCTGGATGTGCGTCGACAGCGAACGAAGCGAGGCGAAGATCTGGCGGTTTTCCTCGTCTTCGGCGCGCAGCTGAACGCCATAGCGCTTGGCGATCTCGAGCGCGATCTCGAGCGCGTCGATCGAATCGAGTCCCAGGCCGTCGCCGAACAGCGGTGCGTCCGGGTCGATGGTGCCGGGCTCCACATCCTCGAGGTTCAGCGCCGTGACGAGCAGCGCGGCAAGTTCCTGCTCCGCCGGAGTCTGGGATGACGGCATAAATTCGGGCCTGAAATTCAGCTTCGGAGTGCGCTCCGAGGGACGCAAATTATACCGTGCGGTCCGGGAAGGCGGCTAGAATTGCGACGATGCAAAGTGGCACGGCAGCGTCAGACCGGATGCCTGAAACGCAGACGATCGACATCGATGTCCTCGTGATCGGGGGCGGTCCGGCCGGTTCGACGGCCGCGACCTGCCTCGCCAGGCACGGCAGGTCGGTCCTGCTGCTCGAGAAGGACCGGCATCCGCGCTTCCATATCGGCGAGTCGCTGTTGCCGGCGAACATGCCGATACTCGAGCGACTCGGCGTGCTCGAGGCGGTCAGGCAGATCGGCGTACTCAAGCTCGGCGCGGACTTTCCGGTCACCGGCCGCGACAATCGCAATATCTTCCGTTTCGATCGTGCGCTCGGCACGACGCCCGGCTACGCCTTCCAGGTCAAGCGCGAGGAGTTCGACGAGCTGCTCTTTCGCCACGCGGCCGCAGCGGGCGTGGACGCACGCGAAAACGTGCGCGTGACGGCGATCGATTTCCTGGACTCGGGCGTAACGGCCGAGGCCGTCGACGAAGCGGGTCGGGAGCTGGTCATCAATGCGCGCTATGTCGTCGATGCGACCGGCCGTGATGCCTTCCTCGGAAAGCGCCTCGCCTTACGCCGGAAGCATCCTCGCCACCAGAGTGCGGCGTTGTTTGCGCACTTCCGGGGCGTGGAACGGCGCCCCGGCGACGATGCCGGCAACATCAGCATCTATGTGCACGAGCACGGCTGGGCATGGATGATTCCCCTGCGCGATGGCCTGTTCAGCGTCGGCATCGTGGCGGATCCGGACCTGTTCAGGACCCGGCGGGAATCGCCGACGGACTTCATGCTGCGCGTACTGCAGGGCGTGCCCGAGGCCGCGGCGCGGATTCGCGGGGCCGAAATGGTCGGCAACCAGCATGCCAGCGGCAACTACTCCTATCTCTGCGACCGGTTATCGGGACCGCGCTGGATGATGGCCGGCGACGCGGGCGCGTTCGTCGACCCGATCTTCTCGACGGGCGTGTTCCTGGCGATGCGTTCCGCGGAGAGGATCGCTGCCGTGGTCGACAGCGTGCTGCGCGACCCGGCTGGGGAGCGATCCCTGCAGCGCGCCTACGAGCGCGAGGCATGGGATGGCTTGCGCGCGCTGTCCTGGTTCATCCTGCGGTTCACGACGCCCGCCATGCGCTGGCTGTTCGCCAATCCGCGCAACAACCTCAAGCTCGAGCAGGCGGTCATCTCCATGCTCGCTGGTGACGTCTTCGACAACCCGGCGGTCCGCCGGCGACTCGCCCTCTTCAGGCTCCTTTATTACGCGGTCGCACTCCGGTTGCTGCCCGCGACGTTCTCGGACTGGCGCCGACGCCGGCGCCGCGTTGCCGCGGTGTTCACCGGCGGGACGACCAGCCAGGACCCGGCCTGAAATGTCCGCCTGCCCGGCGTCGCTGCGCGGCCCGCTGCCCGAGTACCGGGATGCCGGCGACCTGCGACTGGAGGGCGATGTCCTCGGGGCAGTCGTCTATGGACCGGCCCGGGGAGCGGACGACCCGAGGATCATCAACGTCAATCTGCAGCCGGGGCGGTCGAGCGGCAGCGCGGAGATATGGCGCGTCCCCGGGACCATCGCCACGGGACGCGACGGCATGATCCGTTTCGCGGCGACCGAGGCGCACCTGTTCGGCATGCTCGAGATCGATGAGCGCGAACAAGGGGGCATCGAGGCTGCGGCCGAGGCGGCATATCGTGCAGTGGCCGCCTTCCATCGCCGGGTGGCCCAACCCCACCTGCTCCGCATGTGGAACTACCTGGATGCGATCAACGAGGGCGAAGGCGACTTCGAGCGCTACCGGCAGTTCTGCCTGGGCCGGGCCAAGGGACTCGGCGAGCCGCTGCTCGGCCGGTATCCCGCCGGCACGGCGATCGGACGGAAGGACGGCGTGCCCCTGCTGCAGGTGTACTGGCTGGCCGGACGGTCCCCGGGGCGGCCGGTCGAGAATCCCCGCCAGCTGCAGGCCTGGCGCTATCCGCGCCGCTACGGGCCGGCGCCGCCGAGCTTTTCGCGGGCCATGCTCCTCGATGGTGGCGAGTTGATGGTGTCCGGCACGGCCAGCATCGTCGGCCACGACTCCTGCCATGCCGACAACCTGTTCGCGCAGCTCGACGAAACGCTCGAGAACCTGCGGGAGCTTTTCCGGATGGTCGACGGTGCAAGGCGGGTCAACGGCATGAAGGTGTATGTCAGGCCCGGACATGCTGCGGAGCCCGTCGCGGAAGCGATCCGCAGGGCCTTGCCGGCGTGCTCCGAGGTCCTCGTGCTCGAGGCCGACATCTGCCGCGAGGAGTTGTTGATCGAGGTCGAGTGCGTCGGGTTCTAGGACCGGAAAACTTCAGTCCTGATCCGCCACCCCACGGGACTCTTCGCCAGCCAACCGGAGCACCGCGTGCAACCGCGCGCGCGGGAGCTTCCCGACATCGTTGCGCGGCAGCTCCGGCACGACCAGCAGCGGACGAGGCAGGAAGGCCGGGTCGATCGACGGGCGCAGCCTGGCGAGGATGTCGCGGGCCTCCAGGCCCGGCGCGACGACCAGCGCCACGAGCCGCTGCGCCGCGCCCGTCTCCGGCGCATCCGGCTGGAACACCACGACGTCCCGGACGCCGTTGAGCGCCCCGATGCGGCGAGTCAGGTCGGCGATCGAGGCCCGCTTGCCGGCGACCTCGACGAGATCGCTGCTCCGACCGAGCACGGTGAACAAGCCATCGGCGTGCAACTCGACGATGTCGAGCAGCCGGCGGCCACCGGGCAGCCAGGGTGCATCGAGAAGGGTGTCGTCTGTGGTGGGCGTGAGCCGGACCCCGGCATACGGCCGCCAGCGTGTCTGCCGGGCGGTCAGCCGGGTTGCGAAGACACAGGTTTCGGTCGCGCCGAACATCTCGAGTAACGAGGCTCCGAAGGTCTGCTCGACCCGGCGCGCGAGATCCTGCGAGAGAGGGGCGGTAGCCGACACGACGACGGCGACTCTGGGAAACCGGACGCCCGATTCCACCAGGGCGCGCAGGTGCAACGGCGTGCTGACGAGCACGCGCGGCGCCGGGACCTGGTCGAGTGCCGCGGCCACGTCGGCCGGCAACAGCGGTCGGCCGCGATGAATGCCGAAACCGCCGAGCAGTGGCAGCAGTACGGTCGTCTCCAGGCCGTACATGTGCTGCGCGGGCACCGTCGCCACGATCCACGGTCGCGATGCAGCCCCATCCACGTCCAGCCGCGCCCGGATCGCGGCAGCATTGAGCCGGGTCGTGGCAATGAATCCGGACCAGGTCTTGGCATGCTCGCCGGGCTTGCCGGTCGTCCCGGAGGTGTAGGCGACGGCCGCCGTGAAGTCGGCAGCCGGCGTTCCGACGATGCGGGCGGCGGCCGGCGGGATCGCAGCCAGTGCCCGGTCGTCCAGCAGGGCAGAATCCGGGTTGGCCTCGACGAGTTCCGCGATGGCTGCTGCCGCGCGCGACGCCGGTAACAGCGTCGTGCGCCCCTGGGAAACGGCGGCCGCGAAGCCGGCCAGGAAGGAAGCGCGATCTTCGCAGAGGTTGACCATCGGCCCGGCCGGAGCGGCGACGATGGCCGCCGCTACGGCAGCGCCGAACTCGCCGGCCGTCAGCGACCCGGTCGCGCCGGCGATGAACGGTTCTGCCGCGGTGAACCCCGCGGGCAGCGGCTGCTCAGGCACTGGATGCTCGCGGCGGCGAACAGCCTACTCCTGCCCGGCCGGCTGCTGGGTTGCTGCGATCGTGGTGCTGATGGTAGTCAGCGCCAG
>Ga0209536_100017673_pt1 | contig 10084 bp, 10 predicted proteins | sample DeeMarSeWOR28_12_FD_187461 | JGI IMG/M metagenome (GOLD analysis project Ga0209536, IMG submission 187461) | Marine sediment microbial communities from White Oak River estuary, North Carolina - WOR-2-8_12 (SPAdes) (version 2) | ecosystem: Environmental > Aquatic > Marine > Intertidal zone >... | reverse complement strand
CAAGTTATTTGGTATCTTCAAAGGATAATTTATTTGTATAAGTGTATTTCGTGTTACATGTTAATATCCTTTGATATTTATTAAATGTGAAATGAAATATTTTAAAAAAGTATTGGAGAAATAATGTACAAAGTAGTATTACTCCGTCACGGAGAAAGTACCTGGAACAAAGAAAATAGATTTACTGGCTGGACGGATGTTGATCTATCAGAAACATTTGATGCAGTTGTCATGACCCATGTACTCGAACATATACCCGAACCACACAACTTTTTAAAAGAAATTGCTGATATTGCACCCGGTGGATGTATTTTAATAGTTCAGAGTAATTGGAGAGGGTTGATGCCGCGTATTCAAAAAGAAAATTGGCATGCGTGGGTACCCGAACATCACTTCTGGCATTTTACCTCCAAAGGACTATCAAAAATTCTTAGTTCATTGAATTGGAAAGTTCTAAGGATCGAATATTCAAGTCTTTTACATAACAACCGAATTATCTCCCGTATTGGATCAGCAATCCCGGGAATGGGCGATCAGATGCATGTTATTGCAAGTATAGCAGATAGGACTGCCTGTTGAATTTTTCTTTTATAATCTTTCTTATAAAACCATAGAGTTAGTCCAGTTCTTCAATTAAAAATTACTGACAATTTATTCGGCGAAAAATAGATGTATGCCTAAACTGAGAACCATTTGCCTTACGCCTGTAAAAAACGAGGCTTGGATTTTAGATAGATTCTTAAAATGTACAAGTCTTTGGGCTGACCATATCATTATTGCTGATCAATACTCTGAAGATAACTCTCGAGCCATTGCGCAAAACTACCCTAAAGTTATTTTGGTGGATAATCCGTCAACAGCTTATGATGAACAGGCGAGGCAGAAACTTCTTTTAAAAACCGCGCGCGAGATCCGCGGCCCGCGTCTCCTCGTTACTCTGGATGCAGATGAAATTCTAACGTCAAATTTTTTTGAAAATTCAGAATGGAAAACTGTTCTCAATGCTCCTAAAGGAACTGTGATTCGTTTTCATTGGATTAATATCCGTCCTGATTTTAAAACCTATTGGTCGCCAGAAGGTGCGTTGCCAATGGGATTTGTTGATGATGGCAGTGACCATAAAGGAGGATTAATTCATAGCCCTCGTATACCGCTACCTGACGGATCAAACACAATTGTTTTAAAAGACATTAAGTGTTTGCATTACCAATATACAAATTGGGAGCGAATGAAAAGCAAACAACGCTGGTATCAAGTGTGGGAGCGGATAAACAATGCCCATCGTAGTTCTATAGAAATATATCGTCAATACCACCACATGGATGCCATAAGAACGGAGCATATAAAGCCCCTTATCAATGACTGGTTATCAGGGTATATTGAAAAGGGAATAGATATGACAGGCGTTAGCAGCAATGATTTATTTTGGTATGATCGTGAGGTGTTAAAATCTTTTGATCATCATGGAACTGACAAATTTCGGCGCGAAGCCATTTGGGACGTTAACTGGAAGCACGTAGCAAATAGACTGGGTAAAACGATGAATGCATCGCAGTATAAAGATCCTCGGAGCACGATTCAACGTTATGTCCACAGGTGGCTAAAAAAAACGCAAGGCTCTTCAGGTAAATTATCAGTGCGTATTATTCAAAGGGCCCTGAGACAGCTGGGATGGTGAAGTGATTCTAAATAGCCATATTGCAACTTTAAATGAGCTTCCCGATCCGCCGGAGGGAATTGTTGGATGGCCCTGGACAATAGAAATTAAGCAATTAAAGAGCTCTTTTTCTAATGTGCGACAGTGGCCGAAAATAAGCATCGTTACTCCTAGTTTCAATCAGGCACAATTTTTGGAAGAAACGATAAGATCTGTTATTCTCCAAAATTATCCGAATTTTGAATATATAATCATAGATGGTGGTTCTACCGATAGGTCTATTGAAATAATTAAAAAATATTCAAGATGGCTTAAATATTGGATTAGCGAACCGGATAATGGACAGAGTCATGCAATCAATAAGGGTTTTGCCAGAGCAGATGGAAAAATCTTCGGATATATTAATAGTGATGATTTCTATGAGCCGGGCACTTTTCAAACTATAGCTGAAGTCTTTATTAAAAACCCCAACTGCAATCTTGTCGCCGGTGAATGCATAATTTTGAACGGGGACATCACCTCAAGATTTATCAAGCCTTGGTGGCCGCAAAATCTTTCACATTTTGTAAAGAAAACCTATTCCTCGACTTTTGCACAGCCTGCTAGCTTCTGGACCAAAACCATATTTAACCAGCTGGGAGGATTCGATGAATCTTTGAATTATTGCTTTGATAGAGAGTTTTTCTTAAGGATGGGACTAAAAGGCATATCCCCTTTTTTAATTCCACAAAAAATTGCCCGCTTTAGAAAACACCCGGATTCTAAAACAATGAAACAAGGGATTGAGTTTCATAGAGAATCAGTAAAAATTCTTTTTAAGCATGCAAATCCATGCGGCATTGATCGCATAGAAAGAAAAAAGATCAAAAAAAATATAAAAAATGAAATAAAATATATAGAAATATTTTCCCTTTGGAATAAAAAAGGTCGAAAATACGCAATCTTGCATTACATCAAAATGATTATGTGTTCACCAACTTTATTGTTCCAGCGGAAAATACTCGGACAAGGAAGACGTCTATTTTTATTCAAAGCGAAAAATGTAGCAGAACTGAAAATGGTATAGATAATTTAAAATTTTTTTATGATTGACAATAACAACAAAAATAACCTTCTCATGATCGCTTATCACTTTCCACCTCAAGGTGGATCGGCTGCACTTCGGCCACTTAAAATAGCCAAATATTTACCATCATTTGGCTGGAAGCCAAATATTCTTACAGTTAGAAATCCTGATTGGTATTATGCTCATGATCCTGAACTTTTAGCTGAATTAAATCCTAAAATAAAAATTATAAAAGCCCCTATGTTTAAATCTCTCTGGTTATATCGGATGATAAATCCGATGCGTATCGAAAAATTTGATAATTTTATAAAAAGGTTTTTAATCCATCCTGATGACCAAATTGGGTGGCTTCTTTTCGCATATTTTTACGCTATTAATACAATTAATAAGGATAATATAAAAGCAATTTATTCATCTTCCGGTCCGATTACATGCCACCTTATAGCGTATCTGATAAAGAAACAGACGAACATTCCATGGATAGCTGACTTTAGAGATGAATGGTTTGAAGCTCCGAATAATGATATGCCAACAAACATTCACATCAAGTTTCACCTGAAGATAGAAAATATGGTAGTAAAAAACGCGGATAAAATTGTTTGTATGGCTCCCGTTTTTGTAGAGTTTTTAAAAAAACATACCAACGATCTCAAAAAATTCTATACAATTCCTGCCGGTTTCGATCCGGATGATATAATATCTATCAAAAAGCTAAACTCAAATAATAAAATTTCGAAAAAATTCACATTAACATTTACTGGATTATTCTATAATACTTTTCGGCCTAAAGCACTGTTGCAAGCTGTTTCAGAGCTGATAGCGAAAGGAAAAATAGATAGAGATAAGATAAAGATAAAATTTGTCGGAGGTAACAGTTTTAGTGATCTAGATTATAAAGATAAGTTTGAGATATGTGAATTTACCGGATTTTTGCCGAGAATAAAGGCTTTAAAACACGCAGCAGAATCTAATGCATTACTGTTGCTTTTAAGCAGTGAACGCGGAAAAGATGTTATACCAAGCAAGATTTTTGAATATTTAGCACTAAAAAAGCCTATATTAGGCATCGTTCCTATCAATGGTGAAGTCGCAAACATCATTCGAAAAACCAGAAGTGGCATTGTGGCCGATTTTGATAATGTAAACGAAATCAAACGAGCGATTCTAGAATTATATAACAAATGGCAAAAAAATGAGCTACATCAAAAGCAGGATATAAAAGAGATAAATAAATATAACCAAATAAACCTTGTCGGAAAGCTCGCTGAAATTTTAAAAGATATAACCGATTAAAATAGTTTTTTCCAAACATAAGTAATATAAAGTATCGAAAAATTGTAATGAAAGGCTTCCGATCAAATTGTAATAACATAAATGGAAATGAGTCCAAGATAGATTATCGATTTAAAAATAGAAGAATCTTTAATGGAAAAGCCATATTTAGGAAAATGCTACTTATTTTAAGCACCATTATTTATAACATTGTTGGTAAGCTATTTGGTCTTTTTTCATTAATTTTTTCTTCTAAAGATAAGCGAACAATAAATAAAATTGTCTTTCTTGGTTTTGGTGGTATCGGCAACCATCTGATGTTAAAACCTTCAATAGATTCATTGAAGAAAAATAGTCCCGAATTAAAAATCCATCTCGTTGCAAGCTCCAATACTTGTGCCGAAGTACTAAATGGTGATTCACAGATAAATTCAAATTCGGTAATGAATATCGGGTGTATGCACTCGATTTTGAAATACATAAAAAGTGGATTAGCGATTAGAGCGTTAAAACCTGATGCTATAATTGCTGCTGCGGGAACGAATCCAGTAGGCGGTGGTTTGATATCCATATTTAGCGGAGCGCATACGCGTATAGGGGAGGATTGGAAGGGTAGAGGATTGTTTTACAGTCATAAAATAAAAGTCAATCTACAAATACCGGAAGCTGAACAGAACTATAGATTAGTAAAATTATTGAACCCTCAGACTGAGTACCTTTTCCCAAAATACGATTTAACCGAAGAGGAGAGAAAGTTCGCAAATAGGTGGAAAGACAAGTTGAATTTCTCTGAAAATTCCAAGCTTTTGGGCGTCCATCCAGGATCGGGAAAAAACCAGAAATGGAAGAGGTGGAAATTAGAAAATTTTATTGAGGTTGTCAAAGCTTTTTCAAAAAGAGATGAAATCATACCAATTATTTTTATCGGTCCTGATGAAAAAGAATTACACGAAAAATTGATCAATGAAGATTTATGCGGCGCTATTATTTCCATGGAAACAGAATCAATAAGGAAAACAGCGGCAAAAATAAGCTGTTGTGATACTTTTCTATCAAACGACAGCGGTTTAAGACATATTGCTGCCTCCTTGAGAATAAAAACGATGGCAATTTTTGGACCGACATCAATAAAAAAAAATTATTTTAATGATGGAAGAAGCCGGATAATTTACAGAAATAACGTGGCCTGCAGTCCATGCCACTATACTAAGTGGTGGCTCTCATGTGGTGAAAAAATGCCTTGCCTAGAAAAAATTACAGTAGATGAAGTGGTAAAAAACGTTTCAGATATGCTTGATAATTTAATATAAAATGATCTGATCATTGTCAGCTGTTATAAAAATTTAGGAATTATTTACAAAAATCTCATAACTATAAAAATTTTGCGATAATATGGTTTTAAATCATATACGGAATTCACTCTTTAAATTTAGATTAAATATCATTGGAGGTTATAATGCCAAAAAATATTGGAAAGCAAGGCATAAAAAATATGGATTTGATATAAGAGGTGTTGGCAACAAAAACCTTACGAATAAAGAAAATGAATTGCAATACAAGGAAGCACACAAAACCTTCCTTTCTATATGCAAACAAAACAATGTCGATTTTAGCCGTATTTCTGTATTGGATATCGGGTGTGGGTCAGGATACTATACAAAAATATTTTGGGAAAGAAATTGTGTTAATTACACCGGCATTGATATTACTGATGTTCTTTTTGATGAACTTAAAAAGCGATATCCTCGCTATAAGTTCGAAAAATTGAATATTACCACAGAAAAATTGAAGAATTGTTATGATCTAATAATAATGATTGATGTTACACAGCACATTACAACTGAAAAAAAATTTAAATTTGCAATGAACAATGTTAAAAAACATCTAAACAAAAATGGTATGTTCATAGTTACATCTTGGTTAAATAAAAGTAAAAAAAATAATTTTTATGAAAAGTCAAGATCTATCGGAAACTATAAAGAATGCTTTAAATCCGTAAAATTCGGTAGCCCTATAAAATATAGAGATAAGTTTATTTTTACCATTAAACAGTCGGCCTAATTAAGAACTGAAGCGAAAACTTATAAATATCCAAACAGCAATTTATTTCAAAAGTGCTTTCTGAGAAAAGTTATAATAACAATACACAGGATTTTCTTTTTTAGAATGAACTCATTGTCGAAACTCGAATATGTTAATTGCAACGTTTGCGAAAAGGATGATGCTATAACTTTTTTCAGAGAAAATAACTACACGGTCGTAAAATGTAAAAACTGCGGTTTGGTTTACGTTAACCCGAGACCAATGGAGAAAGAACATAATTCGAACAATATGCAACAAGATGAGTATTCGAAATATATTCGAAATTATATTAATAACCAAACTGCTCATTCTTATAGTTCACATAAGATTTTAAAGGAGCTGGAAAATATTTATCCGGAAAAAGGTAAACTGCTGGAGGTTGGATGTGCGTCAGGCTATTTTCTTAAAAGTGCACGAGAAAAAGGATGGCAGGTAGAAGGCATTGAACCAGAATATTCCATGGCTAAATATGCTATTGAAAAATTAAATTTAAAAGTAAGAATTTCTTCTATTGAAAAAGCACAACTTCCTAAAAACCATTTCGATGTTATTATTGCTATTAATGTTTTGAGCCACTTGCTAAATCCAAACCAAATTTTAAAAAAATTTAATTTTTCTCTCAAATCAAATGGTATTTTAGTAATTCAAACCGGTAATAAAGGTTCAATGCTGAGCAAAAAAAAAGCAGAAATTTTGGGAGAATTTTGGTTAACACCGGAACATTTATATCACTTCTCTGAAAATTCACTGGTTTTACTGCTAAAAAAGACAGGGTTTAAGGTAAAATGTATGAAGAGAACGCATGTCGTCGAACATATGTTTTCAGAAGGTATACTCACTATAAATCGCAGCTCAAAAGGAAAATGGTATATAAAAAAATTGTTTTTAAAGTATAGTATAATTAGGAAATTTTCCACTAAATTATTAAAATATTACTATTCAGTTTTTTTGAATTCTGACGTTTGTTCTCTTTTATGTATATCCGAAAAAAAATGATAAAAAAGATTATAAAAAATATAAAGCAAATAATTCTTTCGAATTCTTATACAACAAAAGAATTAATAAAAATACATGGAGGAAAAATCGATGAAGAAGTTTTCATAGGAAAGGACGTATTAATCGATTATGATTACTGTTTTTTACTAACAATTGAAAAAGGAGCAGTTATTTCAGCTAAAACCGTAATAGAATTTCATGATTCTTGTTTACCGAATGTTTTAGGAAAAGGAAAAGTAAAAATAGGAAAAATAAAAATTGGAAGCAGATCTTATATTGGGGTCAATTCAGTAATTTTACCCGGTGTAACTATAGGTAAAAATTCGATTATAGGCGCGTGTTCATTGGTAAATCGCGATATTCCTGAAAAACAGGTTTGGGGAGGAACACCTGTAAAATATTTATGTACTGTTGAAGAACTTATTAAAAAAAGAAAATTTTCAGAAAATCCAAAAATAAAGTTCTTCGATTGGATTGGAGAGTGTGAGAAAAGAAAAATTGATTATTATGAGTATAAGAAAAAATTTATTAAAAAAGTAAAGCAAAAATTTTTTTAATTTCTTAAAAAATAAATTCTGAGTTATAATTTATTATGGAAAATACGAAGTATCATTTATTTGCATACTGGCATGACTCTAAATGGAAAGGTTTTGTTGGCGCAAGTGTAAAAATACAAGACCTCGCGCATAATCTGGCAAAAATGGGAAATGATGTCGTACTTTTTATTCCAAAGAATAATTTTAAAAAAGAAGACTTTGTACATAAAATAATAGAAATACCTTTCATAAATTATCCGTTTCTGAGACTTTTTTCCTTTAATTTGTTTTTATTAATATTTTTAACTATTCAGCTCTTTAAAAAAACGCCATCAGTCGTATATGTTCGTCGTATGAATTCATTGATACCTGCTCTTTATGCAAAAATTTGCAGGGCAATTTTTTTTTATGAAATTAATGATGATCCTTACAGTCAACATTATAAAAAAAAATCAAATATCGTTTCTTTTTTAAGAGCAAAAATTTCAATAAAACAGGATGAGATTAATTTAAAGCTTTGCGACAGTGCTTTTGTAATTACAAAAGAAATCATTGAAAAAATCCATTCAAAAAACCCTAATTTAAAAAAAAATAAGTTAGATGTTATGCCCAGCGGCGCAAATATAGATTTACTGAAACCATTAGACAAAATTAGATGTCGCGAGATTTTAAAGTTAAAAAAAGAAAAAAAAATTGTCTGTTTTGCAGGCACTTTGCTTGAGCATCAAGGGCTAGAAATTCTTATCGAATCCGCTCCTCAGATTTTAAAAAATATTCCTGATACAATTTTTTTAATTATTGGGGAAGGACCTCAAAAGCAAAATTGGATTGATTTAGTCAAAAAGCAGAACTTGGACCAGAATTTTTTTTTTAGCGGTCAAATTTTATATAAAGATATACCAGGATGGATAAATGCAGCAGATTTATGTATTGCTCCGTTTATGAATTATGCAGGATTAAGATCGCCTGTTAAAATATTTGATTATTTAGCCTGCGGAAAAGCGGTAGTGGCATCAAAGATAAAAGGCACCACTGATTTATTTGAAAAAAGCGGTGCTGTTCTGCTTGTTGAGGCAGAGAATCCAAAAATACTGGCTAAAAAGATTATTGAATTGCTTAATGATGAAAAAAAAGCAAAACAGATGGGTGCAGACGGCCGTAGATTCGTATTAATGAACTTTGATAGAATGAAAATAGCTAAAAAAATTAGCGAAAGAGCAAAAAAATATTTAAAAAATAAAAATCAACTCTAATTATGCACATGGCCTTATTATTTTTTCTATTAAAAAATTTCAAAATAGAAAAGTTGATTAAATGATGAAAAATGCAATAAAAATATTGCACATTATGAGTTCTGCAGAATTGGGTGGAGGTGAACGGTATCTTTTAGACGTTATAGAAAATTCAGATAAAATATTTGAACATATCGTCGTATTGCCTTACAAGGGTCAATTTGAAAAGCTTCTTGATAAATACGGCTACTATTATTTGAAAGTAAACCTAAGAAAAAAATTTTCTATAAAATCTTTGATAAAAATAATTAATATTGTTCGAACAGAAAATATCGATATCATTCATACGCATGGGTTTCGGGCAAATTTTTACGGTCGTTTGGCTATCTTTTTAAAAAAAATAAAGCATATTGAAACAATTCATGTTTCCCTATTGGATTATATAGACACCCCTATTCTGTTAAGGTGCTTTTATATCTTAGTGGAGTATATATTGTCGTATAAAACGTCGAAATATATTTGCGTATCCAACGCAATGGCAGAAGATACAAAAAAAATAGGAATCCCGGCGCATAAAATAGTCGTTATCATGAACGGAGTTAATATTAATAAATTTCATCCTAGATTTGTTTCCTCGAATAAAAAGGATGAATTGGGTATTGATCCTAAAAATCATGTTATTGGTACAATCGGACGGATGGTTAACGAAAAAGGTCAGATATATTTAATTGAAGCCATTAAAATAATAAAGAAAGAAATTAAAAATGTACAATGTATATTTTTAGGTAATGGCCCAGCGCTTCCGTTATTAAAAAAGCGAGCATCAGAATTAAAGATAGAAGAATCTTGCATATTTATCGGTGTCCGACAGGATGTTGAATTAATCTATTCTTTATTAGATCTTTTTATTTTACCATCGCTTCGTGAACCGTTTGGCATAGTATTATTAGAAGCCATGGCAAGTAGGGTTCCTGTTATCGCAACCAACAAAGGCGGTCCATGCGAATATATTGCAACAGGCATTAATGGTGTGCTGGTAGAATCATGTGATCCAGAATCTATAGCGATTGAAGCCATCGAGCTTCTGAAAAACAAAAATAGAGCACAAACATTGGCTGAAAACGGAGAAAAATTTGTAAAAAGTAATTTTAATATAAAAGACGTAGTAAAAAAAATAGATGGAATATATCATTCGTTAACAAAAATATAATTTAAATAAAAACAAATTTTGAGTGATTAATGA
>Ga0209536_100017672_pt1 | contig 10084 bp, 8 predicted proteins | sample DeeMarSeWOR28_12_FD_187461 | JGI IMG/M metagenome (GOLD analysis project Ga0209536, IMG submission 187461) | Marine sediment microbial communities from White Oak River estuary, North Carolina - WOR-2-8_12 (SPAdes) (version 2) | ecosystem: Environmental > Aquatic > Marine > Intertidal zone >... | reverse complement strand
TGTCGATGATGGTAATATCCCACTGATTGGGGCTCAACTTTTTACGCAAATGGCTGGCCACCATCGTTCCGCCGGCACCTGAACCTAGAATGAGAATTTTTTTCATGGTATCCTCCTGATAGTTTGATGGTTGCTAAAAGCTGGTATAATGATTCTCAAATAACATTACATGGAATATGATTTTTCCTTCTTGAGAAAGCTATTACGTTTCAAGGTTTCAGTGTTCAGGTGTCAGGGTCAACATTTTCAGGGACTCGCATGAACCTAGATTGCCTAAATTTCTTGTCGATCAAACCGGCAGCTTTTCAGGCCTGCGGCTGGGCCGACACCTGAAACCTTCATTTCCTCACAACAAGTTGTCAGAAAAAATGGACTTAGGGCCCAAATAGGGGAATCGGCCCATATTTACCTGTTTGGCTGTCAACCCTTTTTCTCATCGGAATTGTTTCCTTCCACCAGATCTGCGATGGTGGTGCTGTCAAGTTTTTCGTAAAGAACCTTTGTGGCATCCTCCCACGCCAGTCTTACCTGACAGTCGTCGGACATGGAACATTTCTCGGGATTGCTGATACATTCAACCAGTTCACTTTGCCCCTCAAATAACCGTACAATTTGACCCAGGGTGATGTCCTCCGGCTTTTTAGTCAGCAGGTGTCCACCTTTGGGACCTCGTACACTGTTGACCATATTGGCTTGCTTTAACGGTCGAATGAGTTGTTCGAGATATTTTACCGAGATATCCTGGCGCTTGGAGATTTCACCCATTTGAACCGGTCCTTGATTACTATTGCGGGCTAGATCCACCAGGATTCTTACGCCGTAGCGGCTTCGAGTTGATAGCTTCATTGGACCCCGTTTCCTCAGAACTCGCAAAAACTGCCGTTTTTAAGTGACCATTTAGTTTCAGATTTAAATATTCTATATCTTTTAAGTAGGAAATATACTCAGGTTGATTTCCTGTCAAGGAAAAAATTAATTTTTTTAATTTAAATCAGCGACCACCAGCAAAGCTGGGGGTAAGAGGATGGCCCCTGGAAAGGACCGGAGCCACCTCTGCTGGTGGCCGCTGATTTTAAAAATTTCTTTTACCTTATATTTTATCGGATCTGTTGGTTTTGATGACCACGTGACCGATTCATCATTGGTAAGTATCTTGTTTGCCTCAACCGGCTTGGGTGGTGCTTATTCTGCCGGCGCATACCAACAAATTGTAAAAAATATGCAAAAAAAATTTATCTCAATTCTAAGCCACCGGCAGCGATCAGATTTGCACCCATCAAGCATGCCCGCGCGGTAAGGGTAAAACCTTTTAAATTCTTACCGGCAGAACCGGTGGCTTATGAATTGAGACATACACCATTTTAAGGATGGTTTTGTTGACACGGCAATTTTTAGGGTTATGTTTGATTTGTGTGATGAAAAAAAACCGTTCAGTTCTATCAACACGAATCTTTGAATGGTAACTGAAATAACCGCGCGGAGTCCATTTTTATAGACATATTTTAAGGGGGCAAGCATGGAAGTTAAAGATTATTGCCGATCCATTGAAGTCGAGCTTCACGGCTGGAAGGCGAAAATGTATGATATGGTTCGCAAAGTAGATAAATTGAGGGGCTCTGAAAAAGAAAGAGTTGCTTCCCAAGTTGAAGAATTGCACCAGCACATTTCAGATATGGAGCGCATCATCGGACAGCTTCAAACCGAATGCCCGGTTGAGTTCGGGCCGCAGAAAAAGCAGATCGAAGAATCAACAGAGGGTATGAAGAAGAAATACGAAGATGCCATGGCTGCCGTTTTTCAATTCTAACAGGAGATCAAATCCATATGGTCGATAGAGCTATAAAAGGAGATGCTTGTAAAACCGGCAAACACAATCTGTCTCAGTATAGAAGTCAACTTCCCAGGATCGCTGAAGAAATCATTGAAACTTGCAACGATCGGGAATGCTACACCCATGTCGATTATGAGCCGATTCCTTCCAGAGAATGTGTTATTGAGATTATCGACCGGTTAAGGGAAATTCTTTTTCCGGGGTATTTCACCAGGGGAAAGCTTGATCCGGTGAATTTGAAATACAGTATGGGTCAATCTACCGCCATTGTTTTTGACATGCTCTCGGAACAGATTGGGCTCAGCATTCGCCATGATTGCTTTCGATACGACCAGCCCTGCAGTGATTGTGAAGAGCAGGGCAACAGACTTGCACTCAAGCTGCTGGAAGAAGTTCCGTCCATTCGCAAGACACTAGCCACCGACGTGGCAGCTTCCTATGATGGAGATCCAGCGGCTAAAAGCTATGACGAGATTATCTTCAGTTATCCGGGGATCTTCGCCATGGCCGTTTACCGGGTTGCCAATAAACTTTTTGAATATGGCGTACCACTGCTTCCCCGAATTATGACCGAGTATGCCCACAGCGTCACCGGCATCGATATTCATCCCGGAGCTCAAATCGGTGAAAGTTTTGTCATCGATCATGGCACGGGTGTGGTTATCGGAGAAACCACCATTATTGGAAAAAGCGTCCGCATATACCAGAGCGTAACTCTGGGTGCGCTTTCAATACCGAAAGATTCGGGGAATCAATTTCGAGGAATAAAACGTCACCCCACCATCGAAGATGACGTGATCGTTTACGCAGGGGCGACGATTCTTGGTGGAGACACGGTCATCGGTGCCCGTTCGGTAATTGGCGGTAACGTCTGGCTGACCCAATCAATTCCGCCGGATACGACGGTCATTCTTGAATCCCCGCGATTAAATTACAAATCAAAAAATAAAACATCCGCTTTACAGATGTTTGATGCGGTGATTTAGGACGTAAGAGGGCTAAGCCTTTTCCGGGACTGGGTTTGGAAAAAGTGGTCCCTTCGAGGCAGTTCGAGCACTGGTCATTTAGCCACGCAGATTTTAGGTGTCAGGACGGTTGGCTGCTAAATCCTGACACCCGAACACTTCATTTTCTGACAACATGCTGTCAGAAAAGGCCGATACGGGCCTGCCGCTCCGGAAACAAATAAATCAATCCGTCACGGTAGACTTGTCTTCCGTCTCTGGCGTTGCGCTAAAATCCATATATAATCAATACGCTCCCATTGGCGCGCCTTGAATACGAACCAAAATTCAGCGCGATATTTTTATATTTCTCCAATTCAGCTGCCATCAGAGTTGGTCGATAGGAGGTCAACCATGAAATTTCATTCCATCATCAGTAATACCATCGGGTCGACACCATTGGTAAGACTTACCCGCATAAATAAAATTCCCAATGCCAAAATATTTGCAAAACTCGAGTTTTTCAATCCCCTCGGCAGTGTCAAAGACCGGATCGCGGTATCGATGATCGAAGCCGCGGAAGTTGAAGGTCTGATTGATGCCCAAACCTTGATTGTGGAACCCACCAGCGGTAATACGGGAATTGCGCTGGCGTTTGTTTGTGCCGCCAAAAATTATCGTCTTTGTCTCACGATGCCCGATACCATGAGCCTAGAAAGGCGGAGTCTGCTCAAGCACCTGGGGGCGGAATTGATATTAACACCGGGTGCCGATGGCATGAACGGCGCCATTGGTAAGGCCCGGGAAATCCTCGAGTCGGAGAAGAACGCTTATATGCCAGATCAGTTTGCCAATCCTGCCAATCCAAGGATCCATCGGGAAACAACGGCTGAGGAAATCTGGCGTGATACCGAGGGGCAAGTCGACATTCTGGTGTCCGGTGTGGGCACCGGGGGAACCATAACGGGTGTCGCCCAGGTAATCAAATCTAGAAAACCGTCTTTTAAAGCCATTGCCGTGGAACCGGCCAATTCTCCGGTCCTGTCCGGCGGTTCGAAAGGGCCCCATAAAATCCAGGGGATCGGCGCCGGTTTTATTCCCGAGGTGTTGGATCAATCCATCATCGACGATGTTGTGGCGGTATCCAACGACGATGCCTTTGAAACCGCACGCAAAGCGGCCAAACTGGACGGGATTCTTTGCGGTATCTCTTCCGGAGCCGCCATCTGGGCCGCCCTCGAGGTCGCCGGACGCCCGGAATCCGCCGGCAAAACCATCGTGGTCATTGTCCCCAGCACCGGTGAACGTTATATCAGTACGGATTTATTTAAGGATTGAGAAGTGAGGACCAAGTCATAAATGAAAGCCTAATCCTCAATTTATGAAGAATATAAGTGGGATCGCTTTTTAAAAGTAACAATGCGAAAGAAAAAATGATTTTCACCACCCCTCCTTCAGGGTATCCGCATATGCAGGGATGCGTACTGTGAATTGCCCCTGAGCAGCTCTGCATGGGTTCCCCGGGCCACGACCCGGCCCTTGTCCAGCATAATAATGTAATCCATCCAGTGAAGATCAATCAGCCGATGCGTCATCAACAGCAGGCTTCGGTCTGCTGTTTGTGCCTTTATCGCCGCCATCATCCTTCCTTCTGTAACCGTATCAAGTCCCTCGGTGGGTTCATCAAGCACCCATAGCGGAGCATTGTGAAGGATGGCCCGGGCGACGGCCACCCGGCGGGCCTGGCCTCCGGATAGCAGCTTGGCAGACTCCCCGATCCAGGTGTCCAGACCGTCGGGCAGGCCGGTCACAAAATTCAGTAATTGGGCGGAGTTAAGAGCGTCCAGCAATTCATCGTCGCCGGCGCCGGGCCGGGCCATGAGCAGGTTCTCTCTCAGGGTGGCATTAAACATGTGGGGTTGCTGGGCGACGACTGAAATATGACGGCGCAAGTCTGATTCAGCGAAATCGCGGACATCCACATCGCCCAGGCGAATGCAGCCGGCATCCGGATCCCTGAAACGCACCAGCAGATGAATCAGGGTCGATTTCCCCGATCCGGTTTCTCCGATCACGGCGACTCGCCGGCCCGGGCGTATTTTGAAATCGATATCCCGTAGGCTCCAGTTGGCCTTTTGATCGTATTGGAAACTAACATTTTCAAATCTTAAACCGGAATGCTGGGGACGGGTGACGGACAGATGGGGGAAAATCACCCGGGGTTTCGATTCTAAGATTTCTAGCAGCCGCCGGCCGGCCTCCCGCGTGTGCCCGAGATATTGGAAAGCTGTCGGCAGGGGCAAAACGGCTTCAAATGATGCCAGGACAGCTAACGTAATCAGAGCCATGCCGGCGCCATCCAGCGCCTCACGATTCACCAGCGTGACTGCCAGATAAAGCGTTGCCAGAACGGCAAGCCCGGAAAGCAGTGTTATCAGTGCCAGGGACAGCCCCCGGATTTGGCTCATACGCAACTGGCTTTTCAGCAATGCCCGATTGTTTTGACTTATAGCGTCAAGGTGACAATGATATGCGCCGAAGACCAACAACTCCGGCATCCCTTGCAGGCCTTCGACAATATGCATACGCAAATCTGAAAGCTGTTGGGCCAATTGATGTCCGCATGCCTCTCCAAGTCGTAATGCTGTCAGCGGCACACAAAATCCTGCCATCGACAAAAACAGCGCCGTCACCATTGAGATAACCGGATCAAACAGCCAGAGGAAGCCTACCACTAAAACCGACATGATCAGGGCAATCACGCTGGGAGACAACACGCGTAAATAGAGATTGTCCAGAGCATCGATATCCGCCACGATCCGGTTTAATATGTCACCGCTGCGAAAATCCATCAAACGAGACGGGGCCAGTGGTTCCAGATGGCGGTAAAACCAGCTTCTCAGGCTTTGCAAAATCCTGAAGGTGGCATCATGGGAAACAATTCTTTCGGCGTATCGCGCCAGCGTACGACCGATGGCAAAAAATCGAACCCCGAGGGCGGGATGAAAAAAATTAAACAGCTGTGCAGTTATCACTGTCAGGCCGGCATAGGCGGCGGCGGATATAAACCAGCCCGATAATGCCAGGAGTCCCACCGCCGAAGCCACCGCCAGCAGTCCGGAGAGCGTGCCCAGGACCATCCATTTTAAATGACCGTGAAACAGTCGCATAAAAGGCACCAGCTCCCGCCAACCCTTAAACACGATTTGCACCTCCCAAAACCGGAAATAACAAATTACAAGCACCAAATTACAAATAAGTTCCAAACTACAATATCCAAATCTCAAATAAGATCAGAAGCCAATTGTTTGGAATTTTGAATTTTAGTCATTGTGATTTGATTGTATTTTATTTTTGACACAAAAACGGATAACATTAAATAAGCGCCTAACAGGATAATTTCCATTGTGCTTTCCAACGGACAATTAACAAAAGCCCATCGACCCTACTGTCGCTCCACCAGTCGACGGAATACCCTTCCGGCGGCCATCAATTCCAAATAAGTTCCCTGCTCGACAACAGATCCATTGTCCAGGACCAGTATGCGATCCGCCTGTCTGATATTAGCCAGCCGATGGGTCAGTGTCAGCACCGTTCGGTCTGGGCAAAATTCCTTAAGGGCCCCGATAACCAGTGATTCATTTTCGACATCCAGGCCGGCGGTGGGTTCATCCAGCAATAAAATGGGTGCATCTTTGATAAACGCGCGTGCCAGAGCCACCCGCTGGGCCTGTCCACGAGAAAGTCCCTGGCCCTGTTCTCCCACCGGGGTATCGAGCCCTTCGGGCAGGTATACCGAAAAATCGAGCACCCCGGCGCGGCGTGCTGCCTGTTCAATTTCATCAGCGGATGCTTGCGGTCGTCCCAGAAGAATATTTTCTTTTATAGTTCCATGAAACAAAACGGGTTGTTGGCCGATCCAGGCGATATTCTCGCGCCAGCTATCGGGGGTCATATCTGCCAATGGGATGTTATTGGCCAGGATTTGCCCCTTGTCCGGCTGTAAAAAACCCAACAGCAAGTTAAGGATCGTGGTTTTGCCCGCCCCGCTGACACCGACAAGGGTCACCTGTTCTCTAGTCTTGAGATCGAAACTGGCTCCCCGTAATGCGGGCAGTCTGCCGCCATCATATCCCAGATATACATCCCGGCATTGGATGTGGATGTCATCCGTTTTTACGTAGGCGGTCAAAGCACGCTGTGAATCCTGCCGGGGAACCGAGACTATTTTTAAAATTTCTTCAGCAGCCCCCACGGCTTCAGCCCGGGCATGATAGTGGGTGCCCAGTTCCCGCAGCTGGAGATAAAAATCCGGGGCTAGTAAAAGGATAAAAAATCCAATTTCTAAACTCAGCGGTTTTCCATAAAGCCCGAAGGAGAAGTAGCCGAGATAACTCATCCCCAGGTAAATTGCCACCAGAGCAATGGAGACAGAGCTGAAAAATTCCAGGACCGCCGAGGACAAGAAGGCCACCCGCAGGACCGCCATGGTTTTTAGGCGATAATTATTTGATATCCCAGCAATGCGTTTCTCCACACCCTGGCTGTGGTCAAACAGTTTGAGGGTGGGCAATCCCTGCAGCACGTCTAAAAAATAGGCGCTCATGCGTGCCAGAGCCTGGAAGTGACGCTGACTGATGCTTTCAGCCCCCATACCCACCAGGATCATGAACAAGGGGATTAACGGAGCGGTTAGCAGAAGGAGGGTTCCGGCCGCCCAGCTGTAAGGAAATACAAACGCCAGAATCGCAGAGGGAATCATCAGCGCCATCGCAAGTTGAGGTATATAAAAAGCATAAAAATCGTGCAATCCCTCCACATGCTCCAGCACAGTGCTGGTCAGAGCGCCGGTACTTTGCCGGTTCGTGTATGCAGGACCCAGAGAGAAGATGTGCTCTAACAGCGCCATCCGGACTTCCTGACGGATGTGGGCACCGGCATGAAAACCGCATATTTCCCGGGCCCAGCCCAAAAGAGATCGCGAGATAATAATACCCACAAGCAATGAAAAAAGGGGCATGAGCATGTCAATCGAGCGATTCTCCATAAATGCGCCGTGAAGGATACGAGATAGAAATCGGGCTTGAAAAATGAGCAGCACACCGCCGCTCAGGCCCAGTCCCACCGAAAGCAGGATCCAGGCACGAGCTGTACCGATGCGTCTAAACAGCCAGCGCAGGGCGGTTTTGTTGGATGATTTTTTTTCAGGCTTCATTTGAAATCTGTTTGACAAATAATATATGAATATAATAGATCCTGAAGCGATTGGTTCCTGGGTTCAGGGTTCAAAGGTTTTAAAATGCTGATTTCCGCAACTTTATATTCCATTGTTTGGACAGGCATCTTTTACCCATGAACGTTGAACCGCTCAAGCCAGGTATGTATATCAAAACGTTTGCAGCATTCAAGTTTAATAAAGTAAAAATTTTATGCAATCAGACGCTGTGTACTTCGAAAATTAAATTATTTAGCCGGACCCCGATATGATCTTCTGAACATATGGGGCCGGCGCAAGAATTGTACAAAAAGAGCCGCTTTACAATAGTCTCAAAGAACAAGGAGCCGTAATATGCTACCGACTGAAGGATTCGTCGAACTTTCCCGCTGGCAATTTGCCTTAACATCCATGTATCATTTCATCTTTGTCCCCCTGACCCTGGGTTTGTCATGGATCCTGTTTATAATGGAATCCGTCTATGTCATGACGGGTAAAGAAATTTACAAAGACATGACACGTTTTTGGGGCAAGCTGTTTGGGATCAATTTCGCTTTAGGGGTCACCACCGGCATCACCATGGAATTTCAATTTGGCACTAACTGGGCCTATTACTCCCATTATGTCGGCGATATCTTCGGTGCTCCGCTGGCCATCGAGGGCCTCATGGCCTTTTTCTTGGAAGCTACGTTTGTGGGACTGTTTTTCTTTGGTTGGGATCGTCTCAGCAAGCGGGGGCATTTAGCAGTCACCTTTCTGGTGGCTCTGGGTGCCAATCTTTCCGCCTTGTGGATTCTGATCGCCAATGCCTGGATGCAAAATCCCGTCGGAGCCGAGTTCAACTTTGAGACTATGCGTATGGAGCTGACCAGTTTCAAAGAATTATTCTTTAACCCGGTTGCCCAGGTAAAATTTGTCCATACCGTCGGTGCCGGCTACGTGGCCGCTTCCATATTTGTGCTGGCGGTCAGTTCACATTATTTATTGAAAGGCAGAGATCTTGCCTTTGCCCGGCGTTCCTTTGCCGTGGCAGCCGGTTTCGGTTTGGCATCGATTTTGTCTGTTATTGTATTAGGAGATGAAACCGGCTATGTGGTCGGACAGGTACAAAAAGTTAAACTGGCCGCTATGGAAGCCGAATGGGAGACCGAGCCGCCGCCGAGCCATTTCACCCTGTTTGGGTTCCCCGACCAAAAAGAGCAGAATACCGCCGCCGAGATAAAACTGCCCTGGCTCGGTGGAATCATTGTTACCCGTTCCATCGATAAGCCGGTACCGGGGATAAAGGATATAATTGCCGAGAGCGGGCAACGCATCCGCAGCGGTATGGTGGCCTATGAGCATTTGGAGAAGATACGCGGCGGTGATCGCTCGGACACCAATCTGGCGCAGTTTAACGACAATAAAGAGAATCTGGGTTATGGCCTGCTCTTAAGGCGTTACACACCCAAAGTGTCCGATGCCACGGATCAACAGATAAAGCAAGCGGCACTTGATACCATTCCCAACGTGGCATCCATGTTCTGGTCGTTTCGTATCATGGTAGGACTGGGTTTCTATCTGCTGGCTTTGATTGCGCTGAGCTTTTATTATTGTGCAAAACGTGTTTTCGATCAAAAGCGGTGGTTTTTAAAAATATTGGTTATCAGCTTACCGATACCCTGGATCGCCATAGAATTGGGCTGGTTTGTAGCCGAATATGGTCGCCAGCCCTGGACCATCGGTGGCATTCTGCCTACATATCTTTCAACATCGACATTGACTACAGGCGACATCATCGGCACTCTGGTTGTAGTGATCGCTCTTTACACGCTTTTTCTGATCGTTGAAATCTTCCTGATGACCAAATTCATACGTCAGGGACCGAGTAGCTTGCATACCGGTCGGTATCATTTCGAGCAGGAGAACGTAACTTGATTAAGGAGAATCTGGGATGTTATTCGATTATTTGATTTTGAAAATCATTTGGTGGGTGTTCGTGGGCGTCTTGCTGATCGGCTTTGCGCTTTTGGGTGGCTTTGATTTAGGCATTGGTGCGCTGCTGCCGTTTGTCGCGCGCACAGACCCACAGCGGCGAGTGATGCTCAATACGAT
>Ga0209536_100017671_pt1 | contig 10084 bp, 10 predicted proteins | sample DeeMarSeWOR28_12_FD_187461 | JGI IMG/M metagenome (GOLD analysis project Ga0209536, IMG submission 187461) | Marine sediment microbial communities from White Oak River estuary, North Carolina - WOR-2-8_12 (SPAdes) (version 2) | ecosystem: Environmental > Aquatic > Marine > Intertidal zone >... | reverse complement strand
GACGACATTGTCCCCTGATTGCCACGGGAAGCCGTGGGCGACGACAGACAGGCCTTCAGAGGTGTTTTTCAGGAATGCGATGTCATTCGCCGACGACGCCCCGATAAACGCTGCGAGGCGCTGTCTCAGGCCGTTTTCCAGCTCCAGCCATGCGGCGAAATGACTGGAACCCTCGTTAACACATTCATCTGCAAACGCTTGTACCGCTTCGCCAGTTCGTTTTGGCCAAGGTGCAACTGCTGCGTGGTTAAGATAGTTCAATCGTTTTGTGACCGGGAACTCGATTGCCAATAATGCATCGATCGCAGTTTTTGGATTGTTTGGCGACATAACGGGTACAATCTAACAGAGGTGATAGCGAGCCGGATACGCTAAATCTCCTGATAAAGGTCGATTTGATGGCCCTAATATTACTTCGCATAATGTATATTATGTTAAATAATGTAAATATCCGAATCTATCTTTTATGAGTTAATTCAATGCGTTTGGCGATTTTTCTAAACCACTGCCCCTCTGGTTCTGCAAGGTTTAGACTAAAGCGCGGACAAAAATAAAAACAACATAGTCAACGAATCTCTAATCCATTCACGTAATGCATTTTTCGCTGCGAAAAGTTTGCATGGCGCGAGCACTTTAGGTTTTACATTACATGCAAACTCAATCGGAATTCCTGAAACTCAGGCAGCACCTTGAACAAACCATCGTCGGACAGCGTGCCTTGCTGGATCGGCTGATGATCTGCCTGCTGACCGGTGGCCATGTACTGCTGGAAAGCGCCCCTGGCCTTGCCAAGACCACCGCGGTCAAGGCCCTGGCTGGTGGTGTGCACGCCAGTTTTCAGCGTATTCAGTTCACACCTGACCTGATGCCGTCCGACATCACCGGCAGCGATATTTTTAACCCCAAAACCGGTGATTTTCAGTTTGCCGAGGGGCCGTTGTTTCACGAAATCATCCTGGCCGACGAGATCAACCGAGCGCCACCCAAAGTGCAATCGGCGTTGTTGGAGGCCATGGAAGAGCACCAAGTGACCATAGGCGGACACTCGCACGAACTTCCGGGCCTGTTTATCGTTATGGCGACCCAGAATCCACTGGAACAAGCCGGAACGTATCCTCTGCCAGAGGCCCAGCTTGATCGCTTCCTGTTGCATGTCGTACTGGATTACCCGTCTGAAGACGAAGAAATACAAATTCTCGAGCGTGATCGTCGTCTGCATTTTGGCAGCGAGGACACAGCGCTCGATACACGTATCAGCCCGGAAACTGTTTTAAACGCAAGGCACGAAGTTGCAGAAATTCACATGGAAGAATCACTTGAGCGCTATGTGGTTTCGCTGGTAAACGCAACGCGTGACCCCGGACGATGGATCGATGGTTGGCAGGATTACATTCAATACGGCGCGTCGCCGCGAGCTACCCTGGCAATGGTCAGGGCCGCGAGCGCACATGCTTATTTGATTGGCCGGGAATTTGTTACGCCTGACGATATTATCGAGATCGCCCCCGATGTCTTGCGCCACCGAATCATACCCAGCTTTACTGCCCGCTCCAGCAAGCTGGATGCCGATGAGCTGATCCAGGGCATATTGCAGGCTGTCCCTATCCCCTGATCGTCATGCGTCCTCCGCTCATGCAGTTTTTGTGGCAACGTTACCGGGAGTTGATTTCCCCTGCCGCGACTCTGGCTACCGAACCATTGCTGGACTCCGCTACGCTTGATCAATTACGACTTCGCGCGCAGTCTGCAACGCGACCGCCCATTGCCTTTCAACATACGTCCGCGCATCAACTGTTAGGTGAACAGCTTTCCTATTACCGTGGCCGCGGGCTCGAGTTTGAAGAAAACCGGAAGTACCAGACCGGCGACGAGCCGAGGCTGATTAACTGGCGACTGTACGCCAGAACCGGCGAGCTCTATTCAAAAGTCTTTAATGAAGAACGCCGACCGGAGGTATACCTGGTCGCTGACAGACGTGCGTCCATGCGCTTTGGCACGCGCGGGCAGTTAAAAGCAGCACAAGCGGCAAAAATTATTGCCACGGTTCTTTTTCAGGCACAGCGCCAGGCGTTGGCAGTGGGCGGCATTATTATCAACGAATCGGTCGACTGGTTTGCCCCGGTGGCGGCAAACGCCGCATCCCTGGATTTCCTGCACTCTCTGGCCCTGCCCTGCCCGCCCATACCGTTCGATACGCCTGAGCCCGATCTCAATGCTGTCTTTAGCATGCTACTGGATCGCGTTCCGCAAGGTAGCCATATTCTGTGTGTGAGTGATTTCACTGACCTCGACACAGACAAGTCGGCCTCGCTCCTGCACCAACTGAATCAACGTCACCATGTCGATGCAGTCCTGATTCGGGATCCGGGTGAAGTAGAACTCGGCGCGCACGGGACACTGCTACTGGATGACCCCGGTACTGATGAGCCAATTCGTATTGATGGCCGGAATCCGGAGTTGCGTGCCCGATATCAACAGGAGGTCGCGCAACAGCAATCACGTATCGCCAGCATCTTTCAAATGGCCGGCATCCCGCTGGAGATTTGTAGTACTGAAGACGAGACCGACAATTGCGTGCCAGGTAGCCATGGCCGACAGTAGCCTCTCACGAACGCAATGGGTGGACATCGTTCCGCCAGAATCGGTCACGACCGCACTGGATGGTGGCGTGGCGACACTCATTACTATTGCCATGATTGCCCTGGCGACAGGAATTTACTGGTGGCGGAGACGGCCAAGGCAAAAAGCCCGACGAGTGATACGCGGGATAGGCAGCGCCAATGCGTTGACCGATGAGCAGCGCAAGACCGGCTGCCACGTGATCGCGCAGCAACTTGGTCTGGCGTTCGGCGCCGGGCGACTGGCATCAATCCGGTTTGACGGCAGTCACCAGACAAAATGGGATGCGTTTCTACGTAAACTCGACAGAAACCGGTTCAGTCCCTTGCCACCTTCGGCTGAAGACCTGGCGCAGTTGCAAGAGCAGGCCATCCACTGGCTGGGCAGGCGTTGATGCAGGGCGTAGTGACGAGCCTGTCAGAGATCCAGTTTCTTGCGCCCGCCTGGTTCTGGCTGTGGCCAGTGCTGGTGGCAGCGGTCGCTGTGCTAATGCGGTATGCCAGGCTGGATCCGATTAGCGCCTTGCCACAACCGTTGTCGCTTTCTCGTTACCGGCACCCTGCCTTTCGGCTGTTACGCAGGTTGTATGTCGCGCCCGATCGGAAACACGGCGGCCAGTTCGATAGCTGGCGTCTAGTGGTTTATGCCATTGCCATGTTCGGTATCATCACCGCCCTCGCCCATCCGTTCCGTCTTGGTGAGCGACTGCCTGCACCACCCGAGTACCGCGACACCGTTTTCCTGGTAGACAGCTCGATCAGCATGCTTCGGCGTGATTACCTGGTCGACGAAAAGCGTGTCGACCGCATGACCATGCTCAAGAGCGTGTTAACCCATTTCATCGATCAACTGGAGGGCAACCGCATCTCTGTTGTCGCCTTTTCGGAACAGTCGTACACGCTGGTGCCGTTGACAGCCGATTACGATTTTCTGAGAACCATGGTGCGTCGCCTGAAGCCGGCATTGTTTACCGGATCCCGTAGCGACATCAGCCGGGCGATGCTCTATACAATACGAAAGATGCAGCGCGCGGGCGAGACAACCGGCGACGAGCGTCCTGCCCTGGTGTTGCTCACGGATGTGAACCGGCCGGTGCGCGACATCGACCCGCGAGCGGCAGCGAGCTATCTGGCCGACCAGGGTTATCGGCTCCACGTGATCGCGATCGGTGCGCCAAGTTATGCTGCCGATGAAAATGCTACTGCGTCACTGATCTACCACCCTGTGAGTTTCGCGCTGCTGGAAACGATTGCCGCCAATGCCGGTGGAAAGTTTTTCTGGGCGAAGGACATTGGCAGTCTGCAGCAGGCCATGTTAACCATTCAGCAGGCCGAGCGTCGCGCAATTGATGTTGCCCCGCGTTACGTTCCAATTTCACTCTACCATTGGCCACTACTTGCGAGCATCGCCTGGGTTATCGTAGTGCAACTCTGGCCGTCGCGCAGGAGAGCGCTTTGAGTACGTTCTTGACCGGGCTTGAATGGCGCGAACCGATCTGGTTCTGGCTGGCGCTTTTCCCCTGGGTCCTGTTGCTGGCCCGGCAATTTCTTATGGACTCTCTTTCAAAAGATTATGCAACGCCCAAACTACTGCCGTGGGCACGGGCCCAACGCGCCGTATCGATCCGACACAACACATTCTGGCGCCAACTCTTGCTTGGCGTTGCCTGGATTCTGTTTTCCGCATCACTGGCCGGCCCGCGTATTGCGCAAACGGTCTTTGACACCGACCAGGCAAACTACGGGCAGCTACTGGTGGTCGTGGATGTTTCGCGATCCATGACTGCGGACGATATTCCCCCTGGCCGTCTGCAACGCGTCAAGCTTGAGCTGCTTGATCTGATTGATCGCACCGAACAGACCCGAATGGGTTTGATCGTCTATGCCGCCCGCCCACATTTGCTTGCCCCGGCTACCGCCGACAAGTCGTTGTTACGCTTCTATGTTCAGCAGTTGCGCTATGGATTGTTACCGACACTGGGCTCGGATCTAACTGCCGCGCTTGCATTTGCCGGTGGTCAGTTTGATTCAGGCACCTTCGCGAAATCGATTCTGGTTATCGGTGATGGAGAGATAGCCGCGGATAACGCGACCAATGAGCGAAGCCTCGATCAGACGGTGGCCCGGCTGCGGCAACAGGAAATTACTGTTTATGCGCTCGGCGCTGGCACTCGCAAGGGCGCCGCAATACTGGCTGAAGATGGTAGCTGGCTACGTTACCAGAACACCGATGTGGTTTCGCGATTGCAGGAAGCCCGGTTAAAACGCATTGCATCTCTCGGGGGCGGAAGCTACAGCGAGATACGTAACAATGATGGCGAGTGGCAGTCGCTGTACGACCAGGGAATCGCGCGGCAACATACCCGCACTGCAATGGCGCGCGGAGCCGGCTGGATTATCTGGCAGGAGTTCTATGCATGGTTCCTGATACCGGCAGTTTTGCTTTGGCTGGCCGCCTACCTGCGCCCGCTTCGGCGCGAACATGGTTTGTCCTCACTGGCTTTGTTCGCCATTGCGGTCGCGACCTTGATGCCAAATTCTGAACTTGAGGCCGCTGAAGCCGGCTGGCAAGAAGACGCCTACCACGCCTACAAAAATCAATCCTATCAGGATGCCCGTCAACGCTATGCACGCGTCCCTGGCTACGCCGGCCGAATGGGCGAAGGCAGCAGTTATTACCGACTGGAAAAATTTGACCAGGCAATCCGGCAGTTTGTGCGCGCAACGCTCGATGCCAATGATGATCGCGAACGGGCCGCCGCATTGTTCAACCTGGCTAACAGCTACATCAAGCTGTCGAGATATGATGACGCGATACCGATATACCGTGATGCACTGCGCTACCAGCCACAGGACGCAAGGATCGCACGCAATCTTGGCTACGCGCTGGCGCTCAGAAAAAAAGAGCAGGAAAGGAATGAAGCGCTAGGGCGCCTGGGCATCGGCCCCAAAGCCATCACCCCGCCTGAAGGTAGCGACATCAGCGACGCCGGCATTCGCCTCGACACCGAGCGTGATACCACTCGGGCCCCTGCCCCGCCGCTAACAACAACGACACCGGGGCCCGACTCGGATCTTGTCCGACAGGGGATTCGCCGGGCCGAGCTCGCGGCGACCAACATTGAAAACACTGACGATCCGACCTGGACCTACGATATTAAATCTCCCGAGGGTGTCGCGCTCAAGGCGGACACCATACAAAACGATGAAAGCATCTTGTGGCAGCGTATTCTTGAGTACGAAGAAGAATTTCCCGTGCTGGTCGAAACACCCTACGAACTCCCGGGGGTGCAGCCATGGTGAATCGCTGGCTTGTATTTACCGCGATGATTTTCCTGGTCAACAGTGTTCATGCTGGCGTCGCCAACGCGGATCGAATCGCAGTGGAGCTACCCGACGGGCCAGCGGAGCTTGGCCGCCCGATCACGATTCGACTGAAGTCGATTCATACAGGCGTGCTGGACAAGATAGACCTGTCGCCGCTGGAGGCCGATTTCGCGATTCACAATGAAGGTACGGTGGTGCGCGACGCACAAAGGCGTATCTACCTGCGTCAACTTCAACTTTATCCACGCCATCAAGGCCGAATCTCCATTCCCGCCCTTGGCGACGGAAGCCGCGCGTCAGTCGCGCAATCTATCGACGTTTCTCCAGCCGTCGACCGCAAGGATGGCTCGCGAATCGGGATGCACACGGAAATCAGTAGCCAGGCGCTTTGGCTAAAACAGGGTTTTCGCGTCACGGTTGTGATTGAGACCGACTCGGAGATCGTCGACATTGAGCTACCTGTATTGGATTCGAGCGGCTTCGAATCATTGACTTTGCCACTTGAGACGCGTTCAGACAGTGCCCGCCCGGGTCGTACCGTGCACCGACTTGGCTGGGTCATCCATCCCCTCACTACCGGACCACAACAGCTCCGACTGCCGTCGATTGCGTTCAAGCGCGACGGCATCGTGACCCACCGGTTTTTTCCACCGCTGTATCCCATCGAGGTAAACCCATTGCCGGGGTATATTCCCGTAACCTTGCCCGTGGGAAAAATTAGCTATCATGCCGACCCTGTTTCATGGATCCCCGTTACCAGGGGCCAGCTGAACGAATTAACCTTTCGTATCGACGCAGCTGGTATGCCGTCACAGTTTGCAGATTTCCTGAGTGATCAACTTGTGTCGACCGATTCGACCGCGATCTATCCGGCCGAGATTGGCACTGGCAACAAGTTCAATTCTTCAGGCGCTATCAGCCAGTTACATTACCGTATTCCGTTCGTTCCCACGGGTATCGGTCTGGTGCGATTGCCAACAATTCGAATTCAGTATTTCGATCCGACCACCGGAACGATCATGACCCGCCAACATGCGCTTGGCACGGTACTTTCGATACCGCGCTGGATACAGGTATTGCTAGTCACAGCATCACTCGCCACTCTGGCCTACCTGCTTCTTTTGGCGGCACGCGAAACGCGCGCCTATTGGCGAAGGCTTTCGGCCTATCGATCAGCGGCGCAGAGAATTCGTGCTGCGGTGTCAGCACAGGACATCAAGGCAGCGCTCGCCGATATCGCCGGTGCCGAGACCTGGCCTGCGAATCTAACTGTCGATCGCTGGTTGCGCCGATGGTCGCGCCAGTTCGACCGAGGCGAACCGCTGGTAGAATGTTTACATCAGCTCCAGGCAAACCTTTACGGCAAAGCCAACACCTCACTGGATGCCATTCAGGCTACACTATTGCGTGCGTGCTACCAGCGCCAACCATTGTTGAGAATTGTTGATTCCACGGGCAGACAAAAGTGATGACGGGAAGTCGCAATATCAACCTGGAGATAGCCGAGCAACTGCGGCTGATGGCGGGCATTCTGGAACAGCAGGATGCCAATCCGTTTCGGATCAATGCCTATCGACACGGTGCCGACACCATTGCAAATCTTGATAAGCCGATCGACAGCATTCTGAAGCACGGCGGCACTGACGCACTGATCGCGATTCCAACCATTGGCAAAGGCATCGCGCTAGCCGTCAACGAAATAGTAAGTACCGGGCGCTGGTCGCAACTGGATCGATTGCGCGGCGAGATCGAACCGGAAAAACTGTTTCAGACGATACCCAACATAGGGCCGGCGCTGGCGCATGAAATACATGAGCAACTTCACGTAGACACGCTGGAGGCGCTCGAGTCTGCCGCGCATGATGGACGCCTGGAGACGGTGTCTGGTATTGGACCACGAAAGGCGAGCGCCATTCAGGCAAGTCTAGCTGCGATACTCGGTAGACCCCGCCCTCTGACAGCGGTGGCCGCCGACGGTCAGAAGCCATCGATCGCGGAATTGTTGCGCGTCGACAAGGATTACAGAAAGAAAGCAGCTGCCAAAAAACTCCCGACGATCAGTCCCAGGCGTTTTAATCCGGAAAACCGGGCATGGTTACCGGTCTTGCATACCACGCATGGAGACTGGCATTACACCGCCGTTTTTTCCAATACGGCACGCGCCCATCAGTTAAAGAAAACCGGCGACTGGGTAGTAATTTATTACTACGATCAGCATCATCAGGAATCACAGTGCACCGTGGTCACGGAAACCCGCGGGTCGTTAAGTGGCAAACGCGTCATCCGAGGGCGGGAGACTGAATGCAAGGAATACTATCGCTAGCTTGTGAAGCGGGCTATTTTTCTCAGAATTTCCTGATTCGATTGATTACGTTCAACCATGGCATCTTCGACCGCTTCTACCGCAGCGATACTTGAAATGTAATGTTCGGGCAGGTCGTGATGATCAGCGCCATGGAGCACCAGATCTCGGTACCAGTGATAGGGTTGCAGGTTCGTATCAAGATGGCTTGCCTGGGCAATATAGATAAACGCGTCGTGTAATCCGTCGTCTGCGACGACTTCCAGCTGCCTGACCTCATAGCCGTTGCCCACGCCTTCATAGCGGTCCAGCACAAGCCGTTCGCTCTCCGGCATCCGGTACAAGGCGCCATAGATTACGTCATTGGCACTCCCGGTAAACCAGGCATCCGCCTTGGCAGATCCGTCATCCGAGCGCTTGTGAAAACACAACCGGTAGCCGGCCAGACTAGCGACACAAAGAAATTCACTCTCGGGAACTCGCTGCTGTAGTCGAACCGGATGCAGATTGGAGCCGTAGGCGAAGTACTTCAGGGTAGACATCGGGCTAGAGGAATTCCTGCTGATACCTGGTCTCATCGAAACCAACAATGAATTTCCCGTCGTTGTCGATCACGGGTCGTTTTACGATGGTCGGGTGCTTGAGTATGAGCTTCGCAGCATTTGATTTGTTCAGACCTTCCCGCTGCTTTTCAGGAAGTTGACGCCACGACGGTCCACGCTTGTTGATCAGAACCTCCAGCGGAACCTGCTTTATCCAGGCGTCGATAATCTGCGTAGTCAGCCCATCCTTGCGCATATCAAAGAAAATAAAATCGACATTATTTGCCCCAAGCCATTTGCGCGCCTTGCGCACGCTGTCGCAATTAGGAATCCCGTAAACCGTAGTCATGCCTGACGTGTCAACCAGAAAATAACAAAGTAAGAGTCAGTACCGGTTATTTGGCTGGCTTGATCTCGATGGAAAAAATGTTGCCCAGCGCCGACTTCAGCTCCTCCAGCGTCAGGAAATCGATTTGGCCACGATCGCCCCAATGCAGACAAACCATCTCTTTGACCTCCGGCTGTTTGGCGGATCGCAGGCTCAGTATCGTCGCGTACTTGATGAGTGATGGCCCACCACTACCTACGCCGACACCAACGCTAATGCCGCCCCCGCCCCCTACGCCGACACCAACACCAATGCCACCGGTGATCCTTGAATCGGCGACATCCAGGCTGGCAACACGAGTTGGCTGAATGCTTGTGTAGTCTTCCCATTCGTTCACTTTGGTTAGCTCAAAGCTGTCGGGGGCAATCCGGCGCGCCTGGCCCGAGATCTTGTGCATCATGATCTGACAATGCGGGTAATAGATATCAACGTCCTTGTAGGAGACGACTTTGCCGCGGAATATATATGTGGATCTGCGGTCTTGCGGAATTTCGATCGGCTGATTCAACACAAACCGGGACCCGACCGGTACCAACTGCTTGATACTGGATGGAACATTTTTCAGCGACATCCCGCAACCACTTGCCAGCGCGCCCAGTAGCAGCGTGGCTGAAAACAAAACAACTCGGGGCGATAGTTTCATGGGCATAACTCCTTGGCAGGCATTTACACTGGTACTCATGCTACGCGCTTAGACCTGCGAGCGTAAAGTGGTGCCCGGGGCCGGAATCGAACCGGCACGGTGTTTCCACCGAGGGATTTTAAGTCCCTTGCGTCTACCAATTTCGCCACCCGGGCAGATGGGTATGGGAGTGTAATCGCTGGCAGCAGGGAAAGAAAAGATGGAGGCTGGGCCCGGAGTCGAACCGAGGTACACGGATTTGCAATCCGCTGCATAGCCACTCTG
>Ga0209536_100017670_pt1 | contig 10084 bp, 8 predicted proteins | sample DeeMarSeWOR28_12_FD_187461 | JGI IMG/M metagenome (GOLD analysis project Ga0209536, IMG submission 187461) | Marine sediment microbial communities from White Oak River estuary, North Carolina - WOR-2-8_12 (SPAdes) (version 2) | ecosystem: Environmental > Aquatic > Marine > Intertidal zone >... | reverse complement strand
CACGCAGGTGGGCAGTGTAGAATAGCGCCTCACTAACCGTGAGGATGTTGAGCGCGTGGGCCTCCTGGGGCATATAGCCCACGTACTGCGGCACGTGGAGCGGATCCTCCGATATCGACCGGCCATACAGCTTGATCGTGCCAGAGGTGCTGTGCAGGAGATTTGCCATCTGCCGGACCAGCGTCGTCTTGCCGGCGCCGTTCTCACCGAGCAGGCCAAAGATCTCGCCCTCCCGGATCTGGAGGCTGATATGGCGGTTCGCGGGCTTGGTCTGGCCGGGGTAGACCTTGACCAGATCCTGAACGTCATAGACAACAATGCCCGCTCCTATCCATCCCTTTGGGGCCGCGCTGCACCCACATCTAGCAGCGGCTGGAACACCTCGTCTACGGTCCGCTGCGCAATGCGATCCCACGTGAAGGACTGAGAAAGCACTTTGGCTCCCGCAGCGATGCGTGCGCAAAGGACCCGATTCCGGCCTAGTTCTTGTGCCGCTCTGCTCAGTGCACTGGGATCATCCGGCGGCACCAATAGCACATTCTCACCATTCACCAACTCGACGATCGGTACACGGGGGACGGTGCTCAGCACAGCACATCCTGCCGCAAGGGCTGCATGCAGGCTGCCTCGCCGGAAAGAGATCCCATCCCGGTAGGGCAACACAACTATGTCAGCACCAAGCAAGGCAGCAGGGACCTGATCAGCAGGCATAGCGTGGGGATCATACCGGCTGATACCACCTTGTTGCAATCGGTGGATACGGCTTTACATTATGAGTACATTCCCGCAAAGGTGATCAATAACAGTACCATGAAAACCAACAATTACCTTACGGTGGACAAGGGCCGGCATGATGGGCTTGAGCCCGGAATGGGAGCCATCAGTTCTTTCGGGGTGGTGGGAGTGGTAAAATCCGTTTCGAACAACTATGCCACCTTGTACAGCGTACTGCATGGTGAAATGCAGGTTTCATCGGTAATTAACCGGCTCGGGGTGTTCTGCACGACCAAATGGGATGGCGTGGATCCACGCTATGCCGATCTTTTGTATATTCCACGGCATGTTGAGTTGCAGGTGGGGGATTCAATAACCACCTCAGGCTATAATGCCATATTTCCGGAAGGAATTCCGATAGGCCGGATTCGGGATTTTGACATAAGTGAAAATGAAACATTTTATAATGTAAATATTGAATTATCCAGTGATTTTCAGTCTCTATCCCATGTGTATGTTATCAGTAACTATTTCAGGCAGGAAAAGGACTCCGTTGAATTATTAAATGAATAGAAGAAGTATACTATATAGCCTTTTTGTGTTTGTCTTGTACATCATGTTGCAGGTGTTCCTGTTTGATAACATGGTTTTGTTTGGCACCGCATTCTGTTTCATCTATATCGGCTTTATCCTATTGCTGCCTTTTGAAATCAGCAAGGTCATGCTGATCCTCTTTGGCTTTATGACGGGATTCACCATTGATATTTTCTACAGCAGCCTCGGTGTGAACGCTGCCTCTGCCACACTGATTGCCTATTTGCGTCCCTACTGGCTTTCGGCAATAACCCCCAGTGCCGGATATGAGGATGTCCATCAGCCGGCAATGCGCATCATGGGGTTCTCCTGGTTTATTACTTATGCGTTACCTTTAATATTTTTGCATCATCTTTCGTTATTCTTTATAGAGGCTGGAGAAATGTATCATTTTTGGCTTATTGTCAAAAAAACCTTCTTCAGCACCATATTCACGTTTGCGATGTTGGTTATTGGTCAGAATCTTTTTTATAACAGGGAAAGGATGATATGAACGATTCGAGTAAACTGATAATACGTATAGGCGTTATTCTGGTAGGCGTTATCTTCCTGATAAAATTGCTCAGCATTCAGGTGTTGAGCGATAACTACCGCCTTGCTGCAGAAAACAATATCATACAGCGAATTATTGAATATCCTTACAGGGGATTGATCCATGACAGGAAAGGTGAACTTCTGGTGATCAATAATCCCATGTATGATTTGATGGTGGTACCCATGGAGGTGGAGGTGAAAGATACCGCCGAATTTTGCGGGATGTTCGGGATCGACAAGGAGACATTTATTGAAAAATATAATGATGCCAGGGATTATTCGGTTATAAAACCCTCTGTTTTTATCAAGCAGATCTCGAATGAGGAATTTGCCAGGATACAGGATAAGCTCATCAATTTCAAAGGATTTTATATCGTAGCCCGGTCTGTCAGGGAATACCCTCATCCGGTCTTAGCCAATGCGTTGGGATACGTTGGCGAGATAAGTAAGGGACAGCTTGACAGGGATACTACCCGTTATTATCGTATGGGAGACTATATCGGCATCAGTGGTGTTGAATCCAGTTATGAAGAAATCCTGAGGGGCCAGCGGGGAGTTAAGAAAAGAATGGTGAATGTGCGGGGTGTTGAACAGGGATTGTATAAGGAAGGCCGGCTCGACACCATGTCCGTACCCGGGAATAATCTGGTGGCTACCATCGATCTGGACATTCAGCAGTATGCTGAGAAACTTTTAGCAGGCAAGGTGGGAAGCCTTGTGGCCATACAGCCAGCTACCGGTGAAATATTGAGTATCGTATCTGCACCTTCCTATGATCCCAACATACTTACGGGCCGTGAGTTCTCAGAGAATTTTCAGGTACTGTCGCTGGACACCTTGAATCCGCTGTTCAATAGACCCATTATGGCGATGTATCCTCCCGGTTCGATGTTTAAAACCATTCAGGCCCTTATCGCCCTCCAGGAAAATGTGATCGACAAGGATGAATTGATCTACAGTGATGGCCGGTTGATTGGTGATCTTGCACCGATAGGTTACTACGATGTGGAAGAGGCGATCACCTATTCCTCAAACAATTATTTCTTCAAGGTCTTCCGAAGGATCATAAACCAGGGGGAGGACCCAAGTCCCTATATCGATGCAAGGTTCGGACTGGAAAAATGGCGGAATTATGTGGTGAAGTTTGGCCTGGGCGTCACACTCGATATTGACATCCCCAATCCAAAAAGTGGATATGTGCCCACGGTGGGTTATTACGACAGGGTGTACGGTCAGAACCGATGGAAGTTCTCCAATATTTATTCACTGAGCATCGGCCAGGGAGAGACGCTGGTTACACCACTTCAAATGGCCAATCTTGGCGCTACAATTGCCAATAAAGGGTATTTCTATACCCCGCATATCATAAAATCGGTCGATGACAAAGGATTGCCGGATCCAAAATATCTGGTGAAAAATGAGGTAGGGATCGATTCCGTACATTTTAATGCGGTAATTAACGGGATGGAAGAGGTAGTCCGTTCCGGGTCCGGAAGAAGAGCATATATGACAAACATTGCCGTTTGCGGTAAGACCAGTACCGTTGAAAATCCCCACGGGGCGGACCATTCAGGATTTATGGGATTTGCTCCGAAAGAGGATCCGCAGATAGCCATTGCCGTTTATGTTGAAAATGCCGGCTGGGGAGGACGCGCAGCGGCTTCTATTTCCAGTCTCGTCATAGAAAAATACCTGACCGGTGAGGTCAAGAGAACCTGGCTCGAAGAATTTGTACTAAAAGGGGATTTTCTTTATTGAGAAGAGACAGCAACATATTAAACAATATTGACTGGTTGACCCTGTTCATCTATGGCATCCTGGTCATAATGGGCTGGCTTAATATTTATGCCTCCGTGTACCAGGAAGGTGCCGGTATGAACATTTTCGACTTTTCCCTGAATTCCGGCAAACAGCTGGTTTGGATAGGGAGCACAATAATCATTTTCTTCATCATAGTCACCATAGATTTTCAGTTCTATGAATCGGTATCCTATATTTTATATGGCCTTATCTTGTTCATGCTGATATTCGTTCTGCTATTCGGGGCAAAAGTGTCGGGTGCCAGATCCTGGTTCGAGATAGGATCATTCTTTAAGATCCAACCCTCAGAATTTGCCAAATTCATCACCGCCCTAGTAGTGGCCAGGTTCATAAGTACGCCCGGATTTCGTTTCAACAGCAAAAGGCAGCTTGTCATGGTTTCAGCACTGGTGTTAATTCCGATATTGCTGATCCTGCTGCAGCCTGACCCGGGAACGGCCCTGATCTATTTTTCATTCCTGATCGTATTTTACCGGGAAGGATTATCCCCTCTCGTTCTGGTGATCGGGTTGTTATTTGTCATGATATTCATTTCAACATTATTCATCAACCAGCTGTATATTATCGGTGCCATTGTGATTATCGCCGCCATATCCATCGCACTTGCTGAAAAGACGTTTAAAAAAATCTCCAGCATAGTAATCATCATGCTGCTGACCATAGGGGTTACGTTCAGTGTCGATTATTTTCAATCAAACATTCTCAAGCCCCACCATCAGAAAAGGCTCAGGGTTCTCATCAACCCGGATTCCGATCCTCTGGGAGATGGTTGGAATGTTACCCAATCCAAGATTGCCATTGGCTCCGGCCAGTTCTGGGGGAAAGGATTTCTTAACGGAACCCAGACAAAATTTGATTTTGTGCCGGAACAATCCACCGACTTTATCTTCTGCACACTCGGAGAGGAACACGGTTATATTGGCACCTCCCTGGTGATCATATTGTTTATATTTCTGATCATGCGAATCTTTACCATAGCGGAAAGACAGAAATCAAGGTTTGCCCGTACCTATGGATATGCGGTGGGCGCCATCATATTTTTCCACTTTATGATCAATATTGGCATGACCATTGGCTTGTTCCCCGTCATTGGCATCCCCTTGCCTTTTTTCAGTTACGGAGGATCCTCCCTTTGGGCTTTTTCTATATTGCTGTTTATCCTGCTGAAGCTGGATGCCCACAGAATGCAGATATTTGTACGTTGATTCCTTAGCCTAAGCTATTATTGGTCGGGGAATTTTTTATTAATGACTGCCAGAAACTCTGCGACTACCTCATCCTCATTGCTCCATTGCCCTGTCACAAGATATCTTTCATTCAAATAGGAAGAAGCCTCCTCGTTGCTGCTGCAATTGTCGAGGTATTCGATGGTTTCATTAAAAGTCTCATCCTTTTCATCGAACAGCTCCCTGACAAACCGGAACCGCTGCTGAATGGAGATGTTCTTTTTGATGCTGTCGATTCTCTGCTTCTTATGAAAATCCAGTACTGTACTGGAAGCGTCTTTTTTCAGTTCATCGACCAGGGTGGCTTTTTGTTCATAGTATTTCTCGTGAATAGGAACCTTATCGTTCTGTATATCACCATTCCCGTTATTCTCCTCTGAAGACCTTTCTACCTCGGCATATACCTTTTTAATTTCAAATGAGATTTCCTTTGAGAACAAGCTGATATACTCATCCGGCTCCTCCGGAGAGAAATTGATTTCTTCACATACCTGATCGAAATTTTGTTTTGCCTCCTTGATTTGCATATTGTCTGCTCCGGACATTTCTACCCGCTGCAAAAAGACATTGTATAATTCACTGTTTATCTTAATGAATTTTCTTCTTTTTTCCAGGGCGGTAAGGGTTACCGGTGTCCCAATGGTCAAAAGCTCATTAGAGAAAAATTCGTAAGGAGAAAAGATCAGCATCAGTGTATCCACGATGGACATTCTCAACAGGGGCTTGAACACTTTCTGGTCAATGGATATGTGCTTGGAAAGCTCGTTCATAAAATCCTGCAAAGCATTCTGAACCTCGGGTGCCGCATAGTTGAAAAACGGACTCCGAAGTTTTTTGGCCTCGTCCTCCCATTTAACCATGATGTTTTTGATGATAAAGAGATTGATCTGGCGGATCTCGGTGATGTCCAGAATATTCTCTCCGTCGATCATAGTATTCTCTGAAAAAAACCGGTCTACAATCCTGTTCGTGTAGGCTTCAGCGTAGAAATTTATGTATTCATGATTAATGGCAGTTTCCATGTCAATACTTCAGCTTAATTACTAATTTTATAAAAAAACGAAAATTGTACCAAATATGTATATTCAATCTACTTTATTAGTATGTGAATAATATATTGGTTATCCGTTACAATTCCAATGCTAAACAAATAATTTGTAGGCGCTAAAGCATTAAGATAGATGTTTGTTGAACCGGATTTAGGCAACAGAAACAGAGAACCCTTGAGAAACAATGGTTGGGTGGAGGTTATCACCGGGGCCATGTTTTCCGGTAAAACGGAAGAATTGATCCGGAGGTTGAACAGGGCGATCATTGCGAGACAGAAGGTGGAGATCTTCAAGCCCGTAATTGATACCAGATATCATGAAGAATACGTGGTTTCACACAATGAAACCCAGATCCGGTCTACCCCGGTAAATTTTTCACAGGATATATTGCTGATGGCCGGCAATTCCAATGTGGTGGGCATCGACGAAGCACAGTTTTTCGATGAGCACCTGGTTGAAGTGGCCACCAAACTTGCCAACATGGGGAAACGGGTGATCATTGCCGGGCTTGATATGGACTATCTGGGCAAACCCTTTGGACCCATGCCCGAATTGATGGCCGTAGCTGAATTCGTAACCAAGGTCCATCCGATCTGTATTCGCTGTGGGGCTATTGCCGTATATTCCCATAGATTGACTAAGGATAAAGATACTGTTCTCGTAGGCGAAAAAGAAGCCTATGAACCCTTGTGCAGAAATTGTTATAATGAATCGGAAAAGGGCTGACCACTGAAAATATCCTGCAATGGATTAATGGATGAAATATAAAACCAGGGGCGTCGTATTTAATTTTATCAAATTCAGGGAAACCTCCATAATTGCCAGGGTCTATACCGATCGTTTCGGCCTGAAGAATTATGTTATCAACAGTGTGCGGGTGAGTAAGCCCAGGTATCCTATAGCGTATTTTCAACCCATGACCCTCCTGGATATGGTAGTCTATAACAAAGCACATGGTGATATCAACAGGATTTATGAAATCCGGAACAGGTATACCTATAAGACCATACCCTATAACATCATCAAATCCTCTGTGGCCTTGTTTCTTACAGAAATGTTGTACAAGACCCTTCGGGAAGAAGAGACCAATCCGGAATTGTTTGAATTCCTGGAAAAATCCCTGCTGTATTATGACCAGGAGGATACAAATTTTCTGAATTTTCATATTCAGTTCCTGTTTAAGTATGCCAGATACCAGGGAATAGAGCCCACCAGGATCTCGGATATGATCCATGAGATCGAGTCGAACAATATGCTGGTGTCAATTCCCGGGCGGGATTTTGCCGCCATTGATCGTCTGATCAACAGTGAATACCAAACTGTGCACAAAATTTCAGGTGCACTAAGAAGAAAACTGATCTCCATGCTCATCCTGTTTTATCAGATCCACTTTGACCACCTGAAAGAGATTAAATCGTACAAAGTATTGATGGAGGTTTTTAATGATTGACGTGTCTGCCTGGATATACTTGAAACCATCTCCTGGTTTCACTGATGTGGCAAAAACAGGACTTGCGGGGGGCCATATAACCGTCTGTGTAAAACCTATCTGAAATTAGATTTTCTTCAGAATTATTTCGGAAATTTATGTAAGCATTTTTTAGTCTCCTGAATAGGTTTATGCAATATTTTTCATCTTATGAATAAAGTACTTAAAACGGTCCTTTTTTTTGCCATTGCAGTAATCATACTGGGCTTTATTTTATATCCAAAATTTAAGTCTGAAGAAAAAGGGCCAGCCATTCCAAGGAACCCGGGAGGTTCTATTTTACCGGTCGAGGCAAAAATCATTTTCCCTGAGCGAATTGAGAACGTTATTAAAGTTACAGGGGCTATTATTGCCAATGAGTCCGTTGCCCTGAAGAGCGAAATTTCCGGGAAGATAGAGAATTTATATTTTCAGGAAGGCCAGAGGGTTAAAGAGGGAGATTTACTGCTCACCATTAATGATGAGGAGATCGTCGCACAACTCGAGCGCCTGAAGTATACCCAGCAGCTCAATGAGGATATAGAATTTCGGCAACGCCAGCTTCTAGAAAAGGAAGCCATCAGCAGGGAGGAATATGAGATAGCCCTTACTACGCTGAGAACGACCCTGAGTGACATTAAGGAACGCGAAGCTCGAATTGCCAAGCATAGGCTGCGTGCACCCTTCGACGGGATCATAGGATTACGTCAGGTCAGTGAAGGAAGTTACATAACCCCGTCTGACCTGGTTGCCAATATTTACAATATAAATCCTATAAAGATAGAATTTTCCGTGCCGGGAAAATACAGTGCCTTGGTCAATAACGGAGATTCTATAAATTTTCAGGTAGAGTCTTCTGCCAACAGATACAAAGGCGTCATTTATGCTGTTGAACCACGCATTGACCCCCGTACTAGAACCCTGCAGATAAGGGCCATATGCAGGAACGATGAAGGAATTTTAATGCCGGGTCAGTTTGCGAATATAGATTATATCCTGAATACCATACCCGATGCTTTGATGGTGCCGTCAGAATCTGTAATTCCTGAAATGAACAGCCATAAGATCTTCACCTATGGGAACAACATGGTAAATGAGGTTAAGGTGGAAATAGGATTACGCACAGAGGATGATGTACAGGTCACATATGGCATAGCCCCGGGTGACACGGTGATCACCACAGGAATATTGCAGGTCAGGCAGGGCATGCCTGTTGACATTACAGTTGTTAATTAACAGGAAGCCATGGCAAGTTTATCCAGAATAAGTATTAACCGCCCTGTACTGGCGATAGTTTTATCCCTAACGATACTCATTTTCGGGATCATAGGCTTTTTCTTCCTGGGGATTCGCGAATATCCCAGTGTTGACCCGCCGATCATTACCGTCTCCACCTCCTATGTTGGCGCAAACGCCGAAGTTATAGAAACCCAGATTACCGAACCCCTTGAGGAATCCATAAACGGTATAGAGGGGATCAAGAGCCTCTCTTCCTCAAGCAGTGATGGAAGAAGTTCAATCAGAGTGGAATTTGGTCTTGAAACTGACCTGGAAGCCGCCGCAAATGACGTCCGGGACCGGGTATCTCGTGCCATGCGCCAGCTTCCCCCGGATGCGGATCCACCCATTGTAACCAAGGCGGATGCAGACACCAGTCCGATCATCATGCTTATGATATCCAGTGAAAGACGGAATCTGATGGAACTGTCAGATATTGCCAACAATGTTTTCAAGGAGCGTTTTCAAACCATACCTGGAGTAAGTCAGGTAATGATCTGGGGAGAGCGGAAGTATTCTATCCGCTTGTGGATGGATCCCGACCGGTTGGCAGCCTATCAACTGACCCCCCTGGACATATTAACAGCAGTAAATACCCAGAACCTTGAATTGCCCACCGGTGTACTGGAGGGCAGCAGCATGGAATTGACCATCCGGACGCAGGGTCGATTGTCCACGCCTGAGGAATTTAACAATCTAATTGTCAAAGAGGAGGGTGATATTATTGTAAAATTCAGGGACATAGGCCGGGCGGAGTTTTATCCGGAGAATGACCGTTCCATATTGCGAAGCAATGGGATACCCATGGTCATCAATGCGATCGTACCGCAGCCGGGATCCAATAATCTGGATATTGCGGAAGAGTTTTACCAAAGACTGGAATCCATTAAGAAAGACCTTCCGGAAGACATTCATGCCAATATAGGTTTTGATGCCACGGAATACATACGCGATTCTATCGATGAAGTGGAACAGACCATATACCTGGCTTTTTCCCTTGTCGTCCTGATAATATTTCTGTTTTTGAGGGATTGGCGTACCACCATTATCCCCGTGATCACCATCCCCATAGCCCTGATCGGCACATTTTTCGTGATGTATGTAGCCGGATTTTCCATCAATGTGCTGACCATGCTGGGTATTGTCCTGGCCATAGGCCTGGTGGTTGATGATGCAATAGTCGTTTTGGAAAATATCTACACCAAGATCGAATCGGGTGATCCACCGATAGAGGCAGCAATGAATGGGGCCAAAGAGATCTTTTTTGCAGTAGTCTCTACCACCGTTGCGCTGGCCTCGGTATTCCTGCCGGTGATCTTTCTACAGGGCCTTACAGGAAGATTGTTCAGGGAATTTGGGATTGTCGTGTCCTTCGCTGTGATCATATCCTCATTTGTGGC
>Ga0209536_100017669_pt1 | contig 10084 bp, 13 predicted proteins | sample DeeMarSeWOR28_12_FD_187461 | JGI IMG/M metagenome (GOLD analysis project Ga0209536, IMG submission 187461) | Marine sediment microbial communities from White Oak River estuary, North Carolina - WOR-2-8_12 (SPAdes) (version 2) | ecosystem: Environmental > Aquatic > Marine > Intertidal zone >... | reverse complement strand
TCTTGTGCTAAAAGAAAAAATGCAAAGGCTCACCATGTAGCGACGGCTAAACAGTGCTAGAAAAAAGCTTGCCCGAGACAATTTTTGTCTTATCTCTCAAGGAAAAAACCGCGGCCTCTATTTCATCGTCTTGAATTTCAACAATTGCAAAGCTCGGCATAAATCCTTTTTTGTCCTCGTCTTTTAAATGTCCCGGATTAACAAAAAGGGCTCCGTTTCTCTCGTCAACAAGCGGGATATGTGTGTGCCCGTAAAAAACGGCCTTAACTAGCTTTGCAGATACAATTTCTTCAGGGTCCAGGTCGTCCGGGAGATCGTTCTCGTGGATCTTATCTGTGTGGGATATCAGGACTTTGGTCCCGCCAAAATCATTTATCAGTCTGTTTATGATCTTCGGATCTTTATAATAAGAGCTAAAAACGCCGGGAACTTTTATAACGGGGAGCCGATATTGTTCAAGGATTTTTGTGTCTTCAAAATCATCCCCAAGATGAACAAGCGCATCAACCTTTACATCCTTCGTGAGATAGTCGGCTGCTTTCTTTAGGTTTTTAACGTTGCCGTGAGAATCCGAAAAAAGGCCTATTTTCATATTATCACCATAAGCATTCTACCACATGGCTTAAAAATTCCAAATATGATAGAATGCTTACTCTGAAGGAAGGTGTTCAATATGAAAATTTTTCAGGAAAAAGAAGATATTGTGATAACCGATTTTAATGAAGCAGAGGCGCTTCAGCTTGCAATGAAGGTAGAGAACGACGGCATAAAATTCTATCTCAAGGCCTCCGAGATAGTGAACGATGCGGAAGTAAAAAAGGTTTTTAAGTCGCTCGCAAAAGAAGAGGAAAAGCACGTCAATTTATTCAAGAATATGCTTGAAAACTTGATAAAAGAGAAAAACCTTGATATGGAAGCGAACAGCGGGGCGGAAGAGCATTTTTTTGACTTTATTGACCCTCAAATTTTCGGGAACATCTTTGAGCTTGAGAAGATCGTCGGCAACATCAAGACAGACCTTAATGCCGTTGAGCTTGGAGAGGATGCCGAAGTAAATTCAATAAACTTTTACAAGGCCCTCTTAAAGAACACAGGGTCCGAAGAAGCAAAAAACATAATAAAAGATATCATTAAAGAGGAGCAGAAGCATTTAAAGACCTTTCTGCGCTATCAAGAAGCTTTAAAGAAGTGTAAATAGCTCCTTAAAGGCTTTTCCTGACCCCAAGAGTCTCTGCTCCAAGCACTATCTGCAGAATATCGTTGTCTCCTTCTCCGGGAAACGCAACTCGGAGGTCCCCAACGATCCTGGATATCTCATATTCATCCATATAGCCGTCGCCGCCGAGTTTTCTCTGCGCCATATCAACTATCTCGGAAGCAAGTGACACTGCAGCTACTTTTGCTTCTGCGGCCACATACCTGTAGTCTTTTCCCTGATCAGCAAGCCAGGCAGCCCTGTAGATCATTTGCTTTGCCATCTCAAGCTTTACCCGCATTTCGCCAAAATCTTTTTGGATCGCCTGCTTTGTTGCAAGAGGTGCGCCAAAAGATTTTTTGTTCTGTACATAATCAGCAGCTATGTCCAAAGCTCTTCTTGCCATTCCCAGAACAAATGCAGATATCTCTATCCTTGCAAGATTGAGAGAATCAAGCGCTATCGTGCGTCCGTCTCCGATGTTTCCTATCAAAGACTCGGCTGGGATCCTTACGTCATCAAAAAAGAGTTCTGCTGTGCCGGATCCTTTGCATCCCATCTTATCGTTCATCTGATGCACAGAAAGTCCTTGAAGGACTTTCGGCTCAACTAAAAACGCGCTGAAGGAACTTTCTGATTTTTCTTCGCCCCTGGCTTTTGCGAACAATACGATAAGATCTGCCTCGGTTGCATTAGTAATAAAACGCTTGGACCCGTTTATTACGAATTCATTTCCGTTCCTCACGGCTGAGGTTTTCATACTGGAAAGATCTGTGCCTGAGGATGTGTCTGTAAGCCCGAACGAAGCGATTGTATCGCCCCTTGCTATTGCCGTTAAATATTTCTCCTTCTGCTCTTTTGAACCGTGTTCCATTAATATATGAGGAATAAGGCCTCCTGCAATATCATAAGAAAGAGCAACTGCAGGGGAAAAATAAGCAAGCTCTTCCATTATTATAGAAATTGCCCTTGCATCCATATCAGAGCCCCCGTATTGTTCAGGAATTATCGCGCCTAAAAGCCCCATGCTTTCGGTCATGACCTCAAAAAGGCCTCTTGGAAATCTATCGGTTTTATGCAAAGTCTTGAAGAATTTTTTGTTTTCATCCGTGTCGCAGAATTTCCTTACCGTTTCCCTTACGTTTTCATGCTGATCGGTAATTCCCCACTCTCTTGTGGATTCGTTCCCAAGGGATTGCATAAGATGAAGAGAAACTTTGTTCGAGAGTCGATCTACAGCAGCATTCACATCATGCCCTAACTGTCCGCCTTCTACAGGAACAAGTTCCGGGCCCAATGCTGGCATAGGCGTTATTGTATCTAAAACATTCTGAGCTTTTTCGGTCAGTCGCGGGTGGCCTTGAATAAATCGGAGCCCTTTTTGTGCTCCTTTAAGCATAAAGATCTTTGCGTTCGTTCTCATCCTCGTGCCGATCCCATTGACAGAAGACATTGAATTGAATCTCATTGCTTATTCCCCTTTCAAATTTATTCACAAATATATCGCCTGTTTTTGGAATAAATTTCACTTTATTAAAAAGAAGATTGCCTTTTTTCCTTGTCCATGTATAATAATTTGCGCGGAGGGAAAATGATACTCAAAGGACTTGCCCGAAGATTTAAACAAGATAACGATATAAATACTGATTACGTGATCTCCGGCCGCTACAAGTTCAAGATCCAGGACCCTGTGGAGCTTGCAAAGCACGTTATGGAGGACCTTGATCCGGATTTTTATTCCAAGAGGCTCCAAAAAGGAGACTTTATTGTTGCCGGAGAGAATTTTGGCTGCGGCTCATCGAGAGAACAGGCCCCTATGGCTGTTAAATTTGCCGGAATATCTGCCGTAATTGCTAAATCCTTTGCCCGAATTTTCTATAGGAACTCGTTCAATCTCGGACTTCCTCTTGTAGAATGCGATACAGACGGAATTGAAGAAGGCGATGAACTTGAGGTAGACTTAAATAAAGGTATCGTAAAGAATAAGACCAAAGGGAAAGAGGTCAAAGTGGCGCCCCTTCCAAAGGTCATGCAGACACTGCTTGCGGACGGAGGGCTTGTAGAGCACTTTAAAAAACACGGCGGATTTAAATTGTAAGGAGGGAAATCACGATGGGAAGGCTTAAAAAAAAGGAAATCAGGCGAAGAAGAAACAGAAGAAGAAAAAGGCTTAAAAAAAGAGGTCTCTGGAGAAGATTCAGAAAAACCGGCTCTACAAGAGATCTTTCTAAATAACCAGGAGAGGAAGAAATAAAATATGGCTTACAATATAACGCTTATACCGGGCGACGGCACAGGGCCGGAAATAGCAGAGGCAACAAAGCGCTGCATCGAAGCGACCGGAGTAAAGATAAAGTGGGACGTTCAAGAAGCCGGGGCAGACGTTATGGATAAATACGGCACCCCCCTGCCCGAGCAGGTGCTTGAGTCCATCAAGAAAAACAAGGTTGCCATAAAAGGGCCGATCACAACGCCGATAGGCGGCGGGTTCCGAAGCGTGAACGTTGCCATGAGAAAAAAACTGGACCTTTATGCCTGCCTCAGGCCGGCAAAGTCTTATAAAGGGGTAAAATCAAACTTCAAAGACATCAACCTTGTGGTTGTCCGCGAGAACACCGAAGACCTGTACGCGGGGATCGAGTTCGAGGAGGGAAAGAAAGAAACAAAGAACCTTATTGATTTTGTAAAAAAAGAGATAAAGTCGGACATAAGAAAAGATTCAGGCATCAGTTTAAAACCTATCTCAAAGACAGGAACGGAAAAGATCGTGCGGTTTGCCTTTGACTATGCGGTTAAGCACGGAAGAAAAAAAGTAACCTCTGTCACAAAGGCGAATATTTTAAAATACTCCGACGGCCTTTTCATGCACACTGCGGCAAAAGTAGCAAAAGAATATGAAGGAAAGATCGAGTTCGAAGAAAGGTTGATCGACAACATGTGCATGCAGCTTGTTCAAAAGCCCGAGCTATACGATGTTCTGGTGCTTCCGAATCTTTACGGAGATATTATTTCTGACCTATGCGCTGGGCTCGTGGGAGGGCTGGGAGTTGCTCCGGGAGCAAATATAGGAAAAGATACGGCTTTGTTTGAGCCGGTCCACGGCAGTGCGCCTAAATATAAAGGAAAGAACAAGGTAAATCCAACCGCTATGATCCTCTCCGGCGTTATGATGCTCGATTATCTGGGAGAAAAGGAAGCGGCAAAAAAACTTGAAGATTCCGTTGCTGCCGTAATTGCGGAAGGCAAAGACGTTACTTATGACCTAAAGCCGCACCGTGATGACCCAACCGCGGTTGGCACATCACAAATGGCTGACGCCATTATCAAGAAAATGTCATGAGAACCGTAATCCAGCGTGTATCAAGCGCCTCAGTTAAGATTTCCGATAAAGTAGCCGGCCAAATCTCTCAAGGACTGGTCGTCCTTGCTGCAATTTCAGAAGATGATTCCGACAATGACCTCTCTTATATGGCCGAAAAGATTGTACGCCTCCGCATATTCGAAGATGAAGCAGGAAAGATGAACAAATCCTCTCTCGACATCAAAGGCGAGGTCCTTGCAATTTCTAACTTCACTCTTTGCGGGGACGCCAGAAAAGGAAGGCGGCCTGATTTTACCTCTGCTGCAAAACCCGACAAAGCAAAGCCTCTTTTCGACAAGTTTGTAGAGCTTTTAAAAGGATATGGTTTAAAGGTTGAGGTCGGCGAATTTCAGGCAATGATGGACGTAGAGCTTGTTAATGACGGGCCGGTCACGGTCCTCCTCGACAGCAAAAAGGTCTTTTAGCCGCTCAGAAAATTCTTTCGTAAACTATTTCGTGGATGTCTTTGATCAGCTGATTCCAGTATCTTCTGTTCCCCGCCTCGGGAAAATGTCTCGAAAAATCGGGATCCCTGCTCTGAACCGAAAGCCAGGAAGCAAAGTGTATCAGCCTCATTCCTCTGAGCGCAGATACAAGGTTTAAAGATCCTCTGTCAAATTCCCTGAATGTTTCGTATCCTTTCAGGAACCATGCCAGTTCGTTTTCGCAGTCTTCGGGCTCTCCGGGAAGAAGCATCCAGATATCTTGAACAGGCGGCCCAAAGGATATATCGTCAAAATCTATAATAAATGTTCCCTCTCCTGCGCGGTGAATAAGGTTCCCCTTGTGCATGTCTCCGTGCAGCAAAATAGATTCGTGGCCTGAGAAATGAGGCTCTGCTTTTTTGATAAATTCTTCCGAAGCCTCTTTTAAGGTCGACCTAAAATCATCGAGCACCCATCCGCCGGAAAGAAGGACCTCAAGGTGATGCCGCGTCGCAGAAGACGGCTTCCATGAAATTCTCCCCGAAGCCTTATGCGATGCGCCAACAAGGTGCATCCTTGCAATGATCCTTCCCAGGGTTTCCCATCCTTGCTTATCAAACTCATCAAGCGCCCTTCCTCCTTTTTTGGGGAACAGGGCAAAGGCTATGTGCCCAAGGCCGAATATTGTTTTTCCTCCAAAAGAAAGCGGCGGGATCACGGGGATCTCATTTTTTTCAAGCTCTTTTAAGAAGGTGTGCTCCTCCTGGATCATTTTGGGAGTCCAGCGGCCCGGCCTGTAAAATTTTGCGACAAGCCTCTCTTTTGTTCCCTGCACTTCAAGTTCATATACGCGGTTGATATAGCTGTTCCGCTTTCTTAGAAGACTGCTGAGCTTCTTTCCGATGGCTTCCTCAACAGCTGCAAACCTCGTATCGTGATTTAATTCGCTCCAAACACTTGTCATGGTTAAATGATAACAGATTTTTATCCTCTCGTCATTCTGACGAATCCTTCGGCTTCCGCACGCAACAATACTTCTCGACATAAAAAAGTTCTTTTAGTATACTTTTGTCATATGAAAAGGTTCGAGCAAATTGAGCACCCGTCCGACGTAGGGATCATGGCTTTCGGGAAAAGTTTTTCAGAGCTTTTTGCGAATTCAGCTTTGGGGATGTTCTCTCTTATAGCCGATATCAAGTCCGTAAAGCCAAAGGAATCTTTTGAGGTGGAGGCTTTGGCAGATGACAAAGGTTCTCTTCTGGTGAATTGGCTTAATGAGCTTCTTTTTCTTGAAGATACAAAACATGTGCTTTTCTGTGATTTTAAAATAAAGGCGATTTCCGATAAGGAAATAAAGGCTGTCGTCTCTGGAGAAAAAATTGATGTTTCGCGCCACAAGCTTGCTCGATCCATAAAGGCCGCAACCTACAATCAACTAAAGGTTGAGCAGGAAAACGAGACTTGGTCCGCAAGGGTTGTTTTTGACGTTTAGTCTCTTCATTGAATTTACGCCTTCCATATGATAATATGCATTTCGTTCTGAATATAATGAGGTGATATATGGTTGAGCTGGATATTATAATTAAGCTTGTTGTGGCTACTATTCTTGGCGGGCTGATAGGATTTTTAAGAGAGGTTGGGGGAAAGGCGGCAGGCCTTCGAACGCATATCCTGGTAACTATGGGATCAGCGCTCCTGGCTATAATCTCCATATATATGGGCGCAGGATATCAGGGAACAGACGTGGGCCGCGTTGCAGCCGGAGTTGTCACGGGCATTGGTTTTATTGGGGCAGGGGCTATTATAAGAGACCGCGGGCAGATACGCGGGATCACAACAGCAGCATCTATCTGGATATGCGCTGCCATTGGTCTTGCTGTTGGCGTTGGATTATACGCAGCCGCTATCTCCGCAACTATAATCACAGTTGTGGTGCTTGAAATCCTCCGCTATATTGAAAAAAGGTATATCAAGAAGGAAATCTAGTAAATGGAAAAACTTTTCCTCATAATTATCGGTGCGGTGCTCGTAAACAATTTTGTTCTGACAAGGTTTTTGGGGATTTGTCCTTATCTCGGGGTTTCAAGCCAGGTTGACGCATCTATAGGAATGGGCTTTGCGGTTATATTTGTTATGACGCTCGCATCGCTCGTTTCCTGGCTTATCCAGCATTTCATTCTCGCCCCTTTCAATGTTGAGTTCCTCCAGACCGTATCTTTTATATTGATAATTGCATCTCTCGTTCAGCTGACAGAAATAATAATCAGAAAAGTGAGCCCCACCCTGAAACAGGCACTTGGAATTTATCTCCCCCTGATCACAACAAACTGTGCTGTTCTTGGTGTTGCAATTTTAAATATTAGAACGAATTACTCGTTCATCGAAAGTGTTATTAACGGCCTTGGCTCGGGCATAGGGTTTACTCTTGCCCTGCTTCTTATGGCCGGAATAAGAGAAAGGCTCGATCTTGCCCCTGTTCCAAGGTCTCTAAAGGGAGCTCCGATAACCCTTATAGTTGCCTCCCTTATGTCTCTTGCTTTCCTTGGATTTATCGGGCTGATAGCAGAGTGATGGTTTATTGTCACTCTGAGCGAAGCGAAGAGTCTCCCTTTGTAAGTTGAAAATTTCTATGGAAGATTCTTCGCTTCGTTCCGCCTCTGGCGGAACTTCGCTCAGAATGACATCCAAAAGGAATATAAATGCCTAACGAAACTTTTAATATATTAATAATATCGGTTTTAAGTTTGAGCTTTATCGGCCTTGCTGCCGGAATAATACTTGCATATGCGGCAAGAAAATTTGCCGTAAAAGAAGACCCCAGGATCGAAGAAGTTGTGCGCTCTCTTCCCGGGGCAAATTGCGGAGCCTGCGGATATGCCAGCTGCCACGCGTTTGCAGAAGCCCTTGTACAAGGCAAGGCAGAGATCGGCCTGTGCCGATTGTCCCCCGAAGCGCAGAGAAAAGAGATCGCAAGGATCCTTAACATAAAAGAAACAGCTTTCGAAGACAAGATCGCCGTGATTCGCTGCGGAGCGGGAAAAGAGCTCTGTGCTTCAAGATTTGATTATTACGGAGTTAAAACATGTAAGGCAGAGGCCGCCGTTATGAGCGGAAGCTTGGCGTGCAACGAAGGATGTCTGGCTTGGGGTGACTGCGCAGATGCTTGTCCCTTTGACGCCATAAAAAGAAACGGGAAAAAGCCCCCGCTCATCGACAGGGAAAAATGCACGGGCTGCGGAAAGTGTGTGGCCGCCTGCCCAAAGGGATTGATCCTTCTTGCCCCGAGAAAACAGCAGGTTTATGTTCTGTGCAACACAAAAGACAAAATCATTGACACAAGAAAAAACTGCCCTGTCGGATGCATAGGCTGCAGGATATGCGTTAAAAAATGCCCGTCACAGGCGTTCACGATGGAAGGAAGGATCCCGGTCATTGATGCCGGAAAGTGTACCGTTCAAGAAGTCTGTATAAGTGCTTGCCCGAAAAAAACCATTAAAAAAATATAACCCCTTCAGATGTTCTTCCAAAAAAAACCAAAACTATTAATAATTCTCGGCCCCACGGCAGTCGGCAAAACAGCCCTGTCAATTGAGCTTGCCAAAAGACTGAACGGAGAAATAATTTCTGCGGACTCTATGCAGGTGTACAAGGGGATGGATATTGGAACTGCCAAGCCGAGCGCGGAAGAGAGAAAAGAGGTTCGTCATTATTTAATAGATGCCGTAACGCCTCGGGAAGAGTGGAGCGTTTCCGACTTTACAGAGAGGGCAAATGACCTTGTTCCCGCCATCAACAACAAAGAAATGCTTCCGATAATGGCAGGAGGAACAGGGCTTTACCTGAACGCTTTTCTGGAGGGGTTTGAATTCCCGATCATACCTTCCAACAAAGCGCTCCGAGAAGCAATGGAAAAGGAAGCAAAGAAGATAGGAAGCGAAGGTCTTCATTCCAGGCTAAAGAAGATCGATAAAAAAGCCGCAGAAAGAATTCATCCAAACGACCAAAAACGGATCATCCGCGCCCTCGAAGTTTTTGAGCAAACAGGAAAACCCATCTCAAGGCTGCAGAAGAAAAGCCCTGCGGCAAGGAAATATAACATTCAGATGATCGGTCTTAACATGGATAGAGAGTCCCTTTATAAAAAGATCGAAGCAAGGGTCGATAAAATGATCGAGAAAGGCCTTGTTGATGAAGTAAAAGGATTGCTTGATTCAGGCTACAACAAAAACCTTCCTTCCATGCAGGCACTCGGATATAAAGAGACCATAGGTCATCTCGAAGGAAAGTACGACAAAGAGGAAATGGTCAATCTGCTTAAGAAAAACACGCGCAATTTTGCAAGAAGGCAGCTTGTCTGGTTCAGAAGGTTTGAACGCGTGAAGTGGTTTGATGTGGAAAAAGAAAAGGATCTGTTTGGTTCCATACTTCTCTGTTGCAAGGTCTTCCTGGATATTTAGCCTCCTCTCGCAACAACAAATGAAATTCCCTGAAATTAATTGAACTTCATAGAAATTAATCCCAACAAATTCCCATTGCTTTCTGCAAATTTCATCGATGTCGCAGAATTTGTAATTTGTGGTTTGGATATCCGCTGTGATATAATTTGTCTAGGCGCAAGGAGATTTGAAATGGTTGAGAGATCCGTAAGAAAAAGCGTAAAAAAATTAAAGGCCTATGTCCCGGGAAAAGGAAAAGAAGAGGCCAAAAAGCTTGGCGCAAAAGAGATCATTAAGCTTGCTTCAAACGAAAATCCTTTGGGGCCCTCCCCCAAAGCGCTAAAAATGATCGAAAAAAGACTGAGAGATGCTTCTGTGTACCCGGACCAGTATGCGCTTGAAGTAAAAAACGCGCTCTCAAAAAGGCTCGGGGTACAAAATAACAATCTGATCATAGGCAACGGCTCGGACGAGATCATGCAGATGGCAGGAGCCGCTTTCCTTTCAGCCGGCGACGAAGTCATAATTTCCGAGAACACTTTTTCGACCTACGAATATGTCGCGACCCTTTTCGACGCACAGCCTGTATTTGTTCCTTTAAAAAACCATACGTACGATCTTGCCGCTATGGCAGATAAAGTAACTGAAAGAACAAAGCTGATTTTTC
>Ga0209536_100017666_pt1 | contig 10086 bp, 6 predicted proteins | sample DeeMarSeWOR28_12_FD_187461 | JGI IMG/M metagenome (GOLD analysis project Ga0209536, IMG submission 187461) | Marine sediment microbial communities from White Oak River estuary, North Carolina - WOR-2-8_12 (SPAdes) (version 2) | ecosystem: Environmental > Aquatic > Marine > Intertidal zone >... | reverse complement strand
ATTCTTTGCTGGTAGCAGCGGGTTCCGGCCTTGCTGAGAGTGCCATCGCATCAAGTGCCGGCGTTCCGGATGCGGTCGCGAAGTTGACCGTTGTGGTTCCGTATAACGATATCGAAGCGGTCAAGGCGGCACTTGCAAAACATAAAGGCAACATAGCAGCAGTTCTGGTTGAGCCGGTGGGTGCGAATATGGGCGTAGTGCCGCCGGTGGAGGGTTATTTAGAGAAAATTCGGGAATTATGCACCTCTGACGAGGTACTTTTGATTTTTGACGAGGTAATAACGGGCTTTCGGCTCGCGCTCGGCGGCGCCCAGGAGCGTTTCGGCATTAAAGCGGATTTGACCTGCCTCGGTAAGATAATCGGAGGAGGCCTGCCCGTGGGGGCTGTGGGCGGCAGGGCTGATATCATGGACATACTGGCTCCAACCGGGCCGGTATATCAGGCGGGAACCCTGTCTGGCAATCCGATTGCAACCGCAGCAGCGAATGCTACACTCGATATTTTAGCTGAAAAAGGCCATGTACCACGTGGGGTACATGGCCATAAATCCAACGTGCCCTGTACCGCTCTTGGTACAGGGGTGGTTTATGGCTGTTACGAGAAACTCGAATCTTCAGCGGCAATGCTTGAAACCGGCCTGGTTGAAGCGGCGAAAGATGCCGGCGTTGCTGTGACAATCAATCGGGTCGGCTCAATTCAGAGTTGTTTTTTCACCGACAAACCGGTTCGTACCTTTGATGATGTGCAGTCAACCGATATCGACAAGTTCAAAAAATTCTTTGCCGGGATGCTTGGGCGGGGGATTTATCTTGCTCCCAGTGCTTATGAGGCGATGTTTGTCTCATTAGCTCACAGCACCGAAGACATCGAAAGGACAATTGAGGCCGCCAGGGCCAGTTTCCGGGAAATCTCCTTTGGTGAATGGTAAATGGTGAATGATAAATGGTACCCAATAACCAGTAACCGATAACCAAAAAAAATAATTCTTTGCACTTGTAGCATGGGCGACATATAATACTCTGCGGATGGATCGTGGTAGCCGTGCTAAACACACGCATGCAGGAAATTGTGTGATGTGCGGTAATTTTGTATGATATTGCTGATAACTGAATTAGGGAGATATAAAATGAATGAGAGCCAGGCCAGTCCGAATAATTTGCTGGATACTACCGATTGTCTTGAGGCTGTAGGAGTCTTCAAGGGATGGAAGAATTTTCTTTTTATCATCGTACTTGTGTGCCTTTTGCTGCTGCAGGCGTCCTTTTTGCTCGTTGATACCGGTTGCATTGAGATTGACCAGCAGGCCGTTGGCGGCGAACCGGTTATGACGGTTGATATCATTGCTCCCGGCCAGGAGCAGATGGAAATCATCGAAGAAGATGTGCAGGAAGCTGTCGAGTCGATAGAAGAACCGGCTGTTGAGCCGGACGAGCCCGTCGAGGAAATTACTGAACCGGAACCGGCAGTCGAGCCCGAAGAAATTGCCGTGCCTGAAGAAGCTGTTGAACCCGAAGAGGATTCTGAACCGGAAGAAGTGGTCGAGCCGAGCGAGACTGATGAACCAAATCAGCCTGTCGAAGAAGTATCCAAAGCAGCAGGACAGAACCTGCAGCGTGCTATTGCATGGCCTCCTACGGAGTTCTTGTCCGGCATAACGTTCGAGTTTTTGAGCTGGGTCATTCAAGTTGCTAACGCCGTGCTTATACTGACGGCAACGCTTTACTGCTTGTCAATGCTCTTCAGCCTGAAAGTCTCGATGCTCGGCAGGCTCGGCGGAATCAACCATATCAGCAGAGCGTTTTTCCTGTCACTGCTTATGCTTATTCTGCTGTTGCCGTGGCAGAGGATCTTCGGCGACATGATCCCGGGCGCGATATATACTCCCGAGGAATTAGTGGAATGGTGTTCTGCCGAGGCCGGTGACGTATTGGACAAAGTCATCTACTATCTGCGTTTCAGCGGCTATTGGCTGTTGATAGTGTTATTGCTTATCCTCTCGCAGATCCGCAGCATCCGCTGGGGAAAGGCCATTCTTCGCCGGCTTGAGATTATCTAAAACTTTCATCGCTGCTTGAGAAATGAGCATGTCAGAAATCGAACGTATCGGAGTGTCACTCGATAAAAAGCTGCTTTCGATGTTTGACAAGCTCATTGCCGGGCAGGGTTATAAAAGCCGTTCCGAAGCGATACGCGATCTCGTTCGTCGGCAGTTAAGCGAAGAGCGGCTTGAAAATCCAAAAGCCAAAGCCGTGGCAGCGGTGTTTCTGGTTTATGACCATCACTCGGCAAAGCTTACCGAATCGTTAATTGGATTGCAGCATTCGCATACTTCCGATTCATCCCAGCAGGTGATATCTTCCATGCACGTCCATCTGGATGAGCACGATTGTCTGGAAGTCATCATAATACGAGGCCGTGTCGGTGAAATAAACAAAGTGGCCGAAAGCATATTAAGTATGAAGGGCGTCAAACTGGGACGAGTCAACATTGTTGCGACTTAGTTTTTAGTTGACGATTTTCATTTTGCGGTATATAATCCTACTCCCTGATTCGATCAGGGAAAAACGACAGGGCGTTTAGCTCAGTTGGCTAGAGCGCACGGATCACACCCGTGAGGTCACAGGTTCGAGTCCTGTATCGCCCATTAAAACAAGTCCTTTCAAAGATACAGATTACTGCCATATTCACTGTCGTAGCGGGGATCTCCAACCAACTTCTTGCAACAAACCGGACACCTTCGAGTGAAGCTGATTGTTTGTTGTGCGGCTTTACTTCTTAGTCGCCGCGGTAATAATACCTTTCATGGCGGCAGCCCTGATGTGCGCGGGCTGGTCATCGCTCTTGAGCTCGTTGTACAAAGCTACTGCCTCAGACTTCTGGCCATTGACTAAGAATTGCTCGGCGCAGAGAAGGCATGCGTCAGCTACCGGCAGCTTCATAGCGGCAGGTGCTTTCTTGGCGAACTTGCTCAGTTCCTCGGCCGCAGCCGGTGTGCCGATCATGGCCAGTGATTCAACCGCGGCCTTGGCAACCTGGATATCGGAGTTGCCGAGAAGCTTTGAGATGGCCTGAACGCTCTTCTTGTCGCGACGTTTGCCCAGCGAACCGGCAATACCCGGCTTGAGCTTGCTGCTGACCTTCGGCAGCGCTTCTCGCATCGCCTCGGCCGCCTTCTCGTCCGGAATGCGTTCCAGGGCGTAGCGTGCGATGTGTGAGGTCTCCTCGGCGGATAAAAGAGCGGCCAGTGCCTCGATGGACTGTCTTGTGCCGACAGTCCTCAGCCTGCGACACACATAGTCCATGGCGGATCGTGAGATGCCGCCGGTCAGTGCGTCCAGAAGCCTCTTTTCCAGCGCCTTACGCGCTGGGGCATCGCCATGTGTGGCGATGATCGCCTGGTCGATCGACTTCAGGGTCTCCGGATCGTCACCCCAATCATAGGTCTTAAGTGTTTCCAATGCTTTGTCTAATGCGGCCGAATCTGTTTGTGCAACGGCTACGGTAGCTGTTCCTGCCGCTAATGTCAATTTAGTAGTCTCGTTATTAGTCATAATCAAGTCTCCTTGTCGTAATCATCGCCTGCTCAAATCACCCAGGGCTCTCTTCTTGCCATGTCGACGAGACGGTTGGCTTCGTCGTCGTTAACGAACTGCTGTTTAACCGTGTCCCACTTCAGCGATCGTTCCAGCTCGTACGCAATGAGGAACAGGTGACATACCACCGCTGTGTGGACTGCGAATTCGATGTCGCGGAACGGTCTCCTGCGGGTCTTGACACAGTCGATAAAGTCGCCGTAGATGCCGCCGGTTCCTGCATAACTGGGAACAGGCTTCGAGGGGCCTTTCTCATTCGTACCTTCTACCTCAAGGTTTCCTCGATCCGGGTAATTATGGTGGATAAGCTTGCCGTTCGGATAGCGGCAGGTTGCGAACTTCCTGCCATTTTCGTTGTGGAAGATAACTTCCTCGGGCTCCAGCTCCCTGACGTCAATCGCGAAAGTGGCGCCTCCGAAATGATGGGCGCCCCAGTCGGTCATGCCGCCGCCGGAGTAATCTTTGAATGATCGCCAGCTTTCTCCGTTGATGTTATAACTGCCGCTGCACCTGTGGGGATGGTACGGCGCCCAGGGGGCGGGACCAAGCCACATGTCCCAGTCGAAACCGTCGGGGACCGGCTCGCCTTTCTTGTTGCAGTCAATCGGAAACGGGCCGACGTTAACGTTGATCGACTTGATGATGCCTTTGTCTCCGTTCCAGCAGGGATCGACTATCTTCCTGTAGTCACCGAGTACTCGCTGGCTGCCGCCGGATACAATCCGACTATAACGCCGGGCGGCGTCGATCATCAGCCTGCCTTCACGGAGTGTCCTGGTCTCGGGCTTCTGGCAGTAGATGTCCTTTCCGTTACGGCATGCCTCGATCACGATGATCGCATGCCAATGGTCGGGTGTCGCGCAATGCACAGCGTCGATATCACCACGCACCATGATTTCGCGGAAGTCGTTATAAGCTTTGCAGTCCTTGTTGCCGTACTTGTCGTTCACGCGTTTCACGGCGCCGTCGCGGGCCTCCTTTTTTACGTCGCAGACAGCAACGTACTGGACATCATCCCGACCCAGGAATGAACCCAGGTCGCCCCGGCCCATGTTGCCGATGCCAATGCCGCCCATCACGATACGGTTACTTGGTGCGATGCTGCCGTCTTTGCCCATCGCAGATGCCGGGATCAAGTAGGGTAGTGCCACCGACGCTGCGGCTGCTTTCAGAAATGTTCTTCGACCATGAAACTTACCACGGTCTTTCGCTGAGTTGTTCTTCTGGTTTATCACGTGTTGACCCTTTCCTTTAGTCAGTATGGATAATTTCTTTTAGTGATGCCTATTATGAAACTCATGAACTTAATCTGACTATACAGATACGTAGTATATAACTGTCTTCATACGCCGGCAACAATAATCCTGCGAAAACACCAGAATTTATCGTTGAACTTCTCTGGTGTAGGTCGCTGTATCGCGCGGGGATTCTCTCTTGAGTTAGTGTATTTCGAGTGTTAAAATCACCTGAGTATGTTTTAATTAAACACTCTAAAATAAGCGTAATCACAGGTGTTGGAGAATGGAATTATGAAAAGGATCTATATCGTATTGATTCTCACTTTGGTGATTCTCGGGTGTAAGCGCCAGCAGGACCAGCCAGCTATGGAGGGGCAAACGGATGAGCAGCTTGCCGGAAAGGTCGATACCCTGATTGCTGCCATCGAGAATGGAGATGTCACAGCAGTTGTAGCCGCAGCGGATGCTATTGAAACAATCGGGCCAAAGGGGGCTAAGGCCGCGCCTGCACTGGCCTCGAAGCTGGACGATCCGCAGCCTTGGGTAAGGATGGCTTGTATGCATGCTCTTACGGCAATCGGAGAACCTGCCGTGCCGTCGGTGCTTGAAGTTTTTAAGACCGGACCGGGTGGGTCGCCCGTGCGGGCTGTCAGCGTGCTGGGTAGCATAGGACCTGGTGCCAAAGCCGCAGTGCCTGAACTGAAAAAAGCGCTGACCGAGAAGCCGGAAAGCATGCACAGTTGGATTGAATCGGCGCTGGCTAAAATCGAAGGCGTTGAGATTCAGGCCGTCGAGGGCGGGGGATTGGAACCGGGCGAAAAAGTCCTCCTTCCGGCACAATCTCTCGAAACCGAAGTGGAGGCGGACTGGCCCGGGTTCCACGGCCCGAACCGCGACAACATATGCCGGGAAACGGGATTGAATAACGATTGGACCAAGAATCCCCCTGTGCTTTTGTGGAAGGTGGAAGGCATTGGTATGGGGTACTCCAGCATCGCCATCACCGACGGCAAAATCTTCACAATGGGTGATCGGAAAGGAACTGACGAAAACACAGCACAGTTCATTCTGGCTTACGATCTGGCGACGAAAAAGGAACTTTGGGCGGCGCAAGTCGGACCCGGTCATAAGGATGGGCCCCGTTCAAGTCCCACGATTGATGGCGAGCTTCTTTACGCCATTGGCACGGAGGGTGATATAGTCTGTCTCGAAACAGCCAGCGGCAAGGAATGTTGGCGGAAAAGTTTGCCGAACGACTTCGGCGGACAAATGATGAGCGGCTGGAAGTTCAGCGAATCAGCGCTGCTCGATGGGCCGAGACTTATTTGTACGCCGGGCGGTGCTGAGGCAACGCTTGTTGCTCTCGACAAGAAAACCGGCTCGGTTATTTGGAAATGTGCTGTCCCGGCCCTGGGTGAAAAAGGCAAAGACGGTGCCGGATATGCTTCCGCTGTCGTCGTTGAAATCGACGGCGTCCGCCAGTACATTCAACTGATTGGGCGAGGACTCGTAGGCGTTGAGGCCGAGACCGGCAAGTTTCTCTGGGGCTACAACGGAATCGCCAACGGAACTGCCAACATCCCCAATCCAGTTGTATGCGGACAGTATGTGTTCACTACGACAAATTACAACACCGGCAGCGCATTGCTGCGTATCTCTCGTGTGGGAGATACGTTCCATGTGAAGGAACTGTACACACTGACGGGGCGGCAGTTCGAGAATCACCATGGCGGCATCGTATTTGTCGGTAATCATGTGTATGGAGGCCACGGCAATAGTCGCGGCGAGCCGGCATGCGTGGATGTCACCACAGGCAAGATAGTGTGGCGCGGCAAGGCGCCGGAGCGAGGTTCAGCGGCTGTACTTTATGCGGACGACCATCTGTTGTTCCGGTATGACCGCGGACTTATTGCACTTATCGAAGCAACACCTGAAGCGTTCCGCCTTAAGGGGACCTTTCAGCCGGTCACGGGAGAAGGGCCTGCCTGGGCGCATCCGGTGATTCTTGATGGTAATCTTTACCTGCGACATGGGGACCTGCTGGCGTGCTACGATGTGAGTGGCCGGTAGGTGTGGGCCGGTACCATAGGGATTGCCAGTACTTGCGGTCCGTTTCGTAAACATTAATAGGATCTCCCGGTTGGAAATCCGCAGGCAAGATGCCGAATCGCTTCATCTCCCGGATGTATTCCGGTGCCGGCTGAAAATTAGGCATATCGTAGCGTGTAATCTTCTCCAAATATGCTTTGGCGTCATTAATAGCCGCTAACAGTATCCTGAAATCCGCCTCTTCGGTGCTCTCGAGCACAGACCCGCAGATTCCGTAACCGCCCGCGTCTTTGGCGAGAGGGGCCAGCAACTGCAGCGACTTTTCCGGATTGGACAGGTTGTAGAGAATGTGACGTGAGAACTGTATCCTCGGATCTGCATATTCCTTCATCCACTCAAGCGAGCCGATTCGTCGCGTGCTGTCATAAGGCTCAATCCAGGGCGGCGTCCAGAACCGGGGGGTGCCCTTGCCATAGACCAGATGGTGCAGCCGCAGCTCCAGATTGTCCCCCGGATGTTGCGGCAGTTTCATCTGACCGGAGTGGCACGAAGCGCATCGGCGGTCCAGTACTTCGGCGGCGGTTTTTATGCTGGACCAGCTTGAGTAATCCGGCTCCTGTTTCGTCTTATATTGCAGGGCTGCATAAGGCCCTATCATGCCGGTTCCCAACGCCGCATAGGTGCCGGGAAATGTAGCGGATGCATCAATCCAGAGCTTCAGCATTCGAAGTTCGTGCCGGTTGGCTCTCACATCGTAGTGAGATTTATCGAACTTGTTCATCAAAGAGCTCACCGAGCTGCCGATAGTATAGGGAGGATAATTGCCCCGTGCCAGGTCGCGGCCGTCGGCCATTTGCAGCCGAGCCGACAGCATGAAAAAGCTGTGAGTGAACATCGGCCCCCGGTCACCGGTAAGCAGCACGCGCCCTGCGTATTTCTCAACGTTGTGACAATGCAGGCAGTGCTTGTCGATGATAGGTTGTATGTCCCGCGGATAGTCGAATATCTCCGGTGTACCAGGTATGGGTGTTATGCGACTGGGCGGGCGTTTGGTTGCCTGAACGTTGGGCTTAACGTGGGGGGGCGTAGTACGGTCCTCATGACAGCCTATGCAGGTCGTGGTTTCTCCGGGCATTACTGTAAGGAAACTAAGCATCCGTTTGACGGACGAATCGTTTTCGTCCAAGGCCACGAACTGCAAACTGCGGAGCGGCGGAACTTCCATATTCACCGAACCATCCGGCTCTACTGGTACGGTCCCCAGCACACGATTCAGCGTGTACGAGCCGCCGTAGCTTATGGGATCCATAGAGCCTGTAAAGTTCACCGGCTTGGGAAGGTTCTCCAATATCAGCAGTTTCTTAATTGCCCCCCGGTCGACGCCCCTCATATTTCGGCCGATATATATGTCTAATACCACCAACTGCCCTGTGGAGAGTGTAGGATTGGTTCTCGGAGGAATCACGGGTTCCCGCGGTTTTGGGCGCAGCGGCCGGGGTTCATGTAGCCAGGCGTCATCCCGTGCTAACTCTGGCGACAATCTGTAGAGTTCTTTCGTTTGGCCCTTACTGTTCATCAGCAAAAGCCGTGTTTTTTCCGCCACCAGAATTGAATTTGGGGAGAGCGGATAAGGATCTCTGAAATCACGACCTTCGTTGATCATGACCTGGGCAGTTTTGTCGTCAGGTCCAAGGTCTGTCTTCACTAATGAAATCCTACCCTGGTGTTCCATCTGTCCGTGCCTGGGTGAATTGACCATCACGATTTTCTCAGTGCCGGGGATGGGTTTGGCGTCCAAGTAAACATCACGCGGATATAAGTTACCGTAGAAAGTCATCTGGCCTGTTCCGTCCGGATTCATTACCCACAGGTGATGGAAATCTTCGCGGGACCTGTCCACGTATTCCCACCGAGTGTACATTATTCGACCGTCCGGCAGCATCCAGGGAGTATTGTCCTGTTCGATATTTGAAGACAGCATTTGGATGTTTCGGCCGTCGCCCTCACAACGATGTAGCGTGGCTACATGTGTGTACCAGCATGGAACCCAGCGTTTTGCGCGAGTAGAGCAAAAGACAATGTCGCCATCAGGTAAATACGTCGGTTCGATGTCATCGAAAGGACCATTAGTAAGCTGTATCAATCCTGTGCCGTCGGCATTGATTTCGTAGAGATGAAAATAATCCGTGCCGCCTCTACGGTAGGAAAAGAGTATCTTTTCGCCGTTATAATGCACCTGAGGATCGCGCACCGCGCCCTGGGGGTCCTCCAACAGTAGCGTGACTTTTCCGGTGCTCAAATTCAGTTTGCACAAATACCCTCGCGAGCCATAGGCTTTATCATTCACGTCAGTGATAGCATACCCCATGTTCTCATACCAATGGGGGCCCTTAGGCTGGCGTACGGCGAAAACAATTTCCTCTGTATTGTCCGATTCTCCTGCTGCTGTAGCAATATCACTATATGTAGGGGCAGCAACGAACAAATTTAATCCAATTAGAGCAACGATAACGCGCGCGACAATGGTGCCTTTCGAATACTTCTTTGTCCTTATAAGGATATTGTATCGCTTATCTGCCATAAATCGTTTACTCTGGTGAATCCTGACAACCTGCCGGAAAATATAAAAGTCTCGTGTTTTCAATATCTTAGCGAGTTTTTATGATTTTAGCAAGACTCTTATCTTTTCTCTTTTGAGTATATTATAGCGATTAGAAGGGTGGTGACAGGAATAACCGCTGCAAAAATTGACTATGATTAAATTAATATGTAAGCAGAAAATTTTTACCGGATAATTTGTACGTCCTAAAATGATTTAGTTTTGAGCCGGTATCACCACATGTCGGGAAGAAAGTCACCCATTCGAAGAGCCACTGGAAATAAATCTTGACTTTTAGGGGCAGTTATGGTATTATATCTTTTAACTAAGAAGGGGCGACCAAAGATAGTAGCGGATATAATTTCCAGTTTACTTTGTTAAACAGAGGCTTGTTGCCTATTTACAGATGTAGTGCTTTTGTAATATGTATTTGTAAAGCACTGGGGGATAGAGAAGATGAAAAGGCTCTTATTGATTTATGCCATAGTTTCGATTTGTTTTGGTTTTTGTTCGTCCGTAATGGCGAGTCCGACCTTACCAGAAACAGGATCATCTCAGACCGAGACACCGGGTACTTATGAGGAAAAAAAAGATTCGGAATTCTTT
>Ga0209536_100017665_pt1 | contig 10086 bp, 11 predicted proteins | sample DeeMarSeWOR28_12_FD_187461 | JGI IMG/M metagenome (GOLD analysis project Ga0209536, IMG submission 187461) | Marine sediment microbial communities from White Oak River estuary, North Carolina - WOR-2-8_12 (SPAdes) (version 2) | ecosystem: Environmental > Aquatic > Marine > Intertidal zone >... | reverse complement strand
CCAAATTATCTTTAGCCTGGCACTAATATTCTGAACAATCATTGTCGTACTGATTCAAACAGTAATAAATAAATAACACACACCAGGCTTAATAAAACTATCTCAGTGAAACTCATCTTCACCTCTGTGTTTCTCTGTGCCCTAACACACTCACACTCGCACAGACCGAAAACCGACAACCGAAAACCGAAAACCACTATGTGCTTTACAATTGCAATTCATGCAACAAGAGAGGAGCTTGAACGGAGATACAAAGCTACCTTTGCATCTCCTTCCGAATATTATCCGGGATATTATTTCTCTGCATTTACGTTACCCAGGGTACCCGTAATAACCAATCAGGATACATCTACCATACAAATGTTTAACTGGGGTCTGATCCCTTCCTGGGTAAAAGATGAGACAGCTGCTGAATCGATTCGAACAAAAACATTCAATGCAAGGGCTGAAACTATAACAGAGAAACCTTCTTTCAGAAGTTCAATGAAGACAAAGCGTTGCCTTGTGATCGGCAAAGGTTTTTTTGAGTGGCAAAGCAGGAAAAATGAAAAAATCCCGTATTTTATTTATTTGAAGGATGAACAACCCTTTTCATTTGCAGGTTTATATGATAACTGGGCCAATCCGGTTACTGGCGAGATTCAGTATACATTTACCATCATCACCACATCAGCCAATCCACTGCTCGCGGAAATCCATAATACCAAAAAAAGGATGCCTGTCATCCTACCCAGTGATCAGGAAAATCAGTGGGTGAATCCGGATATCCCGGTTGAAAAAGCCCTGTCGCTTTTAAAACCTTATGATGAAAATCTGATGAAAGCACATACCGTTTCGAAGCTGGTGTCGAAACAGGGTGTCGATAAAAATATTCCGGAAGCTATTGCACCCTTCAACTACACAGAGGATTCACTGTTTTAATTCAGGTGAAGGATGGCTCCCAGTGCCTTCTTTCTGCTTGACTTTAGAATACATAATTCGTAAATTAGTAAACATATAATGCAAGGAAACGGGTATTAAAAAACGATACATGTGAAACGGTTATGATCAAATTTTTGTAAAAAAATCATAGTAAGTTGCACGAAACCATTTAATTAAAATATTTTCGAATGAAATAGGAGGGAGGCTGTTATGAAAAAGTTCTATTTATGTCCGCATTGCAGGGGACACCTGAAGGTCGGTGATTATATTGTTTTCTCAGCACTGAACAATAAGAAACAGAAGGGACTTCTTCTGCTTCACCCTCAGATCGGGAACTATTCAAGTATCAAACATCCGTCATTCAAGTACAACGATGGTGATCCCATTGATTTTTTTTGTCCACTCTGCCAGACTAAACTGGTTTCTACGTTCGATGAAAATCTTGTCTATGTGGTTATGATCGATAAAGATAATGTGGAATATGACATATACTTTTCAAGGATTGCCGGTGAGAAGAGTACCTATAAGGTTTCCGGGGATACGGTCATGGCTGCGGGAGAAAATTCTTCAAAATACACCTATTTCAAGATGTCGGAGAAGTTTAAGAAATATCTGAAATAGAAAATATTACACAAAGTCCTACAAAGGATTAGCTAATCAACTTAAGTAAGAACATCTCTTTTCTATCTCTCCTTTATCCTTGTTAAACCTGTGTTAAAAGGATTTATTCATTGGACTAATTTTATAAATTAAACGTTATTTGTTTAAAATTAATCTAATTAAGGATAATGAGGTTCGGAATCATCGTGATTTTTGGTTTAGTTATTTTTTGGTTACTAAGTTCATTTTCAAGTCAGCATCAATTAAGGGTGCTTTCATTTGATGATTTTGAACCTCATTTACATTTCAAGAACGATACCACCTATGTCATAAATTTCTGGGCAACATGGTGTGCACCCTGTGTTGAGGAGATTCCTGCATTTGAAAAGATTAACAGGGAATATTCTGGTAAAAAGCTAAGGTTGATACTTGTCAGCCTGGATATGCCAGAACAAATAGAATCACGATTGATTCCATTCCTGGAAAAACACGATGTATCAGTTGAGGTACTTGTCCTGGATGATCCCGACAGCAATAGCTGGATAGATAAAGTGGATCCTTCCTGGACAGGGGGTATTCCGGCCACGCTGGTATACAATAATAAATTCCGTTCATTTTATGAGCGTTCATTCACCTATGATGAATTAAAACAAATTGTTAAACAAAAAATCGATTAGAATATGAAAACGTTAGGTTTATTTTTTATTCTTCTCCTTCTTGCCAGCTCATCATTATTTGCTGATGGTTACCAGGTGGGAGATAAAGCATCTGACTTCAGTTTAAAGAATATTGATGGTTCTGTAGTAAGCCTTTCCGATTTCGATGATGCCAAAGGTTTTGTTGTCGTGTTTACATGCAACGGATGTCCATATGCTGTAGCTTATCAGGACAGGTTAATCGAGATTGATAAGAAATATAAGGAAGAAGGCTACCCTGTCATTGCTATTAATCCAAATGATACTGATATTAAGCCTGATGATTCTCTAGAATCTATGAAGAACAGAGCAAGGGAAAGGGGTTATACCTTCCCGTACCTGAAAGATGAGACACAGGAAGTTTACAGAATGTATGGAGCGACAAGGACACCTCATATTTATGTCCTTGAAAAGGAAGACAATGATCTTATTGTCAGATATATTGGGGCTATAGATGATAACTACCAGGATGCCTCTGAGGTTGAAAAACCCTATCTTGCCAATGCATTGGATGCTTTGCTGGAAGGCAATGAACCCGATCCATCTTTCACAAAAGCTATCGGTTGTACTATAAAATCAAAGTAGTGGAAGAAATTTAGAATTTGGAATTGTTAATTCTTTCAAGTCCAAATTCTAAATTCCAAATTCCAACCATACCCTTATTTTTCATCGGGTACAAAATTCAGGGCGGCAGAATTCATACAGTAACGCAAACCGGTGGGAGGTGGCCCATCCTCAAACACATGACCCAGATGAGCATCACACATTGCACATAATACTTCAGTACGGATCATACCATGACTTGTATCCCGTTTTAATACAATATTTTTATTTGAGTACGCAGTATGGAAACTCGGCCATCCGCAACCCGATTCAAATTTGGTATCTGAATCAAACAGTACATTTGAACAGGCGATACATTCATAGTGACCACTTTCATAAAAATCAAAGTATTTCCCGGTAAATGGTCTTTCAGTTCCTTGTTCACGCATGACGTAATACTGCATCGGGGTCAGGATCTCTTTCCATTCTTCATCCGATTTATATACCTTTTCCATCTTTTCACTATTTTCTTGCATTGTTATACTTCTTGTTTTTTTCGCAGAGCAACCTGCAAGCAACAAAATGAAAACAGGAAGAATATATTTCATACCTGTTATTTGGATTGAATTAATTTTCATGAATTTATTTTCTCTATATGTGATAATATGCTAATAACGCATTTGGAAGTCAAATCTTTTGTTTTGGAGTAGATCTTCTTATAGAATTAACTTTTTTTTAACAGACCATATGATGGAGGTCTGGTCTGCAAGTGCCGAAAAACAAGCATCCGCCTCAGGCGGATTGCGTATGTTTTTCGAGCATCCTCGAAATGGGGCTGAAATCAATAGATTTCAACCATTTCGGGATCAGCAAGTCTACAAGTCTTTTAATATTCTATCCATCTAATATTACATTCTTCCATCATTCCAAAATTCCATTATTTCATTAAACGGCGGATACCAAACTATTTTAATTCAATTATCTTCAATTTGCTGAAATCATCATGATGTGGATTGAATTTAAATGATTGTAATACTGTGCGTTACAAGATTGTTAATAACTTGTATCTGTGTCTCAGATAGTTATATTTTTATATGAAAAAAATGGAAAAATCAGGGTATGTTTTGCATTAAAAAATGCTTCCCATCGGGCATAAAAGATGAAATAATTCATGCTGAAATCCCTGTACTGTAAGAGATATTTTTTACCTTTTCTTGTTATTAACAATTTGTTAATAACATTTGTGAATACATTGTGAAGATAAACAACCATTTTTTTTATTGTGCTCAAAAACTTCGTTCTATATTTGTTATCACCAAGCGAGAGATAAAAGGTTGCAGTCCCGGGTTAAAAAGTCTGATTCGGTCTCTCTTCGGAAAGAGCGGATTAAACCGGGCCTGGAAAAGAGCAGGATCGCGAGGTCTTGCCTCTGAAAGGTCAACCCAGGAAAGCCAGGCAATGAGTTAAGTCCTTCGGGACAGAGCGAACTGCTCCACCTCATCAAGGCTTGGTTCGAAAGAATCGATCTTTGGTTTGTTGGCGAGTAAAGTGAATCCGGACAGGAGTGCCTTTCGAGGTAAAAACCAGCCGGCTTCAGAGACGGCAGAAGATCATCTTCGGATGATCATCAGCTGGATCAGCTTTACGGGACGAGATCTGGGGATTACAGGTGTAGAAGCTTGTATGAAACAGGTTCCGGATTCATAAAGAGGTTTCCTTCGGGAAATCACACTGATGGATCGATCATAATAACTGTAACTTGGCGCTGTTTAGTGACTACGGTTATTAAATAGTGGAATGGGGACTTTTTCGAATAGAAAAGGTTCCCATTCGTTGTTTCTAATCCTCCCTGAATATATCCCTTGAAAATATCATTAAGATGGGTTGTTTATAATGGGATATTCCCGTGTTTTTTAGGAGGTTTTGTTTCGGTTTTATTTTCGGTCATTTCCAGTGCTACGATAAGTTTCCTGCGTGTATCCTTGGGATATATGACTTCATCAATGTATCCCAATTCTGCTGCTTTGTATGGATTGGCAAAAGTATCCTGGTATTCTTCAATTTTTTTCTTTCTTTCTTCCTCGTTATTTACCATACTCCTGAAAAGGATATTCACTGCTCCTTCAGATCCCATGACAGCAATTTCTGCTGTTGGATAGGCATAATTGACATCCGCCCCAATATGTTTTGATGCCATGACACAATAGGCACCTCCGTATGATTTTCGCGTAATTACAGTGATTTTGGGAACTGTAGCTTCTGAGAAAGCATACAACAATTTTGCACCATGTTTGATTATTCCGCCATACTCCTGTAAAGTGCCGGGAAGAAATCCAGGTACATCTTCGAATACGATCAATGGAACATTAAACGCATCACAGAATCTTACGAACCGTGCTCCTTTCAGTGAAGAATTAATGTCAAGAACACCTGCGAGATGTGCGGGCTGGTTGGCAACAATCCCCACGGGCTTTCCTCCCAGGCGGGCAAAACCTACGACAATATTTTTTGCATAATGAGGTTGAACCTCCATGAAATTTCCGTCATCCACAACGGCTTCGATAAGGATCAGTATATCATAAGGTTTGTTCGGGTCGGCCGGTATGAGTGTCTGAAGTTTTTCCTCTTCTCTTGTCGGATCATCAGTGCAGACCTTCAGTGGTGGATCCTCCATGTTGTTTGAAGGCAGAAAGCTGATCAGTTCACGGATCATCATCATGGATTGTTCATCATCCTCAGCTACAAAATGCGCCACACCACTTTTGCTGTTGTGCGTCATGGCACCGCCCAGTTCTTCCTTGGTGACATCTTCATGAGTTACTGCCTTTATTACATCTGGTCCGGTTACGAACATATAGGATGTTTTTTTCACCATAAAGATAAAATCTGTTAACGCGGGTGAGTATACGGCACCTCCTGCACATGGACCAAGGACGGCTGAGATTTGGGGTACGACGCCTGAAGCCTTTACATTCAGGTGAAAAATATCGGCATAACCGGCGAGACTTTGAACACCTTCCTGGATTCTTGCACCACCTGAATCATTAAGACCGATAACGGGAGCACCCATTTTTAAAGCAAGCTCCTGTATCTTAATGATTTTGTCAGCGTTTGCCCTGCTGAGGGTACCTCCAAAAACAGTGAAATCCTGGGCAAAAACATAGACCAATCTTCCATCTATCTTTCCGTGCCCGGAAACAACACCATCACCGGGAATTTTATTTTTTTCCATACCGAAATCGGTACAGCGGTGAATAACCATTTTATCGAGTTCGACAAATGAACCCGGATCCAGGAGAGCTTCAATCCTTTCCCTGGCGGTTTGCTTACAACTCATATGCTGCTTTTCAATCCGCTCCTTGCCACCACCAAGCTCAGCTGCCTTATCCTTTTCCTTGAATAATTTAAATTTCTTTTCCAGAGGTGTGCTCATATCATTAATATTTGCGATTTGTTAAAAGAAAGGAAGAAATATATTTGGCATGGATCATTCCAAGGTTATCAGGGGTTGATGACCTTCTATGGTATCTCCTTCATTAACCAGGATCTCTTTAACTTTTCCACCTTTCCCGGCCTTGTATTCACTCTCCATCTTCATGGCTGACACAATAATAACTGTATCACCGGCTTCAACATCCTGCCCTGCTTTAACTGGTATCTTAACAACTTTGCCGGGCATAGGGGAGGAGATGGTGCTTTCATCGTTATCAAGAAGATTCTTGTTCCTGCTTAAAAAATACCTGGTTTCTGCATCAATGATCTCAAGATCAAATGAATGATAATGCGTATTTACATTATACTTTTTCTGACTGTCGCCTTCTATTAATTCTACATTATACGATTTACCGTTATACAGGATGGAATAAACACCCCGTTCTACCTGCATCACATCAAGTTTGTATAGCTTGCCGTCAACGAGGATCTCCAGGTAATGCTTTTCTTTCCTGACCAGCTCAACATTTGATAAACGGTCATTCAGTCTTATCTCAAGGGGCATAGTTATTTAATTGATATTGATTTCAGTACTACATTCTCTCAACACCCTGTTTCCTGCCATAGGACTTCCATCCTGATTTTCCGTTAGTAGGTGCCAAATGTATAGCTTGTAGTTTCTTCAGTTTTTCAGTATAATCCACAAAAGCCGTAATGATAGCTATGTCTTCACACTCTTGTGAACAGCTTTCATTGCTGGCCCTGAGTTGATTCTGGTTCTTTTCAATAAAATGAGTATCATATCTTCCTTCATAGAAATCCTTGGTATCCATTATCTTTTCAAGAAAACTAATGGAGGTCTTGACACCTGCAATCTTGTATTCATACAAGGCCCTTTTCATCCTCTGTATAGCATCCAATCGAGTTTCTGACCATGTGATCAATTTTGAAATCAATGGATCATAATAAAGGGGTATTTCATATCCTTCATACACATAACCATCTGTTCGTACTCCCAATCCCTGGGGTTCGGTGATCTGCTGGATCTTACCCGGACTTGGCATGAAGTTATTATCGGGATCCTCAGCGTATATCCGGCACTCAATAGCATGACCTGTCTGTTTAATGTCTTTTTGTTTATGAGTAAGCTTTTCTCCACTTGCGATACGGATTTGTTCCTTAACAAGGTCCACACCCACAACACATTCAGTGACTGGGTGCTCTACCTGTAACCGTGTATTCATTTCCAGGAAATAATAATTCAGCTCATTATCCACTAGGAATTCTATCGTTCCTGCTCCAACATAGTTCACAGCCTTGGCAGCAGCCACAGCATCTTTGCCCATTTTTTCCCTTAATTCAGTGGTCATCAGGGGAGAGGGAGTCTCTTCAACAACTTTTTGGTGTCTTCTCTGAACGGAACACTCCCTTTCACAAAGATGGATTGTATTGCCTTTTTTGTCAGCCAACACCTGGAATTCAATATGATGAGGAGATACGATATACTTCTCAATATAAACCGAATCATCGCCAAAGGCAGATAATGCTTCCGATTTTGCAGCCCGGATGGAAGCTATCAGATCGGCATCTTTTTTAACAAGCCTCATCCCTTTACCACCTCCTCCGGCAGAGGCCTTGATCATAACCGGTAATCCAATTTCTTTAATGATCCGGGCAGCAACAGCTTCGTCCTTAATAGCTTCTTTGGTTCCGGGTACGACCGGGACACCTGCTGCCATCATCGTATCTCTGGCTGTAATTTTGTCTCCCATGGTAGAGATAGAATATGCTGATGGACCAATGAAAATTATATTCTCCTTTTCACACCGGTTTGAAAAATCTGCGTTTTCAGATAGAAATCCATATCCGGGATGAATGGCATGCGCTTTGGATTTCTTAGTCACCTGAATGATCTTATCAATGTTAAGGTAGCTTTCATTTGAAGGGGAGGGACCGATGTGGAATGCTTCATCAGCGTGCCGAACATGGAGAGAAGTCCTGTCTGCGTCGGAAAATACTGCTACCGTCTTAATCCCCATCTCCCTGCACGATCTCATCACCCTGACGGCTATCTCGCCACGGTTGGCGATAAGTACCTTTTTTATCATAACAGGATGTTTACTTTAAACACGACAAAGATTAGAAAAAAAAATGAATTGAGCATTAGGGAAAATAGCATTTAGTTTAAGTTTATTTTTAATTGAGATATTAAGTTGCAGAATGACAATGTATTAGTTTTTATTAACAAATTATTATATAAAGAATTAAAGGTATGAATATCTTTTGGAGACATGTGATTTTTATTGCTATTTTTGAGGGCGTGATTGAGCCGATTATAATAATGATTCAGCTTTAAAATCGGAACAATGAACAAGAATGTACATCTGGTCATTATTCTTTTTAGCTTTCTTTTGCCTTCAAACGGATTTGGGGCAGTCAAAGTATCTTCCCATGCGCATGATTCAACATACCAGAACGGACGATTATTCAATTGTGACGATTATCTGGAATTGGAAATCGTGACAGATCTTGATACCCTGATTGCTGATATCGGAGATAATCCTTCATATCATCCTGCAGAACTTAGCTATAAAGATATCCATGGTGATTGGCATCATTTGAATGTGGAGATTCGTACCAGGGGCAAGTTCAGAAACCAACCAAACAATTGTGATTTTCCACCATTGAGAATCAAATTCCCAAAAGAGGAACGGGAGAATACCATTTTTGAAGATCACAAATTTTTAAAAATGGTTACTCACTGCCAGACAGCATTACCAGAATATGAGCAATATGTCTTGCAGGAATACCTGATCTACAAATCCTATAATTTGTTATCAGGCCTGAGTCTCCGTGTACAATTACTGAAAATCAAGTATATAGATACTGAAGATCCGGAGAAGAATTTTGAAAAATTCGCTTTTTTCCTCGAAAATCCCGATGATATGGCAGAAAGGAATAATGGCAATTTATTGAATCTGGAAACAGTTTCCCCTGATGCAGTTAACCAGGATCATTATACTATGGTTGCCTTTTTTGAATATATGATTGTTAATACCGACTGGTCGCTGCCTATTATGCATAATATAGAGCTGGTGTCGCTCGATTATTTCGAAGCTCCATATCCGGTTCCATATGATTTCGATTGGAGTGGCCTGATCAATATTCCTTATGAAGTACCAACAATCTCCGGCATGCAAAAGCGAATCCCTGAAAGGGTATTTAAGGGAAAGTGTCGGAAGAAGAAAGAATATAAAAAGACAATCCGGCTCTATCATTCGAAAAAACAGGACCTGTTCGACCTGTACATAGATTTTCCGTATCTCGATTATGATATTAAAACTAAGACACTGGAAACCATACAGGTATTCTATGAAATCCTCAATGATAAATACATATTCCGCGTTGAGTTTATAGAAAAATGCAGAGATTAACACTTATTTTCAAACCACAAAACTTCCCCGGATTTTATTAACACCCCATTCGAATTTGACAAACGGATAAATTTCTACCCGTTTCTGCATATTTAGCTTCGGTAAACATCTGAATTTTGTCTGCGAAGGGATTCCTTATCAACTTAACTATTACACATTCGTGCATCAAAAAAATTGAACCTAAAAAGCAATAAATCAGGACTTTATACATATGTAACAGGCATACGTTAAAGAAGTGTTAAAAAGCTATTTTTTTTATAATTCAAAAAGGGTATACATTTGCGACGAAAATATGAAGCTTATTTTGAGTTAATCTAAATAAGATGAAAACCAAATTCATTATTATCCAGGGGCTTTTGGTCCTGGTTTTGTTTTTTTGGGAGATTGGTTCCAGTTTCTCGGGGAAAAATACGGATAGCGATAGCCGTGGTAAGGAATCAATAGCCGTCTCACTTAATCTG
>Ga0209536_100017664_pt1 | contig 10087 bp, 5 predicted proteins | sample DeeMarSeWOR28_12_FD_187461 | JGI IMG/M metagenome (GOLD analysis project Ga0209536, IMG submission 187461) | Marine sediment microbial communities from White Oak River estuary, North Carolina - WOR-2-8_12 (SPAdes) (version 2) | ecosystem: Environmental > Aquatic > Marine > Intertidal zone >... | reverse complement strand
CTGTTGTGCGTTGTCGGCGCAATCTCCTACATCACCTTTGTCGGACTAACCATCGATGCCTCGTTCCTGCGCGCCAGCATTGCCCAGACCTTTAGCGACAACATCGGTCGGCCGGTGCGTTTCGAAGGCGCCATGGAACTGCACATCTCCGCCAGGCCACGACTGCGTGTGGGGGAATTCCGGATCGGCAATGCTCCCGGGTTCGGCGGCGGCGATTTTGCCAGCCTCGGCGAGGCACGCCTGGCGCTGGATCTCTGGCCACTCCTTTTCGAGAAACAGTTGTACATCGAAGAACTGGCGGGCAGCAAAGTCCGATTGCTTCTGCAAGCCGGAGATGGCGGTCGCAAAAACTGGACGTTTACGCTACCCGACACTGCTACGGCTGCAGCGCCGCAATCAACCCCGGGAGCGTCAATCAGGCCCGGCCAGATCCTGTCACGACTGAACATAAAAAAGATCTCTCTCGAGGGCCTCAATGTCGAATATATCGACGCTGACGGAACCAGCCGTTTCTTTGACCTTCATACACTCACTGCCCAGTCATCCGCCCGGACTCCTTTCGAACTTGCTCTTGCGGGTACCGTCCAGAAACAGTTTCCTTATCAGTTGCATCTCACCGGCGGTACGCTTGCAGATCTCGCGTCGGGCAAGCCATGGCCGTTTTCCTTAACCGTCACCTTCCTGAGTTCCACCCTCGCGGTCAACGGCAGTGCCGGCGCGCAAGGAGGCGAGTTCACATTCGGCCTGGGCACCGAGAATCTGATCGAGTTCAGCCGCCTGCTGCAGACTGAACTGCCGGATGTAGGTGCCAGCGGCCTTGCTGCAACAATCAAGGTCACGCGCGACCGGATTGCAATCAGGCAACTCGTCGGCGCAATGGGCAAGACGACGCTGACGGGCGAACTGGAACTCGATGCGAGCGGACCAAAACCGAGAATCACGGGATCGCTGATAACCCCTACGCTGGATCTGCGGCCGTTTCTCGGAGAGGCGTCCGGCAACGCAAACAAGAAAGCCCGAAGCAAGGACACCGGTGCCGATGACCGTGCGCCGCCGAGCAACCTCTCCGATCTGTATCGCAGCATCGCCGGTGCCCACTTCGACCTCAGCCGGCTGAATGCGCTTGACGCCGATATCACTCTCGGCGTCGAAAACTGGCTGAGCCTGCCGGGTGATGTAAGGAATGCCCGGCTGCAGATCGCACTGGAAGACGGCATCCTGCGCGCGCCGCTTACCGCGTCCGCGGCAGGCGTGACGATGGCCGGTGAAGTCAGCGCCGACGCCAAGGCACAGCCACCGAGATTCAACCTTGCGCTCGGCACCAGCGATTCCGACCTCGGCGACCTCGCCGAACTGCTGTTAGGCATTGGCGGCGTCAAGGGGCAGCTGGGGCGGTTCGGGCTCGCGCTTGCCGCGCAAGGGGACCGGGGTGCCGATCTCGTCCGGAGCCTGGATGTGAGTCTGGAAGTCGACAAAGGGCGCTTCACGTACGGCAACAATGACGGGGGCAAGCCAGTAAGGTTTTATCTGGAAAAACTCGCGGTCCACCTCCCGCCCGGGAAGCCGCTTGAAGGCGACATGAACGGAACCCTTCTCGGCCAGCGATTTGCCGCCCGGCTGTCTGCCGGCGCACTCGAACCGATGATGCTTGGCGGGCTGACTCCGCTGGACTTTACGCTGCGTTCCGGAGACGTGCGGGCCCGCATTCACGGCACCATTGAAGCGCCCGCTGAACAACGCGGACCCGAGATCGCCTTCGAGTTTTCCGCGCCGCGCGCGGGCGAAATGGCCAGCTGGTTTGGCTTCGAACCCGGAGCGCAAGCGCCCGCGAGGATCTCGGGCAAGGCCAGCCTGCGAACCTCGCAATGGCAGTTGCGTGATTTCCTGCTCCGCCTCGGCCGCACCGATGTATCGGCCGACCTGTCGCGTACGCTAGTCAACGGCGCGCCGATGCTCGATTTGCGCATCGATGCCGGGCGCATAGACGTCGCGCAACTCGAAGCGATGCTGCCGCAGTCACGGGCATCAAGCAGTCCGGCAGTTAACAATGAACCCGCCACTGCAGCACTCGATATTCCCTTGCTGCCACAGGACATCGACCTGAGCGATGCCAACGTCGCTGTCAGGATCAAGCAGTTCGACGGCACGGCAATCAAGGTACGCGATGCGTCATTCGATGGACGCATCCGTGACGGCTATATGCACCCTTCGCCTTTCTCGGTCATGGTCGAGGAGACCGCCTTCACCGGCGCAGTGTCACTGGATCTGCGCGACCAGGAACCCACTGCGGGGTTTTGGCTGTTCGCAAACGATCTGAATGTCGGAGAACTGCTGCGCACGCTCGGAGTGGTCCGCAACCTCGAAGCGAATTTCAGTCAGTTCAGTTTCTACGCGATGGCTCGTTCGAGCCGGCTTGGCGACATGCTCGCCCGCTCCGAACTGCTGGGATCGGTCGGAGGCGGGCGCATTGTGTTGCGTGACGCAAACACACAAGCAGAGGCGCGTATCACGATAGACAAAGGAGAATTGCGCGCCGATCCGGGCAAGCCCCTGGGGCTGATACTCGAAGGCGCGCTGGACGACGAGCCGATCCGCATTTCCTTTGACACTGCGCGCGCAACCGAACTTGTCAACCCGCGCTTGCCATTGCCATTCATCCTGGACGCCGAAGCCGCCGACACCCGGGTCACGCTCGGCGGCAGGATCGCCCGGCCGATCGGCAGCGAGCTGGAACTGGCGCTGGACGCAAAGGGCAAGCGCTTCGACAGTCTCGACAAGCTGGCCCGTGCCGAGTTGCCGCCATGGGGGCCCTGGTCCGCCACCGGCAGATTCCGCCTGTCACCGCGCGGATACGAAGTCAACGGCTTGCGCCTGCAAGTCGGTAACAGCGTGCTTGACGGCAATGGGCAACTCGAAACCGAAACCGGCCGTCCGCGAATTACCGTGAACCTGAATTCACCGGTTGTGCAACTCGACGATTTCAAACTCGGAAACTGGTCACCGGTGGAGAAGAAACCCGACGAGAAGCCCGACGCAATCAGTGCCGAGGAAATTCGCCGCAAGGCGGCCCGGGCGAGCGACGAGGCCCAGAAACTTCTGAGTCCCGAGATGCTGCGCCGTCAGGACGTATTCCTGAACGTGGAAGTCGAACAGGTACTGTCGGGCAAGGACAAACTCGGTGCAGGCAGATTGCAAGCCAGACTGGAGAACGGTCGCGCCGACATCGGTCCGATCGAAGTGCAGGTGCCGGGCGGCGCGGCGATGCTGCGGCTTGGTTACGAGCCCACGGAGCAGGACGTCAACGTCGACCTGCACATTGACGTCGAGCGATTCGATTACGGCGTGCTGGCTCGCCGCATACAACCCGATACCGACCTCGGCGGCACGTTCAGCGTAAAGATGGACGTGGATTCACGCGCTCGTTACCTGTCGGACATTCTGCGCCACGGTAACGGCCGCATCGACTTCGCCGTGTGGCCAAAAAACATGAAATCGGGCATCTTCGACCTGTGGGCGGTAAACGTGCTGGTTGCTCTCTCGGAGGAAGTGGACCCGGACAAGGCTTCGAAAGTCAACTGCGCGGTTGGCCGTTTCAGCCTCAGCGATGGCAAGCTTGCGCACAAAACCATTGTTCTCGATACCAGCAGAATGCGGGTCTCCGGCATCGGCAATGCAGACTTCGCAACAGAGGCGCTCAGTTTACGCATGCGGCCTCAGGCGAAAACAGCGCAGTTTCTCAGTCTGGCGACACCCATACAGGTCAGCGGCACGTTCGAAAATTTCAGCATTGGCGTATCGCCCGGGGATGCCCTCGAGACCGTGGCCAGGCTCGCGACATCCATCGTATGGGTGCCGCTGCAGAAGCTGTCCGGAAAGAAACTGCCAGCCGACGGTGCCGATGTATGCAACGTGCAACTCGAATCCGCTGCGCTGACGCGCTGACCGGTCGCCTCTGGTACCGGGCCTGATGGAAGACGTCCGACCGGCGAACGACTAGAATTGGATATCGACAGAAGCCAGGCCGGCTGGCCGGCAACATTCTGTGACGCAGTTGCCGCCGGGCAAACAAAAAACCGGCCCGCTGGAAAGTCCCCGGAAGGCAAACTCGCTCAGCGAACCATATCCACGGCAATCTGAAACGACGGAAGCGGTATGTTGAAGAAATGAAAGATCTGACATGGCATGGAACCGTCGCGCTTTATCTCGTGGCTTTCACTTTCATTTCAGCGCTCGGCGTCATCGGCTGGCAGGCGCTCAACTGGATGAAAACCGACGAGTGGCAAACGCTGACCGTGTTGACGGGACTGAGCTCTGCAGGCGTGGAGTGGGCGGCGCAACCGCACAGCTGGCTGGGCATACATAATCTGCTGGAACACGTCCCCCTGTCGGTGGCGGTGTTCTGGACCGGAATGCTGCCCGCATTATTGTTGATGCTGCTGCATAACTGGACGGTGCGACGCCGCAAGGACTAGCATCAATCCGGGCTCCGGCCCTGGTTCACTTCTTGTCCGCCGCCTTGGCAGGACCAAGCACCCAGGCCCTCGGGTTATGCTCGAAGCCAACCTTCGGGTAGTAGTCATTGGCCTTGGGCGCGGCCAACAGCACGATCATGCACTCGCGCCCGAGGCGCTGCCGCGTTTCTTCAATCAACTGCTTGCCGATGCCGCGACGCTGGTACGCCGTATCGACCGCAAGGTCCGCGAGGTAGGCGACATAGGTGAAATCCGTCAGGGAGCGCGAGATACCAACCAACCGGCCGCCGTCCCAGGCCGAGATCACCAGATTGGCATGTTTGAGCATGCCCTCGAATATGTCCGGCCGGTCAACAGGTCGCCGCTCCGACAGGGTCGATCGCTTGTACAAGTCAATTGCTTCTTCGACAGAAATGTCGGCACTGCTGCGGTACTCGATCTGCATCTCCCGTTCCTGTTTGCCTTCGAAACCGGCTCATACTTTACCCGTAATGCGCAATGGCACACCAGGGATGCGGGTCCTCCCCCCCCGCGTTTCAGAATTTCGTCGCGGCGCACCAGTCTTCTGGCGGGCCGCCGGCCCGCGGCTGCCAACCGCTTCTCCACAACCAGTCCCCATGCACGACGGGCAACAAAAGAACGGCTAGAATGCAGCGCAAATGAAGAATGCACCGCCCTACACACGGCGCAGCGCGTTCGGCTGGCCACTCATCGCAGCCATCGCCGCCACCATCGCGGTCGCCACCGCGGCGCTGCTCTTAACGGAACGGATGCCGCCGCGCACGATCGTCATGGCCACCGGCAGCATGGGCACCGCGTACTATGCCATCGGTGAGCAATACGCAAGGATCTTTGCCCGCCATGGTGTGAAGCTCGAAGTATTCGCCACCGATGGATCGGTCGACAACATCAGGCTACTGAATCAACCCGGCTCCGGAATCAGCGTGGCGCTGGTGCAAAGCGGCACCACGAACGAAACGGAATCCCCCGGGCTCACGTCGCTCGGCACGCTTTTCTACGAACCGCTTTGGCTGTTCGTGCGAGAACAACCGAAGAACCCGCTGCAACCGCTGGCGCCCGGCATGCGCGTTTCGCTGGGCGCGAACGGGAGCGGCACTTACAAACTGACGCGCGAACTGGCCAGCGCCGCCGGGGCAGACTTCCGCAAGTTGAACATCCAGGAACTGGCTGAAGACGCCGCTGGGGAAGCACTGATGCGGGGCGAACTCGACTTCGTCGCGATGTCGATGGCACCGAGCGCGCCGATCATCCAGCGACTGTTGCGCGATCCCTCGATCATCACACTCAACTGGTCGCGCGCAGATGCTTACGTCGCCCTGCTTCCGTACCTGAGCAAGCGCACCCTCCCCCGCGGAGTTGCAGACCTGGCCAACGACCGGCCCGATCACGATCTGAGCCTGATCGCGACGAAAGCCAGCCTCATCGTGCGCAGCGATCTGCATCAGGCGCTGCAACACCTGCTGCTCCAGGCGGCTGCGGAGATTCATGGCAGCCCGGGCATTTTCAATCGATCGGGCGAATTCCCCGCGGCCGAGCCGATCGATCTGCCGCTGAGCGACGTCGCGAGCGATTACTACCGCAACGGCCAGCCGTTTCTGCAGCGTTACCTGCCTTTCTGGCTCGCCGCGCTGACCACCCGCATACTCGTGCTTCTGATCCCGATCGTCGGTATCGTCTATCCCCTGTTTCGCCTGCTTCCTGCGATCTATGGCTGGTCGATGCGGCGCCGTATCTTCAAGTTGTATGGCGAACTCAAGTTCCTCGAAGCGGCATTCGCAGCGACGTCGGTGGATGATCGCGCACAGCTGATCGAGCGTCTTGCCGAGCTGGAGGATCGCGCCAAACGCATCCGTGTACCAATCGCTTTCTCCCACATGCTGTACACGCTGAAGCATCACATTGGCCTGGTCAAGCAACAGGCCACTCCCGAAGCGAATCGGATCGGCCCTGAATATCCCGGGGCTTCGTCCATCCCGAAGTGACCGCAGCATGCGGGACGCCTGGCGGGCTACGGCAAACCCTGCACGGACCAGCGTCCAGCCTGTCCTTACTGTGCATCCCCGAGCGTCGGCACCTGAACGGACAACGCACCCGGACGCCCGTCCCGTTAGCCGCCTGCGTTGTTCGAAGCACCGCCCATGCTGAAGCACCTTGGCCGCGTCAACGCGATCCGGGCGCTTGAGGCACGCCTTTTGTTGCCGCTTGTGCTCGCGTCGCTCGGCGGCTGCGCTTCGGAGCCATTGATCCCGTATAGCCTCGATGCACCGAGTATCGTTCTCGTCCCGGTGTCGCTCGCGGGCGTAAAGGACAAACGGGCAAGGTTTCGCGAGATATTCTGTGCGGTCCTCGAAGCGCGCAAGGACACCATACCAGACCACCGCCCTTGTGAAGGTGCATTGACAAAGGTTGGCAGCGAGCCCGCGGCGGCGCACGATCCCGTATCACTCGGACCTTCACGCCGGAGACTCATGGCCCTGGTGGTTCCGGGATTCGGATTCGATTGCTTCGAAAACTGGCTGGAACCGCCGGGCACCGTTGCTGCGCATTTACGCAAGTTCGGGTATGACGCCTCGTTCATCAGAGTTGAAGGGCTATCGAGCACACTGCGAAACGCAGGCCAGATACACGACACCCTGATGGCGAGGCCGGAGGCGGGAGCCGAACCGGACCTCGTGCTCATCGGCTACTCGAAAGGTGTGAACGACGTCCTGGATGCGATCGTCACCTACCCGGAGATTCGCAAGCGCCTGGCCGCCGTGGCAAGTATCGCCGGCTCGGTCGGCGGCTCGCCGCTCGCCAACGACTTCGAGCAGGATCTGGCCGAATGGCTAAGATATTTTCCCGGCGCCGAATGCGCCCGTGGCGACCGTGGAGCAGTCGCAAGCCTGCAGCCGGCAGCGCGCCAGAAATGGCTGGTCGAGCATTCTCTGCCGCAGGACATTCCCTACTATTCCCTGGTCACCTTGCCCGAAGAAAAACGAGTTTCCTGGCTTCTGAGGGGTTCCTACAAGAAACTCTCGCGCATCGACCCACGCAACGACGGTCAGGTTCTGTTCTATGACCAGGTCATTCCTGGCAGCACCCTGGTCGGCTATCTCAATGCCGACCACTGGGCCGTGGCCGTGCCAATCGCACGTACCCATGGCACGATCGGAAAACTGGTCGTTACCCAAAACGCATTTCCGAGAGAAGCCCTCATGGAAGCACTGATGCGCTTCATTGAAGAAGACCTCGACGAGCGCCAGTCGCCACAGCTCCGATAAGAACAGGGCTGTTCGAACACACGGCGTTTCATTTGATCACTCAGCCGCCATGACCCGCGGCATATCGCACCGATGCCGCAACAACACGCGATATCGATCCACCAGTGTTGCCCGCAAACGCGGAACCAGCCGCACATGCATGGATGAACGCCAAGAGTCAGCGTATGGCAAACCATTGGTGGTCGAGCTTGATGCCTCTAATCCCGAAATCTCTGGCGCTCCACCACACCGCTAAACCGACCGGCGCAACACGCGTCCGTGCCGGAGCGGCAACACCTCGCCGTCGAGCACCGCTACACGTCCATTCACGAACACCTGCCGTATTCCAACCGGGTACTGGTTCGGATTCTCAAACGTCCCCATGTCGATCACCGTCCCTGCATCAAACAGCACCAGGTCCGCGAAAGCGCCTTCCTTCACCACACCGCGGTCACGCAAACCGAATTTGCGCGCGGGAAATCCACACATCCTGTATATCGCGGTCGACAGGTCAAACAAGCCAAGATCGCGGGCGTAATGTCCAAGCACCCGCGCGAAACTGTTATACAAACGCGGATGCGGCTTGCCTTCCAGAGTCGGAATACCATCGGAGCCGATCATTGTCGACGGATGCCGCAGCACCCGTTGCACATCTTCCTCGCTCATCATGTGCAGGATGACCGTCGTGCCCGGCGCCTGGCCGACAATAATTTGCGCAACCGTTATCGGGGCCTGATTGAATTCGGCACTGAGTTCGGCGAAAGATCGCCCCTCCCAATCGGAATGTCCCGGTGCCGATGCAATGACCACATCGGCAGGCGGCACGTTGCGCATAGCCCCTGCCCCGTTTCCTTGAGCAAACGCACCATTTTCCAGAACAGTTTTCAGCGACGTACTACCGGCGGTGTACGGATACTGATCGGCGTGCACGTCTTCGCCACGCAGTTGCGCCGCCTCGATCAGTTTCAGGGATTCGTTCACCAGCCCCCAGCTTTCGCGGCCGCGCGCCTTATGGTGTGAAATCTGGACACCAACGCCACCGCGTGCACCAATCTCGATCGCCTCCGCCACCGATTCGGCCAGGCCGGTGGCTTCATCGCGCATATGCGTCGCATACAGCGCGCCAGTACCGCGCATGACCGAAACGAGTTCGACCAGTTCATCGGTTCTGGCATAGCGGCCGGGGTCGTAACTGAGCCCGCTGGAGATCCCGAATACGCCGGCATCCAGCGCTTCCAGCAAATACTCTTTCATTTCTGACAGTTCGCGGTCCGTCAGGTCGCGATCGACACTTCCGACCGCCGCCTTGCGGATCGTGCCGTGCCCCGCCAGCACGCCAATATTCACCCCCGGCGCACTCGATTCCACCGCTGCGGCGTAACCTGCATGCCCTTCATAAGGCACAATCCCCGCGCTCGGCACGAGGGTGCCAAGATTATTGATCGCTTCGGAAAACGGCGCCGCACCGAAACCGCAATTGCCGACAATGCACGTCGTAACGCCACCGCGCGATTTGAAACCCATGTCAGGGTGCAACAATGCGGCAAAGTCATCGTGCGTATGTACGTCAATGAAACCGGGCGAGAGCACCAGCCCGCTTGCTTCGACCTCGAGCTTCGCTGTACAGCCGTCGAGGCTGCCGATCCTGGCAATGCGGTCGGACTCTACTGCGACGTCAACGTTGGTTGGCTGTCCTCCTTCACCGTCATACACCTGCGCATTGCGAATCAGTACATCGTAGGACTTGTTCATGAGTTGCCACCTGGACACGAGCCGGAATCCTTATATGACATCACCTGACAGGGTACAGGCAAGACGTTCTTCACTTTCGTGCCGCTGCCAGCACCTCTTCCAGTCCCCGGAGGTGGCGAAGCGCCTCTTCCCTGTGATGCTGGTTCATCGCGACTTCAGAGCGCAACTGCTGCATCGACATGCCCGGGCGAACAATCAGCGGTGGCACCTTCGGCACCATATCGCGATTGATATAGTGCTCCAACGCAAGTTCAACCTTCTGACGCGTCGCCATTGGCAGTTTCCCGAACGCGCCATTATTGATCTGATATCTCAAATACTGAGACGGCAACATCGCGTTCTCGTTCACCGGCACCGACACCACTTCCTTCTTGCCGTTGGCAGTGGATGTCACCACCAGCAAATCGGGTCTTATTCCGGACGCAATCTCTTCTCCGCCACCCGCTACGATTTCATATGAAACCTTGCGCCCGTTCTGCCCGGCGGCATCAGTGAGTTCCACGATCCGCTGGTGCTTCTGGACCTGGTCGACCCACCAGGCAAGCGCCGCAACCACAAACGGGTCCGTCACCGGTTCCACTATCAGCTTGGGCTCGGCGC
>Ga0209536_100017663_pt1 | contig 10087 bp, 8 predicted proteins | sample DeeMarSeWOR28_12_FD_187461 | JGI IMG/M metagenome (GOLD analysis project Ga0209536, IMG submission 187461) | Marine sediment microbial communities from White Oak River estuary, North Carolina - WOR-2-8_12 (SPAdes) (version 2) | ecosystem: Environmental > Aquatic > Marine > Intertidal zone >... | reverse complement strand
CATTCTCCGCTCAAGAGAAAGAATCATGTGGTCATCAGGAACGTTCCGTTTTTTCAGGTCAGCTATAACGAACTTGTACATTATCGGTGGACCAACAACAATTGCATAAGTGGTTTCTGGATCAAAATTAACCTGAGGAATTAACGTAGTAATCACGCCAATGTTCCCATCCCACAACTCGTTCTCAGGGCACCAATCAACCGTGGGCTTATAATCCACATCCTCTCTCTTTTCCAACGCAACCATCTCGTCGCCGAAAAGCAATTCACGAGGTTCTTTGCATCCATACAGCAAGGTAACGTTCCCGTAATCCTTTCTTACATCCAAAACATAGTTTAACAAAGACCGCAACGGAGCTATGCCAAGACCGCCTGCAACAAACAGTATGTCTTTGCCCTTCAAAAACTCTGTATCAAAGCCGTTTCCAAACGGGCCTCTGATCCCAACTTTGTCACCTTCATTAAGTGTGTGAAGTTTTGTGGTCAAACTTCCAATTTTGCGTACGCAAATTTCAAACGTGCCCTTTTTAGTTGGCGATGAAGACACAGAAATCGGGGCTTCACCTACGCCAAAAACAGAAACTTGAACAAACTGACCAGGCTTGTGATTCAGGGTGGTGCCATCATCCAACTTTATTTCAAACAAAATTTCTTTTGCGGTCATAGGAACTTTCTTAACAATAGTAGCCAGCTTTGGAACGTAGTCTATGTTACCTTCAGTTTCAATATTCACATCTGGTTGAGCTGCAGGAGTCACCTGCACACCCGTGTTGATGACTTCATTATACATTTCGTTGAAAAGGTTAACAGGATTGGCGATGTCAGGTAGACAGTTTGAAGAACATCTACCACAGCCAACGCATGAAATGAAACCGAATCGGTCGAAAAGATATTTTCCTTTCTTGAAGTATCTGTGCCTATACCTGGTAGGTCTTGTAGGACGGAAGTTCTCTCCTGAAGCAACCTTGGCGAAATCTTCCAGCAAGCAGCCGTCCCACGTTCTTATACGCTCGCCTTCTTTAAGTGATAAATCAGGATTTTCTTTTACATCAAAACAATAACACGTTGGACAAACCAAGACACAGGAACCGCATGCTAAACAGGTTTCGGCGTTTTTCTCCCAAAAACTGCTCTCTTCATAACTTTTGCTCAGCAATTCAGGAATTAATTCAGTGTTAAAATTAAAATGCTGCTGGGACATGCTCATTATTTCCCGTTTCTTCTGACCCACCAACTGAATGTCCCGCGCAAGCGCGTTTGTAACGTTTTCAGCGTACTTCGACAGAAGAGCCTCTCCCCTTTGGGAGCCAACATTGATAGCGTACCTGTTTCCTAAGTCCGTAAGCATTAAATCATAGCCGTAGTCGATTGTGGCGGAGCCCATGTATGGTGCAAAGCACCATTTTGACATTTTTTGGATGTTAACTCCGATGATTATAGATGATTTTCTTTTTTCAAAGTAGTATGGGTCTGACTTGGTTTCTCTGAAAATCTCGTCCATATGAAGTAGAGCTGCAATGTCATAGGGGTGAACGCCCACGATTACGGTAGGCTTAAGTTCAGCAGGGTCCTTGGCGAAAAATCCATTAGCCACGTCGTAAGTGACTAGAGTTTCCCGCTGAGGGAAGAAGTATTTCTTTGGAGGGAGAAGGGTAACGTCATAGTCTAATCGTAATTCGGCGGCGGATTCTAGCTGGCCAAAAGCGAATTTGTTGCCCTTTGATTTGACGCCTATGACGTTTAATGAATTGTCTTTTATAAGTGAATTGATAAATTTGGTAAAATCTTCTTTTGATATTATTCTCATATCTTCAGCCTCTTCAGATTACCAGTATAGGTAAATTTGTTGGAAGTATTGTGCAATTGAACCTTTTATGGGTTTCCCATAGATGAGACTAGATTTGACATGCAAGAGTGAATTTCATAGCTTGCCGATAATTTTCGAGAAATGACATGGGTTTAGAGCTTTTCGCTCTATGAAAACAGATTTAACTCTTTTCAGCTATGCCACGGGAAACGCTAATTCACCACTACATGATTAATATTCAAGAATTATGTGTTGGTGGAAAATTGCAACTGCCACGGAATACACAACTGAAAGGAAAGAGGACTTAAGTAAGAATTGCAAAACAGTACTGCATCCTGTGCGCGTCATAGTTATTCAATGAAAATTTCGGATTTTTGATAGAAAAAAGTGGAAACTTTACTGAAACTTTATGTAGTTGATATGGACTTTTTGAGTATTTATCCATGTAATGGCCTGGCGAAATGTTGCGCGAAGGTGAGACTTAAGTGACTGAGAAATCAGACTCTAAAGAGCCGATTAGGGTTTCCGAGATTGATCCGAAGTTTAAGTATGAACTCTCAGGGATGCATGGCGACGAAAAAATTCTGAGGCGTTCTCAGCGCGGAATATACAAGTCTGATTGTCCAGTGGCAAGATTCAGCGACACCTTCAGGCCACGAACTGTAATTCACACGACGCAGCTCGGGCTCAAAGTACGCGTAGCAGAAAGCTACCAGGTCTCCTTACAGCTTGCCAAAGATAAAATACACCACACAAAAATGGTGGAAGCGCAAGCCTTAATTACAATCTACCCATTCTGCCACACTATGTTCAACCCAAACGAGTGGCGCATAGAAAGAAAGTTCAGTGAAACAATCGGCACCCCATTTCTGCATTATCCGCAGTTGCACGGGTTGGTCATGGATACGACTCCTGAAGAACTTGCTTTCAAAAAGCTAAGAGTTGAAATCTTCAAAATGCTTCAAGTAATTAAAGGAGTAAATTAAAAATGAGTCAAAACAAGCTGAAAATAGCCTTTTACTGGGCTGCGAGTTGTGGCGGTTGTGAAATAGCCGTTTTAGACATAAATGAGAAGATCTTGGACGTAGTACAAATAGCAGACATCGTTTTTTGGCCCGTAGCATTGGACATCAAATACAAAGACGTCGAAGCCATGCCAGACAAGTACATCGATATAACCTTCTTCAACGGCTCCATACGAAATAGCGAGCAAGAACAGATGGCAAAGCTTCTACGACAGAAATCCAAGACTCTGGTTGCCTTCGGATCCTGCGCCCACGAAGGTTGTGTACCCGGTTTAGCAAACCTCCATAACAGCAAAGAAATCCTTGAACATGTGTACATCAAAGAGAAGTCAGTTGTGAACCCCGAAGGCATAATTCCCAAAACCGAAACCCAAGTAAAAGAAGGTATACTGGACATCCCAAAATTCTACGACACAGTTAAGACACTCGCTCAAACTGTAGAGGTAGACTATTATCTACCTGGATGCCCACCACCAGTTAAACTGATAACCGACGCCGTAGATGCCATTGCAGCAGGCAAATTACCTTCAAAAGGCTCAGTGCTTGCACCCCTTAAAGCCGTATGTGACGAATGCCCAAGAACGAGAGAAGACAAGAAAATCAACAAGATTTATCGTGTGCACGAAAAAGTGCCTGAACCCGAAAAATGCTTACTTGAACAAGGCATAATCTGCATGGGCCCTGCTACGCGCAGCGGTTGCGGGGCACAATGCCTGCAAGTGGACATGCCCTGCACAGGCTGTCAAGGACCGGGCCCCAATATGCCTGAAACTGGCGCTGGAATGATAACCGCATTAGCCGCAATATTCGGATACGAAGAGAAGGACCTGTCTCAAGAAGATGTGAAAAAATTGATGAGCCAGATAAAAGATCCAGTCGGGACGTTTTATATGTACTCGTTACCTGCTTCAATTCTTAAGAGAAAGGTGATGAAGAAATGAAAGAAATAACTATAAACCCGATCACTAGGCTTGAAGGTCATGGAAATATCTCTATATTTCTCAACGACCAGGGTGAAGTCGAAAATGCCTACCTTAAAATTCCTGAACTTAGAGGCTTCGAAAAATTCTGTGAAGGAAGACGAGCTGAAGTCATGCCCCTTCTCACTACTCGAATCTGCGGAGTCTGTCCCGTTGCTCACCACTTTGCTTCAGTCAAGGCCCTGGACGCGGCGTTCAATGTGAAACCAACGTCAACCGCTAGGAAACTCCGCGAACTTATGTACTCAGCTTACTTTATCTATGATCACATATTGCATTTCTATTTCTTAGGTGGACCAGACTTCGTTGTTGGACCTGACGCGCCACCAGAAAAACGTAACATCCTAGGCGTTATCGAAAAGGCGGGTTTGGATGTAGCAAAAGAGGTTATTAAGCATCGAGCTTACGGACAGAAGATAACCGCGATTCTCGGTGGCAAAGCTACGCATCCCGTTTGTGGATTGCCAGGTGGAATTTCAAAGGCGTTGAGCGAGGAGAATCGACAAGAAATCGAGGATATGGCGACTTCCAGCGTGAATTTCGCTAAATTCAGCTTGAAACTTTTCCATGACATAGTGCTGGGAAATAGCACGTATGTTGATTTGATCAAAAGCGACGCGTTCACTATGAAAACTTACTACATGGGCTTGATGGACGACAAAAACAAGGTTAACTTCTACGACGGAAAAATCAGAGTGGTTGACCCCAACGGCAGCGAATTTCTCAAGTTCGAACCGAAAGACTATCTCACACACATTGGCGAACACGTTGAATCATGGACATACTCAAAGTTTCCATTCCTCAAGAAAGTTGGCTGGAAAGGTCAATTCTACGGCGCAGAAAACGGAGTCTACCGAGTTGGACCGCTTGGACGACTGAACGCCTCTGACGGTATGGCAACTCCGCTGGCTCAAGCCGAATACGAAGTGATGTACCAAACCTTAGGCAAACCTGTGCATGGTACGCTGGCGTTCCATTGGGCGCGTTTGATTGAGCTGCTTTACGCTGCAGAACGCGCAGTTGAGCTCGTGAAAGACCCAGAAATCACCAGCACAAATATACGTAACAAACCAGGCGAACCCGGGGAAGGCGTAGGAGTAGTTGAAGCCGCACGGGGCACACTGTATCATCATTATGTGCTGGACAAAGATGCATTGATTAAAGACGTTAACCTTATCGTGGCGACTACCAACAATTACCCAGCCATTTGCATGTCTATACGCGACGCAGCTAAGGGCTTAATACACAATGGTAAGTTTGACCAAGGTGTGCTTAACAAGGTGGAAATGGCGTTCAGGGCGTATGATCCCTGCTTTGCATGTGCAACGCACTTGGCAGTGGGGCAGATGCCGTTAACCGTTAAGGTTTATGACAGCCAGAAAAACCTAGTACAAACTCTTAAGCGGTAAACTTTTCTCTTTTCTTATTCTTAATTTTAGTTGGCGCTCCAGCTTGGTTGCGGACGTTTGTAGCGTTAAAGATTCATTAAAAAAATGGTTTGCAAACGCAGAGAAAGTTGTAATAGCAGGCATTGGGAACCCAGTTCGCAAGGATGACTTTGTGGGTTTAAAGATTGTGCAAGACCTTAAAGGTATGGTCTTAGAAAATGTGTGCTTAATTGAGTGTGAAACGGTTCCTGAAAGCTTCATTCTGGAAATAGTTGATCTCAAACCAAGTCACGTACTTCTTATTGACGCGGCAATTCTTGGATTGAAACCGGGTGAGGCACGGCTTGTCTTTCCCGAGCAGATCGCGGATTTTCCAGCTGTCACCACTCACGTGTTGCCTCTACGCATTTTCTGCGAGTATATCATGAAGATGACTAAAACGAAGATAGCTTTGCTGCTGGTTGAGCCTGAGAACACCGAGTTCGGAGAAGGCTTGACATTAACAGTGGAGACAGCTGCAGAAAAAATTACGAAAGTACTGCTTGAACTGTTCTCAGCTTAACCGTGTCTTTTCCACAACTCGAGTTTGTTGGGCGTTTTTCACTTGAACTCTTTGATTATTTCGTCAATTTTCATTATCTTGGCGTTGTAAACGTACTCTAGATACTTGAGTCCCTCTTCGTGGTCTTTCTGGGTGAAAGCTTCGCAGCCGTCAGCGGCGACGACTATATTGTAACCTCTGAAGAAAGCGTCGGCAGCTGTGTGTCTAACACACATGTTCGTGTGTAAACCGCCAAGCGTCACTGTTTTTACGCCGTCTCCTTTGTATAGGCTTCTCAGAAGCGGGTCGAGACCTGTCTCGTAGAAGCTGCTGTAGGTCCTTTTCTCCACAACATAATCCTTTTTAGCTGGATTAAGTTCTGGAATTACTTCCGCGCCTTTGGTGCCTTTTATGGCGTGTTTTCCCCATTTTCTGGTGACTTCCACGTCCTGAGGATAATGGGCATCATTGCTGTAGATGACTGGTACGTTATTCTTCCGAGCTGTTTCCACCAACCGCTTGAGATTCGGAATTATATTCTCGGCTCTTTTGGCTTCGAGTTTTCCCGTGACAAAATCGTTGAGCATGTCAATAACTATAATTGCATTATTCTCCAAAAATGACACCTTCGAAAAGATAATGGTTCGAACACGCTATTTAATCTTGTCCAGGATTTATTGCTGAGCCTTTTTTGATAAATGCAAAACTGAAAGAGTGAGAAAGGAAGGAACAAGTCACGTTTCGTTATTGATTTTAACTATTTGACTTCGAAGGAGGTGCAGATTTCTTCTACTGTTCTGTTTAGCGTTAACTCGGCTATGTCTTGGCTGTAATCCAAAATTCGCCTTGAACTATCCATAATTAACCTAATAATAGCAGCAACGTTGGGATCTAGTTTCTTACTAGACATAAGTCTGATCAGGTCGGTCTCTAAGCTTACAAATGACCCACGTTTAGCAATTATTTTTTCAGCCTCGTTGTAAGCTCGTTTGAACATTGCCTTTGTTGATTCCTCGAAGAGTTGATGAGCTTCAGCGTTGAAGTTAATCATTTGAGAGTATATTTCTTCATCTACAGGTTCTTTTATGAAAACAAGTTGATCATCGATTTGTTTTTGCAGTGTAGCCAAATTGTTGATTATGTTCACCGCGTTTTCGCCGATGTTCTTAATATCGTTGACAATTATTCTGTAAAGCAGAAACTCTTTTGGCGTTCTGAATCCGAGCTCTCGGAACAGGTTTCGCTCTATTCCAAACTTCAGTTGGCGTACAATGTAGTGTCCTAAACGGTTTACGTCATTGTTGGCGTTAATCACGCTTTGGAATAGCGATTGGCTCCGGTTTTTCAGCGCTTCAATGGCATCTCTGTTGGCTGAGAGCGCCACAATAGCCATTCTTCTGACTGCTTTTTCAATAGGAAACTCTGAGTGTTTAATTAGAATTTGCAATGTAATCTCATCTGGGGTTTCATCAATAATTTCTGCGCCCAAAAGAGTGTTTCTGGCGAAATTTCTTATCTCATTTTTGAATTTTGCAGCATCTTTTACGCCTTTGAAGTGAATCCTTATGAGGTCGGCGCTTATGACGTACAAGGCTTTTATCATTCGAAGCGTTGAGTGTAAGTCTTCCTCTTCTGGCTCGGCGTTGATGTAATATTCTTTGAGTGTAGTGCCTGTGGCTTCTTCGTATTTTTCTCTCAGTTTTCTTGGTATCAAAGTCAGCGAAGAATCGGTTTTTACTTTGAAGTCTATTTCACTTCCCTTTTTAAGTCCGATGTCTTGTACCCATTCCTTTGGTAGAGATATTATGTATGAACCTCTTCCAGTGCATTGCACTTTTCTATATCCTAAGTCTTTTTCAGCCATTTCACCTACCGCCTTTCGTATATTTCATATAGCATATATACTTCGATAACTTACATATAAATGCTTTTCAGCAAAGTTATATAGAATATGTGCAATTGTTCATGCGGCTTCCGGTAAATAAGGGATACAAATGGCTTTAAACTTGCGTAGAAATCGCGTGAACTTTTCTGAACAAAAAGTCACCGGAGGCGCTTTCTCCTTTACAAAAGCAGTCAAATCAACTGTTTCTTATGAATGTTTGCTCACGCTTCCGCTTGGGCAAAGGCGAGGTATATAACATGAAAAGGATCATCGCAAAAGAAGAATATTGTATGGGATGCGGACTATGCGAAGTCTACTGCACCGTCCAGCACTCCCAATCAAAAGATGTCATCAAAGCTTACAATAGGGAAATACCTAGACCGCTAAGCCGAGTAAAGCTGGAAGTTCACAAACCAGTCAGCTTCGCCATCCAATGCAGACACTGTGAAGACGCACCATGCGTAACCGCTTGCCTCTCCGGTGCCATGCAAAAAGATGAAGAAACAGGATTGGTGACACATAACGCAGACAAGTGCATCGGGTGCTGGACATGCATCATGGTTTGCCCTTATGGCGCCATTAAAAAAGACACTTCAGGCAAAGTCGTCTCTAAATGCGACCTCTGCTCAGAACTCGAGGTTCCAGCGTGTGTCGCTAGCTGCCCTAACGGCGCCTTATTGTGTAAAGAGGTGAAACCCTGATGCCAAAGTACGTTATAGTGGGAGCTTCAGCCGCAGGAATCGGTGCAGTCGAAGCCATCAGAGAAGTGGACCCCGTGGGTTCATTGACCGTGATTTCTGAAGAAGCTTGCCCGCAGTACTCACGCCCGATGATCTCCGATCTAGTCAGCGGCAAAGCCGAATTTGATAAAATGATGTGCCGTGAAGATCAATTCTGGGAAAAAAAGGGTGTGCAAGCCCTAACAGGAAGAACCGCAGTGAGGCTGAATCTTACTCAGAAATGGGTAGCTCTAGACAAAGGCGATCATGTTAACTTCGATAAATTGCTAATCGCAACTGGCGGTATGCCTTTTGTACCAAAGATTGAAGGCGCTGAGAAGGAGGGAGTTTTCTCTTTCACCACGCTTTCGGACGCTGAGGTCTTAGCCGAAAAAATCGAATCCGCCGGAAACGCCGTGGTAGTCGGAGGCGGCTTAATAGGCGTCAGTGTAACTGAAGCGCTTGTGAAACGCGGGTTAAGAGTAACTATGGTGGAACTAAAAGGAAACATCCTCAGCCTTATACTAGATCCGACAGCTTCAGAAATGGTTGAAAATGTGATCTCCAATGCAGGCGTAAACATCGTTTCAGGTCAAACAGTTCAGCGTATTCTGGGGAAGCCCGAAGCTGACAACGTTGTGGGCGGCGTAGTTTTGACAAACGGTGACCTGGTGCCATGTGACTTAGTGATAATTGCAATCGGCGTCATTCCACGCGTGGAGCTTATCTCAGGAACCGATGTCAAAACAAACCGCGGCATAATCGTGGATAAGTTTATGCGCACAAATGTCTCCGACGTATACGCCAGTGGCGACGTGGCTGAAGCCTACGATTTCGTTCTTGGCGAAAACAGGTTGCTGCCTCTTTGGCCCCTTGCCCAGCTAGAAGGGAAAGTCGCAGGTTACAATATGGCTGGCAAAAAAGCAGAGTACCCAGGAGGCACCGCCATGAGCGCTCTGAAATACTTTGACATACCCATCATATCAATTGGAATAGTAAACCCCCGAGAAGATGACGCCTACGAAATCTTAGTCAAACACCAACCAGAGAGAGATCTCTATAAAAAAATCGTGCTTAAGGATGATGTAATCGTGGGCTTAACGCTTGTAAACGACATTGAAAGGGCAGGCGTCATTTTCCATCTTATGAAAAACTGTGTCAAAGTGAAAAAGTTCAAACAAGAACTTCTCTCAGAAGACTTTTCCCTTGCCACTTTGTCGAGGTCATTGCGGAGAAAACTGTATCCGGGGGAATATTGATGAGAAATCTAAGTAAAATAAATAATCCCTACAACGACGATAAGGATTTCGATGGTTGCAGCTTATTTGGAATGATGAACCTAGAAGGCAATCGCTTCTCGTCACGTGACCCGGTGCGAGCCATAGCTAACATGCATGACAGGGGTAATGGCTTAGGCGGTGGCTTTGCAGTTTACGGCATCTACCCCCAATTTAAAGACTATTACGCATTCCATATAATGTACCTTAGCAGGGACGCTAAAGAGAAAACAGACAGAATACTGGCGGCAAGCTTCAACATTATTTACGACGAAGAGATGCAGACTAAATCCGCCAACGTCAGGGAGCCTCCTATCGTTTGGCGTTATTTCGTTCAACCTAAAAAACGGCGTCTTGAGAATCTGAAAGAAGATGATTATGTAATAGACAGGGTCATGAGGATAAACACGGAGACGGGTAAGGCGTTCGTTTTCTCCAGCGGTAAGAATATGGGTGTTTTCAAAGG
>Ga0209536_100017662_pt1 | contig 10087 bp, 7 predicted proteins | sample DeeMarSeWOR28_12_FD_187461 | JGI IMG/M metagenome (GOLD analysis project Ga0209536, IMG submission 187461) | Marine sediment microbial communities from White Oak River estuary, North Carolina - WOR-2-8_12 (SPAdes) (version 2) | ecosystem: Environmental > Aquatic > Marine > Intertidal zone >... | reverse complement strand
AATTTTGACTGGGCCGGTATAATCACCGAAGCCGTCCTGCTGGGCAACATAGCGATAAGAACCGGCAAGGATCTTCAGTGGAACGCCGAGGAGATGAGGTTTGCCAATAACGAAAAGGCAAACGAGCAAGTTAAGCCGGACTATCGTTCTGGCTGGAGTATTTTTTAGACACGGATTACCACTGATAAAACGGCAAAGAAAGAAAAACCAAAAAACAGTGTAAATCCGTGTCAAGAAGAATGAGAAGGAGATTTGATTATGCGAACGTTCAGATACTTTCTGCTCGGATTATTGGTTGTGACAACTGTCAACCTGGAGGCGGGCGAGCCGATTTTGATCCCCGTAAAGATTGACGGGCCCGCCCACGATCCGTCCAACCACACCTACTGGTTCGGCCCCTTCTGTGAGTGCGCCTCGGTCCTGGACGTGGACGGCGATGGCGACCTCGACATTGCCTCGGGGCGGAACTGGTACGAGGCTCCTGACTGGATAAAGCACGCCAACTTCCGCGACGGCGCCGAGACCAACGGCCCGGAGACCGACGACAACAGCGAGTTTGCGATGGACGTCAACTTCGACGGACGGACCGACATCGTCAGCTCGGGCTGGATGTTCATGAAGGGGGCCTTCTGGTACGAGAATCCGGGCAAGAAGGGTGTCAAGTGGAAATCCAGAAGGATTCATTTCGCCCTGAACATGGAAGGCGTGATCCACGGTGACATCGACGGCGACGGCGACGAGGACATCCTCTGCAACCACTGGTCGCTCGTAAAAGGCCAGGGTATGACCTGGCTCGAACACATCGACAAGGACCCCTGGTTTGTCGAGCATGTCGTGGGCACACAGGGTGACGTGCACGGCAACGGATTAGGTGACATCAACGGCGACGGACGGATCGATATCGTCACACCGGTGGGCTGGTACGAGCAGCCAAGTCGCGCGACCGATACGCCGTGGGAGTTTCATGACGATTACACGTTCGAGCCGGCCAAGGGCAGGGGAGGAGGCGCTTCGCATCCGATCCTGGTGCACGATATTGACGAAGACGGTCTAAATGACATTGTCATCGGATCCTCCCACGCGTACGGCCTGGCCTGGCTCGAGCAGCGGGTTGCTGGCGGCAGGCGCAGTTTCATAACGCACTGGGCCGACACGGAATTCAGCCAGTTTCATACCCTGGCACTGGGTGACCTGAACGGCGACGGTAAAGACGACATGGTCACGGGCAAGCGTCTTTTCGCGCATCACGGCGGCGATATCGGGGCGTTTGAGCCTCTTTATGCCTTCTGGTACGATATAAAGGGCGGCCAATTCGAGCGGCATGTGCTGTCATTCAATCATCTGCCGTACTATCCCGACGAGGGCGGCCTCAATCCGCCGCCGAACTACGTGGTAAGCGTCGGGATGAAACTCAACGTCGCCGATATGGACAAAGACGGCCGCGAGGATGTGATAATCGCCGGCAAGGGCGGACTCTACGTATTTTACAACCGCGGAGAGCCGCCGACACCCAGCAGGGCGCATAAGCTGCCCCCGCACGAGAGTTATCCCACTTGGAGAGAATGGCCGAGATATCAGGTCCTGTTCAATACCAAGGACCTGTCCGGCTGGAAGGTGCCGGAAGGGGACAACGGGCACTGGAAGGTCGTCGACGGCGTGATCGACTACGACGCGATGTCCGAAGCCGAAGGTAACAAGAGTCTCTGGACCGAGGAATCTTTCGGCGACTATGCCCTGCATGTGGAATGGCGTTTCAAGCGCACCTCGGGTCTGTACCCGATGCCGACGATTCTACCCGATGGTTCGCTCAAGACCGACACCGACGGCAACGTGATCAAGACACCGACACCGAATGCCGACTCGGGGATACTTCTTCGTGGGACCACCGGCGGCCAGGCAAATCTCTGGTGCTGGCCGGTCGGCTCGGGTGAACTCTGGTCGGTCCGCAACAACAAGGATCTTGCGCCCGAGCTTCGCGCTGCGGCTGTGCCCAAGGTAAGAGCCGACAGTCCGGTCGGCCAGTGGAACTCAATGGATGTTACGCTGGTCGGCGACCGCGTGACGATCATGCTCAACGGCAAGATCGTGATCGAGAACGCACAGATCCCCGGCATTGCGAGAAGCGGCCCCATCGGCCTCCAGCATCACGGCGGCAAGAATGAGAAAACCGGCGAGATGAACCCCGCTTCGAGCCTCATACAGTTCCGCAATATCTGGATAAGACGTCTCGACAAGGAGAAAACGCGCGCTGCAGCAGTAGAACCGGAATTCAAGAGGCTGTTTCAGCGCGAAGACCTCAGGGACTCGATAACAGGGCCTGACAATGCGTGGGTGTGCCAGGACGGAGTCCTCACAGTCAAGCGCGACATGGACGGTCGAGAACACAACTTTGACTACATCTGGACAAAGGAGAAATACGGTGATTTCGTTCTCGACCTGGAATTCAAGGTTATAGACGGCACAAACAGCGGGATATTCTTTCGCACATCCGATTTGAAGGATCCGGTCTACACGGGCATCGAGGTTCAGGTGTGCAATTCTCACGGCCGGAACAACGTAAACAAGAATGGCACGGCCGGGGCGATTTACGACTGCCTCGAACCTGCCAAGAATGCTATCAACAAACCCGGCGAGTGGAACCACTGTGTGCTGACCTGCAAGGGCAGCAGCGTCAAGGTGGTCCTCAACGACGAGCAGGTCATAGATATGGATTTGGATAAATGGACAACGGCCCGCAAGAACCCCGACAATACTGACAACAAGTTCGGTCGCGCATTGAAGGACTTCGCTCGAGTTGGGTACATCGGTCTACAGGACCACGGTCGGCCCGTCTGGTATCGCAACGTGCGGGTAAAGCGTCTGTGAGCAATTGAAACTGCCACAGATGGGCAGGGTCTGTCTCTGAAAGTAGTGTCTACAATTGACAAACGGTCAGAATCTTGCTAAATATATCGCATAGGAAAGTGTATTAGACACTGATTAACACTGATGAGCACGGATTAAAGAAATAGGTTTCAAGAATCTGTGTGAATCTGTGTCTGAAAAAAAAGTTCCGAAGGCCGTCAATTTAGGGGCTGTTCGCACGGGTCATCATGTAGATGGCGTGCTGGAAAGTCGCGTCCAGGCGGGTCTGGAAACTCAAAGCGGTATTGATCCAAGATAATAAAGGGAAAGATTCATGGCATTGACAGCAATTGAACCGGTGCTCAAGCATAAGGTTGCAGATATTTCTTTGGCCGAATGGGGCCGGCGGGAAATGGCGCTGGCGGAAAACGAGATGCCGGGACTTATGGCGACTCGCGCCAAATACGGCCCGACAAAGCCTCTCAAGGGCCTCAAGGTCATGGGCTCACTGCACATGACGATTCAGACCGCCATGCTGATAGAGACGCTCGAGACCCTCGGAGCCGACGTGCGCTGGGCTTCGTGCAACATCTTCTCCACACAGGACCGCGCAGCCGCGGCTATCGCCAAGGCGGGTCGAAGCGCCGTCTTTGCGTGGAAGGGCGAGACGCTCGAAGAATACTGGTGGTGCACCGAGCAGGCGCTTACGTGGCCCGATGGTTCCGGCCCGGATATGATCGTCGATGACGGCGGAGACGCGACCCTTATGGTCGTCCAGGGCATGAAGGCTGAGAAGGACCCCTCTCTGCTCGAAAAGACGTACGAGAACAAGGAATTCCAGATCGTCATGAACCGGCTCGCCGAGAGCATAAAGGAAGATCCGCAGAAATGGACGAAGATCGCCTCCAATCTCCGCGGCGTCTCCGAAGAGACCACCACGGGTGTTCACCGTCTCTACCAGTTGGCCGAGGCCGGCGAGCTGCCCTTTGCAGCCGTTAATGTCAACGACTCGGTGACAAAATCCAAGTTCGACAATCTCTACGGTTGTCGCGAATCGCTCGCCGACGGAATCAAACGTGCAACCGACGTCATGGTTGCGGGCAAGGTCGTCGTGGTCTGCGGATACGGCGATGTCGGAAAGGGCTGCGCTCAGTCCATGCGGGGCCTCGGGGCCCGCGTGCTGATCACCGAGATCGACCCGATCTGCGCGCTGCAGGCAGTGATGGAGGGCTACGAAGTCGTGACAATGGAGGAGGCCGCCCCGATCGGGGATATCTTCATCACCGCGACAGGAAACTGCGACGTCATTACCGGCGAGCACATGGAGCAGATGCGCGACGAGGCCATCCTCTGCAACATCGGCCACTTCGACAGCGAGATACAGACGAGTTACCTCGAGAGTACGGCCGAGTGCCAGATGACGAACATCAAGCCTCAGGTCGACAAGTGGACCCTCAAGTCGGGCAGATCGATCCTGCTTCTGGCAGAGGGCAGACTGGTGAACCTCGGCTGTGCCACGGGTCATCCGAGCTTTGTCATGAGCAACAGCTTCACGAACCAGTGCCTTGCCCAGATAATGCTCGCCGAGCAGGACCTCGAGCCCGGTGTCTACACACTGCCGAAGAAGCTCGACGAGGAAGTCGCCAGGCTCCATCTGACTCGGCTGAACGCCAAGCTGACCCGCATGACCGAAAAGCAGGCAGAGTATCTCGGCATCCCGATCGACGGTCCTTACAAACCCGAACATTACCGCTACTGATCGTCGGGCTCAGTGTCAAAGAGCAAAAGGCTTCGTTGCTGCCGCTTCGCGCAGAAGAGTTGCGTCTGTGGGCGGATCCGAAAAAGGCATCGCGGCAAGGCCATAGATTTCACTCACTCGCCTGGTGCGGAGGGATACTTCTGCTATAACTTTGTTGGTTTCTTCTTTGGCACTTTTGTTGTATTATCTCTTTAGGCTCTGTCTGAAAACTCGGCCTGGCTTCGTGCGGCTTGTTCTTCACCTGACTGCATCCGGCTGCATCGACGATAAAACAAATATCGCCTGCTTCGCCGTCTTTGCCAGGCGAAAAACCGCTCGCTCTCGGGCCGACGACGGAGTTTTCAGGCAGAGCCTGGTGTAAATATTCACAAAGGGGACCACTTTGGAGGTTTGACAATGCAGAGACGTGAGTTCTTTGGAAAGATGATCGGGACTTCTTTGGCCGTCTTATCTCTTGATGGCATATTGGAAGGTGAAGAGAGCGGTTTTGAAAAGCGCGTCAGAGAGTATCTTCACACAATCACGCCAAGCCGCCAGAGGATCGAAGACTTTATTACGGGCCAATACGGTCCCAGGGACAAGCGCCCCGGTGAGGTTTTTCAGTACGATTCTGAACTGGGCTGGGTCCAGCATGAAGCGATAGGCAGCACCGGTGTCAACGGTTCCAAGGTGTTCTACAGCTATGAATCAGACGGCGCCCGCAAAGTCATCAACTTTCCCGGCCAATCCAGCCGTATTCGTACTTATGGCAACAGTTTCACACATTGCAGTCAGGCAAATAATAATGAGACGTGGGAAGAATACCTGGCCGCCCACATTCAAGAACCTGTTCGTAACTACGGGGTCGGCGGTTACAGTGTCTATCAAGCATTCAGGAGGATGCTGAAGGTCGAAAAGCAGTTTTCAGGGGGATATATCATTCTGAATATATGGGATGACGATCACTACCGTAACCTCGATGCCTGGCGGAGCATCCGCTTTGGTTACGGTTCCAGATGTGGATTTACACTGCCCCATTTGAGAGTGGATGTTGCCAAGAGAAGCTGTGAACAGATAGAGAACATATCGAAGACACCTAGAGATCTTTACAGACTTTGTGACGAAGATTACCTCTGGCAAACCTTCAAAGATGACCCAATATTGAAGATGGTGATGGCCGCACGAGAGGGCGGCGGGAATATTTCAGCCGCACTCATCAATCCTGTGGCGGTTACGTTTGGTATTCCTGACGAAAAGATAGCAGATACCGAGATGGCGAAGAAGATCAAGAAGATCCATACCGAAGCGGCGCTGTTTGCGACCCAAAACGTTGTCACCTGGGCCGAGGAGTTTGTCAGAGATGCCGGCAAGAAACTGATGATTATGCTCAGCTTTGGCCGCGGCAATGTAGCGAAACATTTGTCCGGAGAGAGCCGTTTCGACCAGGGCTTTGTCGACTGGCTAAAAGACAAACCCTATCCGGTCATTGATATGCGGGATGCTTTCGCCGCAGATTACAAGAGGTACAAAGCAGACATCGATCAGTACCTTGCGCCTTTCTATAATGGCCACCACACCCCCAGAGGTAATTTCTTTACTGCCTGGGCAATCAAGGACAGGGTAGTCCAGTGGCTAAACCCGAAACCCCTGCCTTATCGTTGAGTCGTATTGGAGTACCTGGGTCAAGAAAAATGTATCGACCACCCTTAAACCTGCGTTTGTCAGTTTACGGCATCCTGGCCGTGGTGTCTTCAGCATTTCCTACAGTCCGAGACCCGGCTGTCTGCACCGCCGGCCCAGCCACAGATGGTCGCCAGCGCTCTCCAGCACAGGGAACAGCCGGTCTTGCTTCACTCTATCCGGGTGACGATGGGCTCCAGCGGGATCGGCGAGTGCTCTTTGTCGAGGACTTCGAGACGGGGACGCCTGAGCAAATAGGCGATCGGTGGGGTCATATCCATCGCAGGCAGAATATCACGCTTTCCAGCGACGTCCATGCTGATTCTCCCGGCAGCAAATCAATCCACTACAATAACAACGCGCATCTTTTCACACACACCGCAGGTGTGGACAAGATGCACGTCCGCTTTTACGTCAAGTTTCATGAGAAGACAGGTTATATTCATCACTTCGTACACCTTGTGGCCGATCGCGAGCCCACACCCTGGCCCAAAGGCGGAGCCGGTGAAACTCCGCAGGGTGACACCAAATTCTCCACAGGGATCGAGCCGACCGGCCGGTGGGGCAGGTTCCCTCCGCCGGGCGTGTGGAACTTTTACACCTACTGGCATGAGATGAAGACAAAGTGGGGCTCAGTCTACAACGGCAAACAGGAGCCAATCGTTCCCGGACGATGGTATTGTGTCGAAGTTATGCTAAAAGCGAATTCCAGCCCTGACAAGGCCGACGGCGAGCAGGCATTCTGGATCGACGGCGAACTCTACGGCAGATTCACGGGATTCCGCTGGCGCACGAGCGACGAGCTGAAGATAAACAGCTTCTGGCTGCTCTATTACAACACTGATCAGCCCGCCAGGCACAATAAGGACCCGCGTCCGGAGAGCAGAGTGATGGAAGTCTGGTTCGACGACATTGTCATCGCCACCGAATACGTCGGGCCAATTCACGGCAGGCCAAAAAGCGGTAAGAAGAAAGCTGCACCGTCAAGTAGTGCACTTTTTGTAGATTCTTGAATCTTGGTATGACTTTATCATTCACAATGAATTGGAGAAGCGAACTATGGTCGCCAGGAATATGTCACGTCGACAGTTAATTAGAGACATGGTGGTTGCAGGCACGGCTGCGCCTATCGTGGGCTTAGCAGCAGCGAGAAGAGGCGGCGGCAGGAGTGAGTTTAAGATATGCATTTTCTCGAAGCATCTTCAGTGGCTCGACTACAACGCAATGGCTGAGACCGCCGCCGAACTCGGCTTTGACGGCGTCGATCTCACCGTCCGCAATAAAGGGCACGTGCTCCCTGAGCGCGTCGAAGACGATTTGCCCAAAGCTGTTGAAGCGATCAAAAGAGCCGGTATCGATCCCTTGATGATGGCCACAGACATCAACGATCCGGATGATCCCAACACCGAGAAGATACTCAAGACCGCCAGTGCTCTCGGCATCAAATACTATCGCCTGGGCAAGTACAGATACACCGAGGACAAGAGCATAACTTCGACTCTGAATGATGCCAGCCCGATGATACGAGATCTTGCGGCAATGAACGAGCATTACAATATTTTTGGCAGCTATCAGAACCATGCCGGCAGCGGGTATGTCGGTGCGCCTCTGTGGGACTTGTGGGAACTCATCAAAGAGCTCGACCCGAGATATATGGGCTGCCAGTTCGACATCCGTCACGCAACGGTTGAAGGCGGACAGACGTGGCCGCTCAATCTGAGACTCATGTCCAAACACATCAACACCCTGGCGATTAAAGACTTCCTCTGGCAAATGCGAGACAACAAATGGCAGACGGTAAACTGTCCGCTAGGCCAGGGCCAGGTAGATTACGATGGTTATTTGCAGCTCTTGAAGAAGCTGTCAGTCTCGGGTCCAATTTCGATCCATTATGAATACGACCTGGGAGGAGCCAATCATGGCGCCACGAAGCTGACGATTGGAAAGGAGAAACTGTTTGCAGCCATACAGGCAGACCTCAGGTTCCTGAGGGCTTGCTTACGCGAGAATGGCTTGTTGTAAAAGGACACAGTAAAAAGAACCGCAGATTAACGCTGATGGACACGGATTTTTGTTCACCACAAAGAAAGATAATCATCAGACAGGATTACGGGATAAATGCAGGGTAGACGAGGTCCTGACAATATCTATGTAAATCCTGTTATCCTGTCCGAAAAAACAATATCGAAGATCCCGATCCATCGGGAATCAATAATAAGAACCGCAGATAAACGCTGATGGACACGGATTTTTGTTCACTACGAAGGCACGAAGTTACACTTCGACATTGGATGTTCCTTGTTCGATGCCTGTCCTGAGCGGGGTCGAAGGATCTGATATTCTAATGCTGTTTGCGTCCTGATTCCCTGCGGTCCTGATCACCGGCCCCCTGTAGTCCTGGTTTCCCCAAACAGGCCCGCGCGGCGGACCCCAAACAGCCCACTGATGGGGCTTAAAGACTAAAGACAGGGCTGACCTTGCGAAGCCCCTCCCTGCGAAGCCCCTCTGCGAAGCCCCTGCGAAGCCCGTGGTTGTTTATAGGCGTGGGAATCCTCGCTTCCTTGTAGAAATCCCCCGTTCCTATCAGCCTCAGCGGACCAGCAACAACAGGCCCGTTTCGACAGTGACAAAAAACGAGGAAGGAAGAACGCTCGGGACTGTATTCGTCCAACTCCGAGAGGCCCAATATGAACAATCTCCACGGGACTATGTCCAACAGAGAAAGAAAGCGCTCGAAAAGAAGTTTCCGGATCTGAACGCGAATATTCTGGAATCCAGCTCGGGCAGTGGACATGTCTTTACCGCGCGATATTCATATGTCTATACGTGGGAAGGTGATCCCATAAAAGCGATAGTATCGGTTTCCAAACGGAGACAGTGGGCAATCGAGCTCAGTTATTTAGCGTTGGAAGACCATTTCAATAAACAGGAATTCGATCAGATCATTCATTCATTTCATCGACTCCCCTGATCATGTGGAGACTATCCGACTATCCCTTATCTGTTCAGCTTCGACGTCTCGATAAGGTGCAGACCTACCTTGATGGTTGGCATCATACACCCAAACAAGGTCAATCCAGAAGGGTATTTGAGCAGGGGCGTAAAGGGCGCGCAAGTCCAAAATAGGCAATTTCCAAGCTTTTTTTCGGCAGTTCTCCTGTTTCAATTCACATTGCAGTGCTTGTGCCGAGCAGGATTAGGTGCGTCCCTATTATTCTCATTACGGCTTTCACTGATCAGATGCCTGGCCGATTGCATCGACAAGGGACTATGCAAGGCAATCGATTACTTGCGAGAGCAGGTGTGAGTCCTTGTAAAGCATCAGGAGACGCAGGATGAACGCATTCTATTGATGAACAGTCAGGGGATGCGGGTTACGGCATCGAATACGGGATGCCCCCTATCAAGAAATCAAAAAAAATAGTGTAACGAAAGTCGCCGGAGCCCGTCAACCATATCCATAGCTTATAAATAGCGTGTAACGTTAGGACATGAATGTAAGAAATGTTTCTGTGCTGCAGAGGCGCCGACGGGGACGGAGTCTGAGATAATTGGCGAAGGACGTGCGTTTGATCGACCCGGGTTTCCCAAGTCCTTCGTGACACATGGATTGTAATTTGATGGTATTAAGCCTATGATGAGGGGCGAATACAGATCCTTCATAACTAGAGGAGTCATAGTCACATGATTGACTGCTTGTCGGATAGTGAGCTATCTGCCTTATGTGCTGATTCCGGTCCCCCTCAACAAATGACACAATGGCGGCACCACATACGTATTTGTGACCATTGTGCCATGCGGTTTGTCAAGCTACGTTTGGGATCA
>Ga0209536_100017661_pt1 | contig 10087 bp, 10 predicted proteins | sample DeeMarSeWOR28_12_FD_187461 | JGI IMG/M metagenome (GOLD analysis project Ga0209536, IMG submission 187461) | Marine sediment microbial communities from White Oak River estuary, North Carolina - WOR-2-8_12 (SPAdes) (version 2) | ecosystem: Environmental > Aquatic > Marine > Intertidal zone >... | reverse complement strand
CATCGGCTTTATAGACCCAGCCGCTCCACTGGAGAAGGGCCACCAGCAGCGACACCGGGATGATAATCTTGCATATCCAGACAAAGCTACCCCACCCCCGTTTAATCCCCGCGAACAGGGCATTCTTCAGTCTGGTCTTGTAGTCAGGCAGCATATCTCTTCCAGACCCAGTCACAAACATGCATATTGACAACTATTATAGAATAATTACCGAAGGCTGTCTCACTGTTGACTCCCGGCATTATTCAATTGACAGGTGCCTGAGAGGATTGTACACTTGCATTAGCTTATAAGGAGGAAGTTAACCATGCCTTTGAAAATGAACCTTGAAGAAGCCAAGCAGAAAGGCTTGGAATACATGCATTATGGCTACCACTGAGGGCCTGCCGTCCTGCAAGTTATGTGGGAATCCGAAGGGCTGGGTAATGAGGATATGCTCTGGTCTTCTATCGCCTTCAACGGTGGCATCGCTGGACAACAGGAGGCACCCTGCGGGGTGGTGTCATCAGCAACCGTCTGCCTCGGACTTCGCCACCGCTGTCCCATAGAAGACAAGGAGATGGCCAAGCAGGCCCGTAATGATGCCCGCCAGGATGCAAATCAATTCGTTCAGGGTTTTAAGGATAAGTTCGGTGACATCACCTGTTTAGGGCTCCTCGGGGTCAGCTTCTCAGATGAGGAGGGTTCTCGAAAGCTCCGCGAGTCCGGAGAACAACGCGCAAAATGCGATAGCTACTTGATGTATGCTATCGAGAAGCTATACGAGCTGGCAAACAGATAAGAAATGAGTCGTTTCATCAGACTAATGCCATCTATGGCCATAGTCCTGATATTGCTGGTACTGGCCTCGGTATTCCTGATAACCGAACCGACACAGGCTGGTTGAGCAGGTTCGGAATTCAGGCTAACGGTCGATGTTAGCCCCGGAGAAGGCGGTGATGTCCAGATTGACTCAGAGATTCCCGAATCGTATCCAGACATTTCAAACCGCGAATCAGGTACTGTACTGGAACTGACAGCAATACCCGCACACGGTTACGTTTTCGTAGAGTGGAGTGGTGATTTAAGCAGTACCGATGAGTCCGCCAGTTTGGAGTTAAGCTGCGACAAGACAGTCACTGCAATCTTTTTAAAAGCTCCGCCAACATTCGCCTGGTGGTGGCTGGTGACAGGAATTGGTGCATTAATCTTAGTCATTGTACCTCTCACATATTTACAGTTCACCAAGAAGCCGACTGTTTCAGGAGAATAATATAACAGGCATAACAGACCTGCCTATAGGCAATTAGTACGCTTGACATGCTACCCGCTTAATGCTATCTTTTGCTATGTTGGTGGCATATACATGTAGCCAACCCGGGAGGTATATTATGGGCTGGCGTATTGCAGCCCTTTCTGTTTTACTGCTGGTTATTCTTAGCGCCTTCTCTGGCTGCTCACCCCCGCCGGAAGGCTCACCTGAGTGGTATCTCAACCGTGCCAATGAGCTTGCAGGTTTGGGCAAATACGAAGAGGCGATAGCAGAATACACCACAGTCATTGAAGCCAATGCCACAACCTCTACCAAAGTCAACGCCTATATCCAGCGGGCATACGCTTATATGAAACTGGAACGCTACGACGAGGCGATTGTCGATTATACCGAGGCTATTTTCCTGGACCATGAGCGTGCCTCTGCTTATGCTGACAGGGCTGCTGCCTACAACGCCAAGGGTGATTATGAGGTAGCTATTATTGATTGTAACAGTGCCCTTGACATCGACCCGGAGCAGGCCTATGCCTATTTCAACCGGGGGCTTGCTTACAAGGGACTGGGCATGAAGACAGAGGCAATCAGCGACTTCGAGAAATCTATCACCCTGACTGACGACCAAGTGTTGCAGGAAAGGGCTACCCGCAAAATAGAGGAACTCACCGCAGAAGAAACAACAGAGGAAACAGAGTAGCACTCTGCAATTATGTCAATTTATCCGGTCCAGAGCCGCCCTTAGCTCCCGCACAAATGAAGTAACCCGCTCATAGGGTGGTCTATCATCTCTACTCAACTGTACCAGCCGGCTGCCGACAATAACACCATCGGCTAACTGTCCTACCTGCTGCGCCTGGTCAGCGGTGGATATACCAAACCCCACGCACAAGGGCTTGACCGTCTCTTTCCGAATCCGTCTTATGAAATCACCCAGCCCGGAGGGTACGTTATCCCTGGCTCCGGTCACACCCAGCAATGAGACCACATAAACAAACCCTCGCGATTTCTCAACAACCAGCCTTACGCGTTCGGTGGTGCTGGTGGGTGTCAGCAGAAAAATCAGGTCGAGTCCGTGATTCCGGGCAGCCATATCGAGGTCAGTGGACTCATCCGGTGGCAGGTCAGGCACTATCAGTCCGCCGATCCCGGCCTTACCACAAGCGGTACAGAAATCATCCAGTCCGTAATGCAGCACCGGATTATAATAGGTCATAAAGGCCAGCGGTACATCCGTTTTCTGGCGAATTTGCCTCGCGACATCGAGGCAGGTCTGCGGTGTTACTCCGGCCTGCAATGCCTGAAAGCTGGCCTCCTGTATCGTGGCGCCATCAGCCAGAGGGTCGGAGAACGGAATCCCCAACTCGACAATGTCACAGCCGCATTCCGCCAGCAGCGGCACCACCTCCAGCGTCGATTCCACCGTGGGATAGCCCACCGTCACATAAGCAACCAGTGCCTTGTGACCTGACTTATTAAAGACCGCATCAATCCGACTCATAGCTCCGACCTCAGATTTCTCAAAACCTAACCGACCCCCACCAACTCTTTATAATCAAAGTGCATGGCCTCGCGGACAAGCCCCAGTGTTTCCTTGCCTTCCATGCGAGTCCTTTCATTACCTTCTTGTATTGCCTCTCTGATAATTGACGGTCTCGCCTCGAAGAAGGCCCTTCTCTCTCGAATGGGGTCAAGAAAAGCATTTATCTTCGCTGCCAGGTCTTGTTTGCAGGTTACACAGCCTATCCTGCCCTGCCGGCAAAGCTCGGCTACGCCCGAAGATTCCTCCTTATTGTAAGCTAGGTGATATTGATAGACGTTACAGATATCCGGATGCCCTTTGTCAGTCGCCCTTATCCGGGCTGGGTCGGTGATAGCAGCACCGACCTTTCGCTGCACTTCCTCTGGGACATCACTCAAATATATAGCATTATCCATGCTATTGCCCATCTTCTTCCCATTGATACCGGGCAGCCTCGGGACCTCTCCTATAAGAGGCTCAGGCACTGGAAAGACCACTCCAAAAAGCCGATTAAACGTACGGGCCACTTCCCTGGTCTGCTCCACGTGCGGAACATTGTCATCTCCCACCGGAACAAGGTCAGACCGCACAATCAGAATATCTGCCGCCTGAGAAACGGGGTAACCCAGAAATCCATAGCTCATCGCCCGCAACCCGGACTCTTTGAACTCTTCTTTCACGGTGGGATTACGATGCAATCTGGCCAGAGTTACCAGCATGGAGAAATACATGGTCAGGTCGGCAATCTCTGGGACCATCGACTGTATGAAGAAGGTGCTTTCCGCAGGGTCCATACCAACCGAGAGCCAGTCCAGTATTGTCTGCCTGATATTATGCTCGGCCTGTTCTGTCTCACTGAGGTGGTCGGTGAGAAACTGATAATCAGCCACGATAAAGAAACAGTCGTACTCATCCTGCAGTCTGACCCGATTCTCCAATGAACCGACATAGTGACCGATATGCATGGGCCCGGTTGGCCGGTCCCCTGTTAGGATCCTTTTTTTCGCTTTCTCCATAATGTTTCTTAACCAGTGTCGCTACTCACACGCCAGTACCTCATTCACAATACCCAGATCTTTATCGCCACGGCCTGACAGGTTGACTACCACCAGGGTATCGCAGCCCAACTCAGGAGCGAGTTTGGTCACATGGGAAATGGCATGGGCCGACTCCAGAGCGGGAATAATGCCCTCGGTTGTCGTTAGTAGCTTAAAGGCTTCCAGTGCCTCGCTATCGTTAGCCGTCACGTAAGTTACCCGGCCTGTATCTTTGTAGTAGCTATGTTCGGGACTCACCCCCGGGTAGTCCAGACCTGGAGCAATACTGTGAGTCTCGGCTATCTGCCCGTTATCGTCCTGAAGCAGATAACTGTGGGCGCCGTGGAGCACGCCCGGGTTACCTGCTGAGAGAGAGGCGGAGTGCTTACCCGATGCTACCCCCTGCCCTTCCGCCTCGACCCCTATCAGCTTAACGTCTTCATCGTCGACAAAGGGGAAAAAGATACCGATGGAGTTACTGCCGCCGCCAACACAAGCAATTATGTAATCGGGTAGACGGCCATGAGACGCTTGTATCTGCTCCCTGGTCTCCCGACCGATGACCGATTGAAAATCACGTACCAGCATCGGATAGGGATGAGGCCCCACCGAGGAACCCAGCAGGTAATAGGTGGTCTCAACATTGGTTACCCAGTCACGTACCGCCTCATTTACGGCATCCTTCAGGGTACGACTCCCTGAATCGACCGAGCAGACATCGGCCCCGAGCAGCCGCATCCGAAAGACATTCATCGACTGCCGCCTGATATCCTCCGCCCCCATATAGACGACGCAGTCGAGACCAAGCAAGGCGCAGACCGTGGCCACGGCGACACCGTGCTGCCCGGCACCAGTCTCAGCAATGACCCGTCTCTTTCCCATCCTCACCGCCAGCAGCCCCTGCCCGATGGCATTATTTATCTTATGAGCACCGGTGTGGGCCAGGTCCTCCCGCTTGAGCAGGACTTGTGCCCCGCCGCAGTACTCGGTCAGTTCAGCAGCATGGTAAAGTGGAGTTGGCCGACCGACATAGTCCTTAAGAAGCTGGTGAAGCTGCTGCTGGAAGGTTTTATCTTTTTGCGCATCACGATAGGCTTCTTCGAGCTCTTTCAGGGCAAACATCAGGGTCTCTGGCACAAACTTGCCCCCGAACTGCCCATAATAACCCCTTGCATCAGGTAATATACTATACTTCACTGTCCACCCTCCTAACGGCCCGTACAAACTTCTTTATCTTGGCAATGTCCTTAGTGCCACCGGTCTCAACACCACTGGAAACATCGACACCCCAGGGCTTGGCCGTTCTGATAGCCTGCTCAACATTGCTGGCATCAAGACCACCGGCAATAATTACGGGGCTCTGTTTCCCCACCTCCCCCGCCAGTTCCCAGTCGAACTTCTTGCCCGTGCCGCCATACCTGCCCGCTACCTCGGTATCAAGCATGCAGGCGAAGACCTTCGGGCCGAGGACACTCTCGCCTCGGGAAAGCTCTGCCAGTACTGGCTCGGCCCCCTCATGGCCGGAGACATGAATGACCTTGATAACCGGACGGCTCACATCCCAACAGTATTCCCAGGACTCATCCCCGCTCAACTGCACTAGATCTAACCCACAGAAATCGGTCAGCCGATTTATCCCCGATGCCGATGTATTTACAAAAACACCGACCACCTGAGGTTTTGTTGGAGCACCACCAAGTGCTTCTACAATCTGACGTGCCGTCTCCGCTGACACCTGCCGCGGGCTTGAGGCAAACATGAGTCCCATGAAGTCCGCCCCTGCCTCGGCAACGGCCAGCGCATCTTCGACTTTCGATATTCCACAGATTTTCACATTAGTCATATCAATTCCCTCAGCCTGGCAACAACATCATCGGCGGTGACCAGCGCCTCGCCGACAAGGGCTGCATCGATGCCCCATTCCCGTAATCTTTCGATATCTTCCCGACGGCTGACGCCGCTCTCACTGACGACGATTCGGTCGGCCGGAATCAGCGACCGCAGTTGCTGGGTCGTGTTAATATCCACTTCAAAGGTGCGCAGGTCGCGATTATTTATACCGATGATTCGAGCGCTGCCCAGCAGTACCCTGGCCAACTCAGCCTCATCATGTACTTCTACAAGACATTGCATACCCAGTTCCCGGGCAAGCGTAATCAGGCTCTCAATTTCCCTGTCTTCCAGAATGGCCGCGATAAGCAGAATGGCATCGGCACCATACACCCTCGCCTCATAGACCTGGTAAGGGTCGAAGATGAAGTCTTTCCTTAATAAGGGCACCCCCTCCAGTTCTGGTAATTCCCTGATTCGGGACAGGTAATCGAGGCTTCCCTGGAAGTAATTTACTTCGGTCAACACCGAAATCGCCACCGCCCCACCCTCAGCATATGCTTTTGCTAGCTTGAGTGGGTCGAAGTCAGGACCGAGCAGGCCCTTTGAAGGCGACGCCTTCTTCACCTCGGCAATGATGCTGATACCATCACCCCGCAAAGCCCCGGCGAAACCGAGCGGCGCTGCCCGTCCAGCAATACGTGCCTCAAGTTCTCCCAGAGACAATTCCGTTTTGGTCCGCGTCAGCTCTTTCCTCTTATCGGCAACAATGTCGTCCAGTATCATCATCCTGTATCCTGATACCCTGTTACAGGCCTGCGCTCTGACTAGTTTTTATAAAATCGTCCAGCTTTTGCAGCGCGGCCCCGCTTTCGAGCACCTCCCGGGCCAGTTCAACACCACTAGCAATATCCGGTCTGAGGTCACCGGCCACCAGCCCGGCAGCCGCATTGAGCAGCACTACATCCCGCGCCGGGCCTGTAGCACCGCTCAGTATATTCCGCAATATCTTGGCATTTTCCTCGACGGTTCCACCCTTAATATCCCCTACGCCCGCCCGCCAAAAACCGAACTCTTCCGGTGTAATAGTATATGAAGAAGATGAGTCCCCTTTCACCTCCCATATCTTTGTTTCTCCGGCGATAGAGATTTCATCTAGCCCCTCCTCCCCGTGCGTTACCAGGGCATGACGGCAACCCAGCCTCTGCAATACCTGGGCCATCTTCGGAGCAAAGACAGCATCGGAGACACCGGTAACCTGCGCTTGCGCCCCGGCCGGGTTGGTCAGTGGACCGAGAAAATTAAAGACCGTCCGGATACCAATTTCACGTCGCGGCCCGACAGCATATTTCATGGCCGGATGGAACGCCGGGGCAAACATGAAGCCGATACCCACCTTTTCCAGGCACTCCTGCACGCCCTCCGGCCCCAGGTCTATCTTCACCCCGAGGGCCTCCAAGACATCGGCGCTGCCGCAGCTACTCGTCATCGCCCGGTTACCGTGTTTGGCCACTTTGAGTCCGGCCCCGGCCACGATGAAAGCTGCCGTGGTCGAGATATTAAAGGTGCCAAAGGCATCGCCCCCGGTGCCGCAGGTATCCACCGTTGGCCCGGATACCCTCACCGGCGACGCCTTGTCCCTCATCACTTTCGCCAGTCCGGCAATCTCCTCAACCGTTTCGCCCTTGAGACGCAGCGCCGTTACAAAGGCACCGAACTGGGCAGGTGTGGCCTCCCCCGACATTATTTCTGTCATCACTACCACGGCCTCATCCATCGTCAGTGACTGACCGGATACCAGATTTTGAATTGCTTCTTTAATCACTCTATCCCTCTCAGAAAGTTCCTCAATATATCCTTGCCCACGTGGGTCATTATCGACTCGGGGTGGAACTGTATCCCTTCGACCGGGTATTCCTTGTGGCGCACCCCCATGATAACACCCCTGTCCGTCCAGGCCGTTATCTCCAGGCAATCGGGAAAGCCCTCTCGGTGAATCGCCAGGGAATGATAACGTATCGCCTCGAAGGGGTTGGGCACCCCCTGAAGTACCCCTTTACCGTCGTGATGGATAAGAGAACTTTTGCCGTGCTTTATCTCGCCGGCATAGCCCACCTCCCCGCCGTAGGTATAGCCGATACACTGGTGCCCGAGGCAGACCCCGAGGACAGGCAATTTATTGCCGAAGTACCGGACGACATCATTGGAAATGCCTGCATTTAAGGGAGTGGAGGGGCCGGGGGAGATGACTATTGCTTTCGGTGACACCGCCTCGATTTCCTTAACGGTCGTCTTGTCGTTGCGCACCACCGTCAGTTCCGCCCCCAGCTCACTGAAATACTGAAAGAGGTTATAGGTGAAGCTATCATAGTTATCAATCATCAGAATCATCCTTTTAACCCTCCAACCTCATCGCTTCAGCCACCTCGATAGCCCGCAGCGAAGACGATGCCTTACTGACGGTCTCATTGTACTCCGTCTCCGGTACACTATCAGCCACTATCCCACCACCGGCCTGAACATAGGCAACCCCCCTGGTAATCACCATGGTACGTATCGCTATCGCCGTGTCCATATTCCCTGAGAAGCAGAAATAACCGACCGCCCCCGAGTAAGGCCCCCTCTTGTCTGGCTCCAGATCAGCGATGATTTCCATCGCCCTGATTTTCGGGGCGCCAGAAACAGTGCCCGCCGGGAAGCAGGACCGGAGTGCATCATAAGGCGTCAGGTCGGACCGCAGCTTGCCGATAATATTGGAGACGATATGCATCACGTGGGAGTAGTGCTCTACGTCCATCAACTGAGTGACTTGTACCGTCCCCGGCTCACTCACCCGCCCGATATCATTTCGTCCGAGGTCTACCAGCATGATGTGCTCCGCCCTTTCTTTTTCATCAGCACGGAGCTCCGTCTCCAAGGCAGCGTTCTCCTCGTCGGTGGCGGCGCGGGGTCGTGTCCCCGCCAGCGGATGGTAGGTGAGCCAGCCATTCTCCGCCCGCACCAGCAATTCCGGCGAAGAGCCGACGATATAGCAGTCATCGAGGTGCAGGTAATGCATGTATGGAGAGGGATTGACAGTACGCAGCGCCCGGTATATATCAAAAGGATGGGCGTTTATCTTCCGGGAAAACCGCTGTGACAGTACCGCCTGGATTATTTCGCCGTCGTAGATATACTGCTTTGCCTGTTCGACGATTGCCTTGTGCCGTTCCGGTGACATATTGGAGGTGACTTCACCTGATGACGACTCTCCAGCAGGTCTATCGCCATTACGTGGCGGTTGCAGCGGTTGTCGCAGCCGCTGCACCAGACTCTCTATCTTCTCTACAGCCTGAGCATAGGCTTCCTCTATGTCACCATCTAGGTCGACATGACTCACTACCTTAATCTTGTGCATCAGATGGTCGAAAACCAGTAGGGTATCGGTGAAAAGCATGATAGCCTCTGGTAACTGCAATGTGTCGGTCTCAGGACTGGGCAGCTCCTCAAAATAGCGAACCGCTTCGTATGATAGATAGCCGACGGCGCCCCCATGAAAGCGGGGCAGCTCGGCCAGTGGGACCAGTCGGTATTTCTCCAGTTCCTGCTGTATCAGTACCAGCGGGTCTACGGTACCGGTCTCTTCACCCGGACCCGTCCGGAGTACCCGATACGGCTCCGTGCCGATAAAGCTATAGCGCGCCATACGCTCCCCACCCTCGACACTCTCCAGCAAAAAAGAGTGAGAACCACGGGCAATCTTGAGGAATGCCGTCACCGGTGTCTCCAGGTCAGCCATGATTTCACGGTAAACGGGTATCAGATTACCCTCAGTGGCCCGCTTTTTCACCTGCTCCAGTATTGGGAAGTACATTATGTTCCTCCAAAATACACAAACCCCCTCATCCCTTAAGGGGCGAGGGGGTTTCTCGCGGTGCCACCCTTATTAGCTGTCCGGTGAATAGATGTAATACAGCTATCTCTTCTCAGGTACGGAGGTTGTTTTGTAAAGCCTCGATACCCTGGGCTTCGATAACGGTGCCCTCTCCGTCACAACCTACTCAGATACTCTTTTGTATCCTTCGGCTTGCGGCTCCGGAGTCCATTCTGCCTCGGCGCTGACATCGGGCTTCCACCTGTCCCCGACTCTCTAGGGCCCGCTTTGAAGCGTACTAATCTCCTTCTCGGCCTTTACTTTTTGCATGATAACACCTTATGTAATGAATGTCAAGCTATAAATCATCGACACCATTGACAAGCACAATTAGTAGTGGTACACTTGTGCTAATATAAAATCGTTTCACTAATGACAGATGCCTTTTGGGGGTAGCAATGAGGAAACCGGGATTAAGTAAAACGCGGGAACGCATTTATACGTTCATTAGAAAATTCTACCGGGAGCACGACTACGCTCCCACGGTCCGTGATATCCTCAAGGGATGCCGCCTCAGCTCGACGGCGGTTGTCCAGCAC
>Ga0209536_100017660_pt1 | contig 10089 bp, 4 predicted proteins | sample DeeMarSeWOR28_12_FD_187461 | JGI IMG/M metagenome (GOLD analysis project Ga0209536, IMG submission 187461) | Marine sediment microbial communities from White Oak River estuary, North Carolina - WOR-2-8_12 (SPAdes) (version 2) | ecosystem: Environmental > Aquatic > Marine > Intertidal zone >... | reverse complement strand
GACTTTCAGCATCTCTACAAGTTCTACAGGCACACGCGGTTTGTGAAATTTGCCGTCATAGGGACTCATTTGTTTATGGTGTTCCGTGTCGGCAAGAGCATCTCCGACGTGAAGACTTTCAAGTGGTTGATGAGAGAGAACAGCATCGAATATCTCGACAACCGCAGTGACCATCAATACGTATATCCATCGCAACATGAGTTCGAGTGGAAACGCGTGACTCAGGACATGCACCGAAGCGGAAGGAATCCGCACGCTTCAATAGAAGACAGGGTATTTGTCGAGACCATCGGCGGGGACCTGACGGTGAAGATCGAGGACAATACGGAAACGGGCGAAGGAATCTACTCCGAGCCTGTGGACGATCCCGACCAGACGCTCAACGACGCCGAGATCTATTATGCCGTAGTCGGCAATGTCATACTGATGAAGATACGGCCCTATCAGGAACAGCAGTTTCGGCACATTCTCTACAACGAGAAACTTCAGAAAGCCATGCGTCTGGATGCTATCAAAGATTCATGCGTTCTGCTCCCTGAAGACCACGGCCTTGTTTTCCCCAAGGGCTATTATCTGCAGACTGGCGCGAAAAAGCAGTTCGAAACCGAAATGGAGGACATGATATTCGAAAAGCGCATCGCGTCCCCCAACGGAGAGGACTATTTGTACGTCTTCTACAATCGCGACAGCGGCGTTTACATCCTCCTTTCATACAACATAATCGAACAACAGGTCAGCTCGCCCGTCCTGTGCAATGGTTATTCGTTTTTTGACGATGGCACGCTGATCTACTTCAAGGCCGGCGAGGAAGCCAAGAAACATCATGCCATACAGATATGGCAGACTCCATACTACGGTCCCGATTTCACAATACCCGTAAAAAGTGACTCGGAACTCTACAAGATCGGCAATAAGGACATCGTTACCTGTATGGCCGAGTGTCATGAACTAATGAACCTGGTAGCCCGCGAGGAGGTCTATTCGGGCCTCTATCTCGAGGTTGCGAAGAAGGCCGAAGAGATTCAGGACAGCTATTTTTGGATCGATTCGCAGGATACCTTCGTACTGTCGGAACCGCTGGCACAGATAAATGAAGCCGCAAGTGCCGCCGTCGATGAGTTCGAGAAGGTGGTGAGGACCAAACGCAATACCCGGCAGCGGATAGAGGAGATTGCCCAGAGTGTCCGCGGCATGATCGGCGAAATAGACTACGAGCAGTTGGACGAGATAAATCAATTTGTCGAGCACCTGACGAAGCTGCGCGCCACGCGGGGAGAAGTAATATCGCTCAAGGACCTGCAATATGCCGACGTCGAGATGGTTGAGTCGCTGGAGACCGAAGTGGCCGAGCACACCGACAAGCTGTCCGAGCTGTGCGCACAATTCCTGCTCAGCGAACAGTCGCTGGATCCATATCGAGAGAGCATCAAGAGCAGCGGCGACAAGGTGCCACAGGTAGGCAAGGCTGCCGAGGCAAAAGAACTCGAATCTGAAGTGGAAAGGACTGCGAACGAGCTTGAGATGTTGACAGACATCGTCAGCAACCTGAAGATTGCCGATGCGACAGAAACCATAGCGATCATCGATAATATTTCGTTGGTCTATTCTAAGGTCAATCAGGTCAAATCCGCGCTGAAGAACAAGCTCAATGAGTTGGGAAGGGCCGAGGGGGCGGCCGAATTCAGCTCACAGTTGAAACTGATCGGTCAGTCGGTCATCAATTATCTCGACATCTGCAACACACCTGAAAAATGCGACGAATACCTGACGAAAGTGACAGTTCAGCTCGAGACACTCGAGAGCAAGTTCGCAGATTTCGAGGAATTCATCGTTCAGCTTGCGGAAAAGAGAGAGGAATTATACAACGCTTTCGAGTCGCGAAAAGTGCAATTGGTGGCCGAGCAGAACCAGCGTGCCTCGGCACTAATGGCGTCGGCGGAAAGGATTCTGAAAGGGATACGGAATCGGATCGCGAACTTCACAGCCATAGATGAAATCAATGGATATTTTGCCTCCGACCTGATGATTGACAGAATCCGTGAGACGGTGCGGCAACTCATCGACCTTGGCGACAACGTAAAGGCCGAAGATCTCAAGAGCAAACTCAAGACGATACATCAGGACTCCATAAGGCAGCTTAAAGACAAACAGGCTCTTTATGAGGACGGAGAGAACGTGATTCGCCTCGGGAACCAGCGTTTCGCGGTCAATCGTCAGGATCTTGAGGGCACGATCGTTCGAAAAGAAGATTACATGTATTTCCACCTGACCGGGACAGGTTTCTTCGAACGGATAACCGATGAAAGATTGAATGAAACGAGAGATGTTTGGGATTCCAATATTGTCTCCGAAACGGATGATGTTTACAGGGCTGAGTATCTTGCGTACAAGCTGTTCCGGGAGATCGAGGGCTCTGCCGAGGAACTGGAGGCCGTGGAATCATCGGACTTCGACGGCATTGTAAGTCGAGTTCAGGCATACATGGGGCCCCGATATGAAGAGGGTTATGTCAAAGGAGTACACGACCAGGATGCTGCAAGAATACTCCAGGCTTTGATTGACCTGAGAAGCAAGATTGGCCTGTTGAAGTACTCCACACAGGCCAGGGCCCTGGCTGTCGTATTTTGGAAGTTGAGCGAGAACAACGAAAACAAGCAACTCCTGAACGCCAGGATCAAGAGCATGGGGCAAGCCAGCGAGCTGTTCGGCGGCAGCGACAAACAAGAGAATTATATCGAGGAAGTTTCCAACGCCCTCTCTGAATTCATAGACAGCACAGGGCTATTCGGCGTGGATCTGATCGGCGAGGCGGCTGAGTACTTGTTTTACGAACTGGCGGGGGATGACAAATTCATTGTCGATCAATGCGCAGCCTGTTTGAGAGACGAGTTCGAATCGTACATAAGGCAGGAGAATTACAGCGGCAAATTTACCGAGTCCCTGGACACAGTCTCGAAGGAACCCGCAAGCGGCTACAGGCTGCTGCGAGATTGGCTTCACTCTTATGTTCTGCGCGCCGGAGATGTTTCGAGAATTGAATATGCCGATGAAGCGGCGACACTGCTTCTGCCGGAAGGCTCGGCTGACAGGATCGCCCTCGAAGAAAGCACCGAGCGGCAAATCACCGATATGCTCGGCACTCATGCGATAATAAGCGAGGGCCGGTACGATCTGGACTACTGTCACTTCATGAAGAGGCTACGGCATCATGACGAGCAGTTTGTTCCGAAATTCCACCAATACCAGAGATGCAGGAACGAACTGGTGGAAACATACAGTCGCGAGTTGCATCTCGAAGAGTTTCAACCTCGGGTCCTTACCACGTTTGTCCGAAACAAACTCATCGATCAGATATATCTGCCTTTAATTGGCGACAATCTCGCAAAACAGATCGGCGCCGAAGGCCAGGACAAGAGAACCGACCGTCAGGGACTCCTGCTTCTGATTTCTCCGCCCGGCTACGGCAAGACAACGCTCATGGAATATGTTGCCAACCGTCTTGGCCTGACTTTCATCAAGATCAACGGCCCAGCCGTAGGCAACAGAGTTTCGTCCGTCGATCCAAGCGAGGCCCCCAACGCGGCATCGAGGCAAGAGCTTGAGAAGCTCAATCTGGCCTTCGAGATGGGCGACAACGTAATGATCTATGTCGATGACATACAGCATACGAACCCCGAATTCCTGCAGAAATTCATTTCACTTTGTGACGCTCAAAGAAGAGTCGAAGGTGTCTACAAAGGTCACTCGAAGACATACGACCTGCGCGGCAAGCGTGTCTGCGTCATTATGGCCGGCAATCCTTACACGGAAAGCGGCGAGAGATTCAGGATACCCGACATGCTCGCCAACAGAGCCGATGTGTACAACATCGGCGATATCGTCGGCGACAACTACGACCAGTTCGTCGCAAGTTATATTGAGAACTGTTTGACTTCCAATCCGGTTCTCGAGAAGCTTGCCCGTCGAAGTCAAAACGATGTGTACGTGATCATGCGGGTCGCAGAGACAGGGCAACAAGAGGGCATAGAGTTCGAGGACAACTACTCGGCGGAGGAACTCGACGAGCATCTCTCGACAATGAAGAAGCTGTATGTGGTCCGCGATGTCGTGCTGAAAGTGAATCGCCAGTACATACTATCGGCCGGACAAGCAGCCGAATACAGGACCGAGCCGCCGTTCCTGCTGCAGGGATCTTACCGGAACATGAACCGCATCGCCGGCAGAGTGCTGCCAATCATGAACGATCAGGAGTTGTGGACTCTGATCTACTCGACCTACGAGCAGGATGCTCAAACGCTCACTACAGGGACCGAGTCAAATCTGCTGAAGTTCAGAGAGCTTACCGGAAGGCTGGAACCTCAGCAGGCCCAACGTTGGGAAGAGATAAAGAAGACGTTCGGCAGAAACCTCCTGCTCGGCGGCGACGCTGAAGACAACGTCGGCAAGGTTGTTCGGCAGTTGAACGCCTTTAGTACCGGGCTGGATTCCTTGAAAGATGTCATTGCCGACGGCATGTCGAGTATCAAGAGCCAAAAGGACGCCGATCGCGCCGAACCGAAGACAGACGTGGTGAAAGAGGTTGGACGGCAGGTTCTCGGCAGAATGTCGGACATGATCGACGAAATGAAACTCCAGCGGAAAGAGCAGGCTGAAGGTGAAAAGACACGGGCTGAGCGGAAGGCTGAGAAAGACATGGACATGCTGACATCCGTTCTGGAGGAGCAATTCCGAGCGATGGAAACCTGGCTTCTGCCGATGTCACATGCCGAGAAGAGGAGCAAGCAGAAGGTCATCGCCGAGCTTATGGAGCGTTTCGAGGCAATGGTGAAAGGGTACAACAAACTGATTGATGTGCTCAAGAGCAAGTATAAGTCTGAAGAACCAGGTAGCGTCGCGAAAGGGAAGGCGCGGCGCGTGAAGTCGAGAACGACAAAGAAGGCAGATAGTCCTCAGGAACGCAAGGCGGATTGAGGTCTGACGGCAATACAGCGGTCACTACACATGGGGCGTATAAGCCGGCTAAGAACGATCACGAAATCAAGGATCGAAGCTTTTCTCGCTTCTCTCGAAGAGCCTGAGATAATTCTGCCTCAACTGATCAGGGAAATGGAGGAGAATCTCAAGGAGGCCACCCGGGCGGAGGTGAAAGCGCTCTCGGCTGTAAAAGCTGATCGCAAGAGATTGGATGCCGGGCTGGGAAAGGTGGGCAGATTTGAAAAAGGCGCCACACTGGCGGTGAAAGCTGGCGAGATCGATACCGCCAGACAGGCCATCGCAGCCCAAATCCAGGCGGAGAAGGAAGTTGAGAAGTGTAAGGACAGCCTTGCAAACTCCGAATCGGCCTACAATAGCGCCAATCAGGCTTGTGCCCAGCTCAGACAGAATCTCAAGGATCTGAGACTCAAGAAGGACGAAATGCTCAGTAGGAGCAGGGAGATAAGAAGGGCGCAATCGCTAAACAAGAAGGAGAATAGTCTCTCAAAGCGCAAGAGCCAGAGCATCCTGGACACGGTTGCCAGAATGGAGATTATGGTCGATGAGGCCGAAGCTGAGGTAGATCTTCAGAATGAGATAACACAAACCCTGGGTGTCAGCTTTCCTTACGAGCGCGTCAGAGTGCTCGAGTCCGATGCCGAAGTGGACAGGCGTTTGAAGGAAATGAAAGGAAAGATTCAAGGTAGCTGAGCTAAGACAGTAAAGACTCAATCTGACGGCATCGTCACTATGAGAGAGTCAGGACCTGCCGCATTGAGCGCGGCAAAGTGAGATCGAGACCCCGGCCCACGGGTCTTGCTGAAAATTGGCGCAACGAGTGCTTTCCTCAGGCGTCTATTGGTTAGGTGATACTCTTTGTTCCGGAGCAGGATCCGACACGGGAACTGTCAAAGATGATCTTTGACCTCTAGGAGACATGCCATGAGACGCAAATTCCTCTATTCAATCATTCTGTCAATTGCTGTGGCTTCCGCAAGTGCGCGGCGATTCGAATCAGGGCCGCTTGAGCTGATGGTCCATCCGGCCAAGGCCCCTGAGCCCGGCACGAAATACTCTCTTATGCCGAGAGCCGACAAGCTGACAGATGCCGATGCGGTTCCACTGTACGAGAAAGCCATCCAGGCGATGCCGGGCGGTCGCCAACAGAAACAAGTTTCTGAGTGGCTGGATTTGCCGCCGGAACAACTACCTCAGAAGCAGGTCGAAGAGCTGATCCAGAAGAATCTGGAGAGTCTGAGACTCGTGGCGCGGGCGGCAAGATGCAAGCAGTGCAATTGGCCCGAATGGAAGCCCGGGATGAACCTACCGGATACGAAAGGATATCGTGACCTGGGCTTCCTGATCAGGCTGTGGGTGAGATTGGAGATTGTCCGCGGGCAGTACGATAGTGCCTTGCTCGCGATGCAGACTGGATTCGGCATGGCCAGGCACGTCGGACAGGGGCCTCTTACTATACAGGCCATGGTTGGAGGCGCGATTGGCGGGATAATGTGCAGAGAGGTCGAATTGTTCATAAAGGGGAACGATTCGCCGAATCTCTACTGGGCGATGGCCAATCTGCCGAGACCACTTGTAGATGTGGCTAAGGCCATTGAGCGCGAACAGGCCAGTGTCAGGGGAGTCGGCAGCTTTCTCTTACCAAAGCAATCCAGGAAAGTAGTAGATCCGGCTTTCCAAAGAATGCTGCTCATCGGAAAGAGGTTTGGCAACAACTTGAATGTGATACAGTGTGTGGAGGCTATACGGCATTATGCGGCCACGCACGACGGTCAGTTGCCGGAGAAGTTGAGCGACATAACGGACCTCGAGCTTCCGCAGGATCTCTTCACGGAAGAACCCTTCGAATACCGCCGCACGAACCGAGGGGCCGTCATTCAATCGGCGATGCCGAGAGGAGGAGACGCCGTAGACACAACAAGGTACGAGGTTATCTTGAAGAAGTAGACCGGGCATGATCGAGGGCAGGCCGAGTCGACAAATCCGTATCCCGTACGGCCCGCCCGGCAACCCGGCGCGACATCGGGAGCAACGCACCTGTGGAATCGTGAATTTGCCTCAATTCCCAGAGACGCCGCCGGCCGCTTTTTCACCAATCACGGCCCTTTATTGCCGTTTTCAGCCCCACAGACTGCGTCCGATAACAAAAGATTTGACACACTGCGCGGAGCACTGTATAATCTAACTGCGAAAGTAGGTGGAAATTCAATTGCACGGAGAGAAGCCATGCGCATGCTAGTCAAACAGAAAGACGGCAATACCAAGGAATTTCACTTCACCGAGGGCCCCATTAGTATCGGCCGGGGCGCCGACAGCCAGGTATTCCTTCCCGACAAGGCAGTTTCGAGAAAGCATGCTGTGGTTCACGCAGCCGATGACGGAACGTGGACGCTCGAGGACCTGGGCTCGTCGAACCAGACGTTCCTCAACGACAAAGCGGTCACAAAAGCTCAGATCAAACACGGCGACTGTCTTCGCATAACTGATTTCACAATAGAGATCGCCTTCGAGAAGGAAGCCGTCGAGGAGATGCCTGGGCATCCGGAAGACACACTTCGTCTCGAAGCGGCGCTTACAACACCCAAGCATGAGACCGTCGTAAGGAGGCCGGACGCCCAACACGCCCCGGCGATGAGGCTGGCTGCCGGCAGACTAACCGATTTCTCAAAAGCGACCGAGATAATATTCGATGCCGACAGTGTCGATAAACTGCTGTTGACCCTGCTGGATATCACCCTCAAGCAGTTCGATGCGTACCACGTTTGGTGCGCCCTGCGAACGCAGCCCGGCGGTCCGATGACCTGTCATGGAGGCAAGAGACGGGACAACTCACCAGTCCAGTTGAATGATCTACTCCTGAGCGACAAGATCACCCAGGCGGTCGATAAGGGACAGTTCCTTGTTCTGCCTCGCGTCTCGGCCCAGATGGAGTCGAAGGAAAGAATCCGCTCGGCAATGATAGCGGCGATCATGCGCCCTGACGGTTGTTTCGGGGTTACGTATGTGGACAATGCCATGATCCAGGAGCACTACAGTCTCAGTGATCTGGATTATCTGATGCTCATCGCGATGCATACGGCCGCGATACTGAAGAAGTTCATTTAGCTGAGCGGCTGTCAGATTCCTGAAACCTGGTGGCCCATTGCCTGAACCTCCCCGCCGTCGGACAAGCGATAAGTCTTCTCGCCGAAGTTGACCGTGACGGTGACACCGTTTGCAAATGTCGTCTGCTGGACGTCCCTGTCGGAAGTGAGGAAACGATGGTCCGTCATTTCCGAATAACCCACCGCGCGGGCGACGGGGCATATTTTCTTGTAGCTTCGCGCAAAGCGGTCCTTGTTCTGGCTCCAAACCTGGCGGTTGAACATAAACATCGGCGACGTGCCGTATAGGATGTTGAAAAGATCCCGCTTGTCCCATATTGCGGGCAGCTTGTTGTTGTAGTCGCCCCAGTACCACTGGGCCACCACGCAATCGTGATAAACCAGCTCCCAAAGCGGCAGGCGGTATTTGTGGCCGACCTGAAACTTGGCCACCCGTTCGGGCACTTCTTTCCAGATCCTGCCCATATCCCGGCCGGCGTCGGGAATGCGATACGGCCCGAGGCTCAGCATCCCCTCGAAGTAGTGAACGTAGGGAACGGCCGCGTCATGTCCCGTTTCGCACCCGGTGACCAGCTTCATCTCATCCGACATGTAACGCAAAAGCTCCATCTTCCAATGCCTGCTGTCGCCGCGCGTCATCGGATGGTCCGGATGATAGCACTCGCGCCATGGCGACGCCGTGGTAGTATCGATGAAACGACTGCGATAAGCATGTGTCTTCAGCTCGGCGGGAACTCGCTCGGCGGCATACTCCGGCGCCTGCTTGTCGCATAACACTGCGCACGGATACATCTGCCCGTCCTTGCCCCTGACGCGCCAGCCCTTGCGCGGCTCGCCCTTTTCGTCGAGCATGATATCGTGCGGATATGCCGCCTGCGTCCAGTCCGGATGCAGGCCACGGAGCTTGTCTCTGACGATCTCAGGATTCATCAGGTCCTGGTAAATCTCGTAACGACTGGTAAGAATCCCTTCCATCTTGTTCATCGCGTCAATTACCGCCGGGGGTTGACGCCGGCTCCACAGAATGCGCTCGATGCCGAGTGATCTGGCCTCCTTGACGAGCGAGAGTGCATCTCTGTCCCAGCACCAGACGTTCACGGCGCCAATGAGCAAATCCACATTGGGATTCTCACGCCGCTTCTGTTCGAGCGTCTTGAACCTGCCGTTTTGTTCGGCATATCTGCGATAACGCTTGCACATCGCAACGTGCCCGCCCTTGTCGAAGAAAACGTATCGCAGTCTCCTCGTGTATCCGAAATCCCCTTTCTGCCGTTCCCACTTCGGCAGGACGGCAAGCCTGTCGTCGAGACGGTTGATGTGAATAATAGCATCATCGGGCGTTTCTATGATCGCCATGTGGCCGGACTCGCCGTTGGTCACGCCCCAGAAGGCCATGCATATCCCGTGGCCGCCGTAGGCTATGAGCCATTTTGGTTTTATCGTCTCGTCATCAACCGGATATGATATTCCCTCATTCATTGGGACAACGAGATAGTCGCCGTTCTGAGAGATGAAAGGATAAGGAAAACCCAGCGAACCCTTGAGCCTTCCCTGGGCGGATAATTCCAGAGTCAGTTCCGGTTTATCGCCGTCCAGCCGGAGCGTCGTCTTGCTGTCCAGCTCGTACCAGGAGTGACGGAACGTCATCTCCAGCCCCCCGTCGACGCGCCTGCAATCGAGAACCTTGAACTTGTCCGTAGCTTTCTGCCGCCATGTCTGCCCGGTGCGCTTGTCCGTCACGGAAAACTTCGCGTCGGCACTGTCAACCGTGACCGAAATCTTCGAGTTGGCGATGGTAAGCCGTCGCTCTGAGGCCTGGCAGCAGCAGACAAGCAATCCGACCACGAGAAAATGAGTGAATTCGGCCCGAAAGGCCGCCGCAATCCTGTATTTTGATTTTCGCATTTTTATCTTCCTGCCCTGGCCTTCTCGATTAGCTCCGCCACGGAGACCACGGCTCCACCTTTCGCCTTAGACGCATCGGCCGCCGACA
>Ga0209536_100017659_pt1 | contig 10089 bp, 6 predicted proteins | sample DeeMarSeWOR28_12_FD_187461 | JGI IMG/M metagenome (GOLD analysis project Ga0209536, IMG submission 187461) | Marine sediment microbial communities from White Oak River estuary, North Carolina - WOR-2-8_12 (SPAdes) (version 2) | ecosystem: Environmental > Aquatic > Marine > Intertidal zone >... | reverse complement strand
TTGCCGTATTCGGGCGTTGCCCGTCCGCCTGCGGCGGTTGTTTCCATCCACCAGTTGAAACTGGTGGTATTGAAATCGGAAGAATAAACGCACCGATGGGAAAGCAAACTTCAGAACCAACCTGTGCTTATTTTGATGCCCTAAAATGTTTGCATCAGTGGAGGTTATTCGTTGACAGTATTTAGATTCAGGATCTGTCTTAGTTCGCTGATTTTGGTGTGAGAAAGCATTCTTTCAGCGGTTGCTTCTGCTTCATCGATATCGATGCTTGAAATGGCCTTTTGTATACGCAGCAGATAGTGTGGATCCAAACTCAAATTCCGCACACCTATCCCAAGCAGGAAAGGCAAGTATTGTTCCTGGTGTGCCATATAACCGCAAACCGAAATTTCCCTGTTGTGTTGATTGGCCGAATGGACCACCTTCTTCATCGCGCGCAATACCGAAGGATGGTGGGGCAAATAAGAGCCGGCAACATTTTCGTTGGTCCTGTCGACTCCCAGCATAAACTGTATAAAATCATTTGTACCTATCGAAAAAAACTCGGCTTCCTTTGTGAAATCGTCTATTAAGTCCACGATACATGGCAGCTCGACCATGATTCCGAGTTTGGGCTTCCGATTGTGTTCCATGTCCTGTTTGTCAAGTTCTTCCAGACACTCAAATACAACTTCACGGGCCTGGCAGAATTCATCTATGGAAGAAATCATTGGAAACATAATCCGTAAATCCGCACTGGCCCCCGCACGCAACATCGCCCGAATCTGCCTGGCGAAAACAGGTTTGTTCTGAAGTGAAAAACGTATCGACCTCAAACCGAGAGCAGGATTCTGTTCCCTTGCGTCGTGGTAATAGGATAAGGTTTTATCACCTCCCATATCGAGCGTTCGAAACGTAACGGGCTTGCCCTTCATTAACTCACAAAGCTTGCTGTAAATCATAAATTGTTCCGCTTCGTTCGGAAGGTTTTTTCTGACCATAAACGGAAATTCCGACCGGTACAAACCAACACCCTCACATTGCAGTTCGCAGGCAACTTTCAGGTCGGCCAACAGGTTGATGTTGGCGAAAAGATGAATTCTTGTGCCGTCGCGCGTGGTCGTAACCGGCTTTATTGAACGCTTCTGTTCGGCCAGTGTGTGCCTGGCTTTTTGCTGGGATTCGAAGCGTTCCAGCACTTCATCGGAAGGCTCTACATACGCATTACCTGCTTCGGCATCAACAAGAATCGGAGTATTGCTCGGAAGATCAAGAAGCTCATAAGTATCACTGACAACCATAGGGATACGCAGTGATCTGGCAAGTATAGACAGATGTGAGGTGACAGTGCCGCCAACAAGAACGATTCCACTGGCCTCCTCCGAAGAGAGTATGAGCAGGTCGGATGGTAAAAGCTCTCTGGTTATGACAACACGTCCTCTGAATTTGTCGAGTTCTTCGGCCTCGCTGAGAAGGTTACTCATCAGCCTTACAAGCAGGTCCTCGATATCCTGGGTCTTTTCCTGCATGTATGAATTACCGCTCGTTGCAAAGCCCTCCATGTACTGCGTACCAATTTGCTTGATTGCCAGTGGCGGATTGACTCCGCTTTCTATCAGCTTGACGATATCTCCGACAAAGTGCCTGTCTTTAAGTATCACCAGATGCGCCGCAAAAATCAGTGAAGCGGCATCTGAAAGCTTATGGCCTACCTGTTCCTGCAGTTCTTCAAGCTGGGCCGCTGTCTTGGCAATTGCCGCATGGAAATCATCAAGTGAATATGTGTAGTCAAAATCCCTGTGCAAAAGCATGGCAAGATTTTTCTTCTTGTTGGTAACTGTGGCAGGGCCATAGGCAAAACCTTCAGATGCAACTTTGCCCTTTATAAATTTAAGTTTCTCCGACAATGCGGTCTTGACTTCTTCCTCTTCTCCATGCGGCTCATGCATAGCCATAAGGAAACGGGCATTTTCAATAATATTGGCAAGCTGCGATGCGGCAGCCTCCAGAGCGGTAATATCTGACTTGTCGAAATATTGGCCCTTTTTGCGCTGAAGCACTAATACGCCGATCTTACTAATCCCTCGTACTATCGGCACAGCAAGAAAGCATTCATATCGCTCCTCGAATATGCCTGGAAAAAATTTGAAGTTTGGATTATTGGCGGCGTCCTTCTCGCATACGGGTCGCAGCTCTTTCAGCGCAAGGCCCGTAAGGCCCTGACCCAGCTTGAGCTTTATCTTTCCAACAGAGTCAGGATTCAAACCTCTTGTCGCCCTAAGGACCAGTTCGCGATTTTCATTATTATACAGATAAATCGAACAGACATCCGACCGTGTATGAGATGCTACCATTTCAACGGTTTTGTCCAAAAGACTCTGAATGTTGGCACTGTCCCTGAAAAGATTATTTAGCTGACCTATATCATATAAAAGCTGTTCGTTATCCATCAGTTTACCCGAGTTTTATACATTTAATTGTGCCCAGACTCTTTATTGGACTTTAAGACTATCAGCATATCCGAACCGGCCGCTGATTTCTATATTTGTTTACACGTATTTGACTTATCAAAACTTGATACGCTGTAAGTTTTATTTTGTTTATTGAAATCAGGAATCGCTTGACCGTGACAAATAAGCCCTTACAATGATACTATCCGGGCCAAATTTGTTTATAACCGCTTAAAAGCCAAAGTTGCCCGGTTATTATTGAAAGAGGAAATAAATTTTATGCCCACGCAGCCGGACAAGGTTGAGAAATCCGCGATGGAACCTGCGATTCGCACTGAGCATTTAACAAAGATCTATGGTCAGCGGCTGATTGCCGTCAATGATATGAACCTTCAAGTGCCGCAAGGTTCGGTTTTCGGGCTACTCGGTCCCAACGGTGCCGGAAAAACAACGACACTGCGTCTGTTGTTGGGATTGCAGCGCCCGACAGCCGGGCGTGCTGAGGTTTTCGGTAAGCTGTGCGGCCCAAACGCAGTTAGTGTCCGTGCTCAGATTGGCTACCTGCCAACAAATCCAAAGTTACCCGGCAACTTACGGCCAATAGAATACCTGGACCTTCTCGGCAAGTTATCCCGGCTGCCGCACCAGGTTCGTAAGCCGCGTATTTCCGCGTTGCTTCGCGCTGTAGGATTGCTCACGGCCACCGAACAGAGGATCCATACCTTCTCTACCGGCATGTGCACCCGGCTGGGATTGGCCGCCTCGCTTGTCGCCGATCCTCCTCTGCTGCTCTGGGACGAGCCCACAGCCGGCCTGGACCCTACGGCCAGGCGATTCACCCTGGACCTCATCCGGGAACTTGGAAAGACAAAGACCGTTGTTGTTGCAACGCATATTCTCAGTGACATCGATCAGATTTGTGATCATCTTGGTGTTATGCACGAAGGACGAATGATTTTCACAGGTTCAATGCAGGATATGAAGCGGCGACTTCGCCGAGATGGCTTTAGTCTGGAGTTGGAGGGTGAAATTGACAACATCCAACTTCTGGCTCAAGAAGTCAACAACATGGAGGGAATCGACGCACACCTTGGCCCCGGCCAGACATTGCTCGTGCGGATTGCCAATGATCGCGGCCGCTCTCGTGCTTTGGCCGAAGTCCTAAAACTCATCGACGACAACAAACTCTCGCTGCAGGCGATCCATTCCGGTCAGAATGCGACCGAGAACGCTTATCTGCAATTGCTACAGGAAGAGGAAGCACATGGATTCCACCGATAAAACCACGAAGCTAACCACAAGGATGATGCCATATCTGGCAATTCTCCAGCATGACCTGAGGGCCCTGCGGGCAAGTCGGCTGGTCCGGCTCTGGCTGGCAGCCACGGCGGTTTTGACGTTGATCCTGGCCCTGGCGAACTGGTCTAATTTTCAAAACGCGCCGTTGATTGCGTCGCTGTTGTTTCCCTATCTGGTTTTTCCCTGGTTCTTTGTAGTGGTTGTACTCGGCGTCAGCCCCGTCTCGGGCTCGCGGGCCGAGGCGTTGGCAGACGGAATCCTGAGCCGCCCGGTTGGCCGCTGCGAATACCTGCTGGCCACATGGTCGGCACGAGTAGTGCTTGTGTGGGGCATTTACCTTCTCGTGTTAGTCCCGGCCATAGCGCTTGTCACCTTAGCCAAACGCACGGTACCCAAAGATACGGTGACTATCTATGGAATCGTCACTGCCCTGTTCTTAGTTGGGCTCGTACTTACTTTCCTCGTGTCGCTGGGATTTCTCATGGGAACGCTGCTGCGAAAGCCGCTGCTGGCCGTAGTGGTTCTCATCTTCTTGTGGTACCCAATCAGTTATATTCTCAGCGTTTTTTCGCTGGAGGAATTCTCACCTATCAGCCTGAACCGGGCGCTATGCACACAACTACGCCAGCCCTGGCGACAGATCGAAGGGGAATCGAAGGTCGATATCAATAAAGTAAATCAGGATGCTGTTCCGAGCCAGTTTTCTCAGATTCTAAGTGTTCTTTCAGGCACCAAACCGGAACCAAAACCCGCCAAGCCCGAATTCTTCGAGACCGAAGAATTCGACGATTTTTCATTGCTCCGCGTGACTTTGGGATATGGGCTGCCGACCCTGATAGCGGTTATCCTGGCAGCTCTGAGCTTCTATTTGCGCGATTTGTGACATACTTCCCAAATTAAAAACATATCGTTTTTGCCCTTCGACCAGTAACCTTTAAGTCCGTATTAGCACATAGGAATCCTTGAAAACAGTTTGTTGTGAACTAATTGACATGTGCTAATTTTCCATTTAATATATTATCTTTGAAAAAAGTTGTTCCTATGGTTTTTCGTTAAAAGGAGGATGTGCCATAATGAGGTCAACAATTCGCACTTTCACTTGTTTAATAATATTGGCCGCATTTATGAATCTCGAATTTCAGTTGGCCGCACATGCAGGCACTGTCACCTCTTCTGCCGGTTCGGCAGTTTCAGCGAAAAGAGATATGGAAAGGCCGTTAAAAGAAATCCTGGTTTGGGATACAGGATCACCTTTTGTCGATAAAATTGACCTCCGGGATAGAACTAACTGGAAAGTAGTTCCGAGTAACCTTCTCATGCTTGAAACCAAACCAACCGCTATGTCGGACCCGGCTTACTATGGTAGAGAATATGATTTCAAAGGAGATGTAGTAGTAGAGAACGAGCACCTAATGGCCGTGTTTTCGTCGAAAAAAGGGCATGTGGCTATATACTCAAAAACTGATTCGAGTCAGAAAAAAGTGGAATTAATTCCGATTCAATTAAAAGGAAAGCCGACGAGCATTGCTGATAGCAGGTTATTATACAATACAGGTGACCTGGCAGCACTGGAAGTTACTTTTTCTGATAAGGATAAAGAAGATAATTACTCCGCCGTCTTCTCATTCGATAGAAAGCAGATTGTCGGGATTAAACCTGCTGAGAACATGAAGGGGATAAGCATCTTTAGTACAATCGAATATGGTGTCGTGCCCGGTTTCATTGGTGATGATCTCATATTTAATCCCAGAGACTACCCTTCGAATAATACGCTCTGTGTCACTTCAGAGAATCTTTTCCTGGGATTACTTGAGGGCCAAAACGATATACTGGTTATCACCTGGCCCTTTGGAAATCAACAAACCAGACTTGTTCTGGATAACAAAGAAAATAAGGGGCGTCTGATCGAATCCGTTGATTTTGAAAATGACGGCAAGGGCATTTATCTTGCCCTGCTGGAAGCACCGGGTATCTGGCATAAGGAAGAGTTAAAACCTTCTTATCTGGAAAAGGATGTAGCTATCGACTGGAAAAGGCCTTTCCCTGCAGTCTGGAAAACACAGTTACTTGAAGCCGGAGTGAAAACCACTTACAAATTCAAAGAATCTAAAAGCAAAATCTGGCGGGCCATAGCTGGTCACTATACATACCCCGTCTGGTTTGAAGGAGAGAAAACTTTCTATCGTCTCAGCAAAAAAATCCCCCCCAGAGGAGAATCCGTCATTTACTTTCTGGAGAGAAAAGGCACTCCCCTATCTATTTCCACTCCCGTTGATATTATGAAGGAAACGTTAGGTAGACAGGCATGCGATACCATACTTGACTTTGCGGGTCGCAAGCTTCGCAGCCATCATAGAAGAGCGGGCCTGGGCGTTCGTCGTGCCGCCACGTGTGGATGTACGGAGGCAATAGAAGTGGTTTTCAAGGCGGGACGGGAAGTAGAGAAGAAAGAGTATGTCACAGGAGCCGTGGATGATATGGTCTACTTTGTCACCCGTCATGTCGAGAGAATCGGCGAATATCAGGATTTTGCACGGGACATGACAAGCTTTATAAATCTTAAAAGCAAATCTCGCCCTGACTTAAAGCCATTTCTTGATAGTATGAATTCAATAATACAGCAGATACCCGAAGAATATAACAGGCAGAAAGAAAATATAAAAACCCTGGAATATGCAGCTGAACTGGCACGCAAGACAAAAGCTCTCACTCAAAAGGAAAGTCCGCAAAATCTGCAGGCCTTTTCAGAACTCAGCGAGAAATGGAGGGCAATGGGAGGTGCTCAGGACGAGCTACTCGGCAGGTTTCATAGTATAACCAGGAAATTATTTCAGGAAGCGGGCTATAGCTGCGTAAATCATCCCAGGGCACTTGAAATCGCACGGGACATCAGAAGTCGATGCAGAAAGTGCCTGAGAAATCCTGATGGCTATGAAATATGGGCGGATTATTGAACATGTAACTTCAGATAGAAGTTGGTAAATCGGAAATCAAGAATTATGAAAAATTATTTTATAGCTGCATTTCTCTTGTCCGGGACCTTAGTGTTGCTTCAAGGTTGTAATCGCAAGGCCCCAAACGATGATCCAAATGATACCCCGGGCGAAACTAAGACCGAATCCCGAACAGAGATGATTCTGCTTCCGGGAGGCCGCTTTACTATGGGAGATGAAAATGAGATAGATGCAAAACCACATCAGGTTGTCGTAAGCCCGTTCTATATAGACAAGCACCTGGTGACTCAAGAGGAGTACCAAAGAGTGATGGGAAAGAATCCTTCCCGATGGAAGGTGAGCAAAAATCCTGTTGAGCAGGTGCGCTGGTCTGACGCTGTAAGATACTGTAATGCACGTTCTCGACTGGAGGAGCTCCAACCCTGCTACGATTTACAAAAATGGGAATGTAATTTCAACGCAAATGGATATAGACTGCCCACGGAGGCAGAATGGGAATACGCCTGCCGGGCTGGAACCAAAACAACCTTCTTCTTTGGCAATAGTCCATCAAAATTGGCAAGCTTTGCATGGTTCGACAAAAATTCCGGCGGAAAACCTCAGCCCGTAGGCCAAAAGCGGCCCAATCCATGGGGATTGCACGATATGTACGGCAATGTCTGGGAATGGTGCAACGACTTTTACAAGGTGGACTATTATCAGGAAAGTCCCGAAGATAATCCAAAAGGTCCCAGGACCGGAGAAACAAAAGTCGTACGCGGCGGCGCATGGAAATTCAGCGAGGAGAGCTGTCGCTCCGGTTATCGTTATAATGAAAATCCCGGCTATGTTGATGTCTGCTTTGGATACGATATCTACGGCTTTCGATGCGTTAGAAGTGCGCCGCCGGAAGGCACAAAATGATTGTATTCGGTATTTAGATGTCTCAGTCTTCCGACGTCCTTTTAGCCGAAGTGGAAAACATAGCGTTCTTGAACCGTTACTGTAACCTTTGAGACTACATAAGCGTATAAGAGCGTGAAAAGGCATTTTTTCGCAGACTGTTGCAGGTTTGTAGAGTATAATCGTTATCGCGTATTTACATTTTTTTGGTTGTTAGACACAAATGATTGATTGAGCAATTCCTGGAGGTATGTCATGCCTAAGAGACCTGGATTTATACTGACCCTGACATTGGCTGTATTTACGGCATATAGTACGATGGCGGCGCAAAATCTGCCGCCGGCCAACCAGTGGATTCCACAAAATGCGGTTATTTCACTGGAATTGACAAAGCCGAAAGTGCTGCTTGAAATGTTGTCGGGAGAAAAGGCAACCGCAGCAATCACCGCCTTACCGCTTTACCAGAAGCAGGCATCAACGCCTAAGTTCAAAGAGTTCCTCAATCTTATCAATTTCATGGAGATTACGCTCGATACAAATTGGCGGACGGGCCTGGCAAAACTGACCGGTGGAGGCGTCACCTTTGCTATATGTCCCGAGGACACTGTTTTGATGATAATCGACGCCGAAGATGAGGAAATGCTTCAGAAACTTCACGAGATAATGCTCAACATGGCCCGGGCCGAGGCTGAGAAACAGGAGAAGCCGGATCGGGTGGAATCCACTCAGTATGAGGATGTCACGGCGTGGACGTTCGACGGCAAAGAAGCGCATGCGATTATCGGAAAGCGGCTGGTCTTTGCCAACCGTCCGGAAGGGCTCAAAGCCGTCCTGGAGCTGCGCTCCAATGCCGCCAACGAAAACCTGACATCGAAAACAGCCTACCGGGCGGCCAAACAAGCGGCGGGCCCCGATTCGGTGGCCACTGTCTTTGCCGATTTGTCGCTTTTGAAAAACATCCCCGATATCGCCGCGCTTCTGGAAAAGTCGAGCAATAATCCGCTGGCGGCACTGACTCTCGCAGGAATTGTAGAAGCGGTCCGAGATTCAAGCTGGCTGGCGTTGGGATTGAACTGCCAAGAGAGCAAACTGATTCTCCATGCATCGGTGGACGGCAAAACGGCGGCTTCGACAAGCTCCGTCGCCTTTGCACTGCCGGGCAAACCGGACGAAGGCATTCTGCCAAACCTGTCGGTATCACGTCGCATCGCAGCGTTAAGTCTATACCGTGACCTTCATACTTTCTACGCCGCAAAGGACGACCTATTCCCGGAGCGTACGTCCGGCTTGATCTTCTTCGAGAACATGATGGGCATTTTCTTTAGCGGCCGCGACCTGACCAACGAGGTATTGATAGAGACAAAACCTGAAATCCGCCTTGTTGTGGCAGAACAGGAATTCGACCCCGCAATCGGAACGCCGCAGGTCAAATTTCCCGCCTTTGCCTTAATACTGCGTCTTCGCCACCCGGAGCAGTTCAATGAAGTCGTTGAGGAGGCGTGGCAGAAGGCCGTAGGCCTTATCAACTTCACACGCGGCCAGCAGGCGATGCCGGGATTAATCATCGACCGTCCCTTGCGGGGAAAAACTAAGTATACAGTAGCCTACTTTTCTACTTCTCAGATAGAAGACAAGACCAATCTGGAGCCGCGATTCAATGTACGTCCGGCTCTGGCAATGCCCGGCGAATACCTGATCCTGAGTTCCACCGACGGTTTGGCCCGGGATCTAATAGATACCTTACATCAGGAGACCGAGCAGACTCCCAAACCATTGGCTGGAATCCACAGCCTCGTCGAGCTTGAAGGAGGCCAGTTGGCCTCAATTTTGGAAGCCAACCGCAAGACGCTGATTTATGGAAACATGGTCGACAAAGGCAGCACACAGGAACAGGCCGAAGCTAATATCGATATGCTCATAAGCCTGGCGAAGTTCCTGGACCGCGTCGAGTTAAGAATTGGCACGCACGATGGTCTCACTCAGGCGGATTTGGAAATAAAACTAAACTTACAATAACCATTGATATGCCTCAACGTCAACCACGGCTCTGGGTTCCGTGGCACGTTGACTGGAAATACCAAAAGGAATCTCTAATGGCTGCACAGATTGACAAACCTGCGGCTAATGATAAGTCAAAGCAGATTCACCCGGAACTTATTGAAAAGCTGACTGACCCGGCATGGGCCTGGGCTACATACCAGCCGGACGCTCAGCGACCGTGGACTCTCCCTCAAGCCGGGCACCTCTACCGGCGTGCAGCCTTCGGAGCTACATGGGACCAATTACAGCAGGCGCTCTCCGACGGGCCGCAACAAACCATCGACAAACTGTTGCGGCCGCAAGCCGACATAGCGGCTTTTAACCATACATACGACGAATATGAAACCTCGGGTACCGGTTCGGTCGACAGCCTGCGGGCGTGGTGGCTGCGAAGGATGATTCTAACTCCGAACCCTCTACTGGAGAAGATGACGCTGTTCTGGCACAGCCATTTTGCAATTAATAGCGCTAAAGTCAAAAACGCC
>Ga0209536_100017658_pt1 | contig 10090 bp, 10 predicted proteins | sample DeeMarSeWOR28_12_FD_187461 | JGI IMG/M metagenome (GOLD analysis project Ga0209536, IMG submission 187461) | Marine sediment microbial communities from White Oak River estuary, North Carolina - WOR-2-8_12 (SPAdes) (version 2) | ecosystem: Environmental > Aquatic > Marine > Intertidal zone >... | reverse complement strand
TTGCCGCAGCCGGCGTCTAGGGTAATATCCCCTTCCTTGATGCCCAGCAGGTCGGGTTCCACCGTAATCATCTTGTTTTGATTACCTCCTGATAGACCTCGAGCGTTTCTCTGGCTGCTTGCTGCCAACTGAATTTCTCTTCGACTCTTTTTCTCCCTGCCTCGCCCATCCGCTTTTGTGCCTGTTTATCATCGAGCAACTGTTTAATAGAGGCAGCCAGGGTATCAGCATTTCCCGGAGGAACTAGAACCCCTGCATCGCCGACCACCTCGGGCAGCGCCCCACCGGTAGTAGCTATAACAGGCGTGCCGCAGGCCATGGCCTCGGCGGCGGGTAACCCGAAACCTTCATAAAGGGAGGGCACTACTGCGATTTGGGCGGCCGAGTAACGTTGTGCCAGTTCTTCCCGTGTTAGCCGCCCGCTGAAGTGCACCATCCCATCCAAATTAAGCTTTTCCACTAATTTCAAACCGTATGAAGGCAACGGCCCCACATCGTCCGTATATGAAGAATGACGCTCGGCATCGTCTACAATGGTCAGTTTTATCCCGTCGTCTTTTAGCTGTTGTAGTGCTTTCAACAGGTAAAGTATGCCCTTCTTCCTATCGTCTGTATTACCGACCATGATTAAGCCGTTTCGGTTCTCATTTACCTCTGCATTACCACTGTAAAGCTGGGTGTCTATGCCATTGTAGACTATCCTTAATTTGTCAGCGGGCACCTTAAAAAAAAGTTCTGTTTTCTTGGCTGCACTTTGAGACACTGTGATTATTCGCTCTAATCGCCGTGAGACAAAAGCTTGCATATGGATAAAAGAATAGAATTTTCGGATCCTCCATTTATCCCCCAGTCCGTTCGCTTGTTCCAGGTCAGCCTGCCTGTCTATGGGAAGGGGGTGGTGTATGGTAGCTATTACCGGTATGTTTAACCTTTTCATCAGAAGAAGCCCGTATCCAAGGCATTGATTGTCGTGAATAATATCGAAGCGGCGTTGCTTGCAAAGCTCTCTAATCTTGGTATAGGCCCTTAGGCTGAATGTCATGGGTTCCATGAACATTCCCTGACGGGTGGCGCATAGTTCATATAGGTCAACCAGGTTTCTCACCTTGGGGAGATTGGTTCTCAGAGATCCTTCCGGATGATATATGCTTAGACTCTTGAGGCAGTGTATGACTACGTCTTCGCTTACTTCGGGGAGGGGCGGACTGGCTATTACCTCCACTTCATGACCCATCCGCCGGAACTCACGCGCAAGATAGTAAATATAAATACCTTGCCCACCGCTGTAAGGATTTCCTCTATAGGTCAGCAGGCAAATTCTCATATCTTCTACCTGGATTACGTTTGAAGGCCGCCTAATTATAGCATGATTGACGGGTTTACATGCCTTGGCTTAGCCCTATATTAAGGTATGAAAAAAGCTTGCTTTCAAGATTGAAAGTTACGGCAATTGTAAAGTATAATAGTTGTGGTTGTGGTGAGCGTAGCCCAGTGGTTAAGGCGCCAGGTTGTGGCCCTGGAGATCGTGGGTTCAAATCCCACCGTTCACCCCACCATATTTTTATCAGCCCCACGCCGGTGAGTGGCGAAGACCCAGGCTTTAGTTTTCTTGATAGAGTCTCTAACCTCTTCGTCGGTACGGAAATCTTCTTCGCTGAAACGGTCGCGATGAATCATCTTGTCAAGCGACCTCATAAACTTGGGTCTCGATTTGTGAGCGGGATAGCCCAGGGCGATCATGTCGTAGACCTCCATCTGATTGGGTATGTGTAACAGGTTCTTCAGTAAGCAATGATTATGGGGCGAAGCGACATGAGATACCCACTGGCTGGCCAGGCCCAGAGTCGTAGCCGCGAGGTGCATATATAGAAAGGCATTGGCCAGGCTGGAAAGGTACACTACCTGTTTTCTATGCGGGTCACATCTGATTACCATGGGTAACCCAAGCTGCGTTCTGGGATCGCCAAAGAGTAATATGAGAACTGGGGCATTCTGGTAATCCATTTCCAGGTCAAGCGCGGGTTGCAGTTTCTGTCGCATCCAGGGCTCACACATATCCTCCAATTTCGAGAATCCGGAAGCTCCGGCCGGACGTGGTGGCCTGATTATTTGCATAACGTCGTCCCTCAATTTCTTATCCCTGATGACGACAAACTCCCAGGGCTGTGTGTTAAAGCCCGACGGAGCCCAGCGAGCAGCCTCAATGATTTTGTCCACATATTCATCAGGTATAGGGTCCGGCTTAAACCTGCGGATGCTCCTTCTATTCTTAACCAGTTCAAGAAAACTCTCATAATTCATCGCAATCTCCTCCTTAGGTACGGTTGTTGCCGTAACAGCCTATTTTCCCGAAATTTCAATCGGTATTGGTTTGAAAGTTCATCAATGCGATGGTCAGGACTTGTCCCTGACTCTCGTATTGACCTATGACACTAAGCTGACAAAATAAAAAACCTTAATTCTTGAAAAACTTACTGGTTACTTGTTGTCCTTATAACACACACGATGAGTAACTTACAACTGGAAGAGGATTAGGTATAATCTCTTTTTGAAACACTTTGATTTCAAAGCTAAGGAGTCTTGTTTGCAAAGTTAAAATGAGGGAGAAAGTCGGGTGGGGCTAAGAGCTACGCCATAGCTCAATCCAAAAGCCATACCCCCGTGTTGTTATTTAGGTATGTGTCTCTGAGCTAACGCCCACTCTGAGTCTACTCGCTATTATCTTTAGGTTGAAGTGCGCCTGAGTTCAAACACCACTGGATTTTCCGGATCAGGACATGCAACAACAGCCTTGTCCTGATCTTTTTCCCAGGGGAACGAACCACCGTATTCCAGAACTCGGATAGAAGGGAAAAGTGAGAAATAGGCTGCTGGACAATGGTTGGGGGGAGTCTTTCCCGACACAGCAAACTCGTCACCGACCTTGTATTTTGCATTGCAGGTACCCTTCTGGGATATTACCTTAGCTATTACCTTATACATCTTAACCCCCTATTTACTTGATTAGATAGCCATTGTACCATCAGCTAACGGGCCATAAAAGGTATGCGCGTAGTGGCGATTTTACTGCACGCAATGCTGCGTGTTTCTGGTACTTAATTATCCCACCTATTGTGTCAGGGACGTTTGAGGTCAGCTTGAAGCCAGTGCCATAGCCCGACTCAAAGGGCATACCCCCATGTTGATATTTAGATAGCTGTCTCTGAGCTATTTGGGTTTTGGGGACAGCCTAAGGCCCGATCGGTCAATACTGCAGGGAAGTGACTGCTGAAGAAAGGTTGGTTACTGGGTGTAAGGCAGTGAGACTCTGCTGTACGCTTCTAACAGGCGGATTGACAGCCAGATGCTGTAGATATATTATCGGTGATAGGTGATGGGGCCGGGTGCCTCATTGCGAATCCAAGTGGAAGGTCTAGTATAGAGGAGGCAGAATGGAAACGAAGCGAATCATCCAAGCATCCCTAAATGAAAGTTGGGGATATCTGACGCGTGCCCTTGAAGGGTTGACCCGCGAAGAAATCACTTGGACACCGGCATCACATAGCAACAACATTGCGTTCATCATGTGGCACGTCGCTAAGGCAGAAGACTACTGGGTGAACTGTGTCATAAAACGCAGCAGCGAGATCCACGAGGCAGAGGGCTGGCGGGAGAAACTGGACACCGCCGATGACGGGGGCACCGGCTACTCGGAGGAACAGCTGCGAGCCTGGGTGGCACCGAAACTGGAAGACCTGCAGCGTTATGCACAGGCAGTGCGTGAGAAGACAGTAGCTTTCGTGGAGTCTATTACCCCGGAGAAGCTGCTTGAAGTACCGGAACCTGACCGCCCTAGGGAGACAGTAGGTGATATACTAGCCCACCTTATTACCGAGATAGCCCTGCACGTAGGGCAGATAGATTACCTGAGGGGAGTGCAACGGGGGCTGAAACAGGTTAACTGGCTTTAGGCTCCCTTAGTCAGACCACCCATGACAACAGAAACGGTAACCGGGATAACAACGGGAGTATCTAGCTAGACCTGACATATAAATCTGCTTACTCTATAGACTTCGTATGTAGTATACGGATATCAAATGCGGAAACGGCCGTTGTTCATGTCACCCGGTCTCTCTTGAGCATGGCCAATGATACCATGTCCCAGTACTCGCCCTCCCACTTCACATATTCGCGGAGTATACCCTCCTTGTGAAATCCTAGCCTTGTCAGTACGTTAAGAGATCGACTGTTCTCAGTGTGCACTATCGCTTCGATTCTGTTGATCTCCGTATCATTGAAGATAAACTCCACGACACGGCTGATAGCCTCCTGCATATATCCATTGCCCCAGTAATGTGGTGTTAAGTCGAATCCGATTTCGGCACGGTGCACGGTACCAACGAAGTTGTTGTCCGGTCGAGCAACATAGTTTACTTGTCCCAGAAATGCTCCATCACCTTTCCTGAATATTCCCCAGAGAATACCTGCTTTGCTATTCGCCATGTTTCTGCCCCATTCTATTATGTCCGTCACATCCTTGACGTTTACTACAGGTCTGCAATCTTCATATCGCACTACTTCTTCATTGGCGAAATGGGGGAAGATAACGTCAATATCATCGAGTGCCAACTCTCTGAGAACAAGTCTATCTGTGTCCAATTGTGGAAATTCTATTGCTTCGCTCATATTGTCTACTACAACACAAATGTCATTACAGCCTGATGTGAGTGAAGTATACCTGTATAGGGACTGTTTCACAACCGGATAGATTTGTTATGCTGATACCGACGATGATTTTCTTCTAAACGTATTAGGGAAATCCGCTTGCTTTTACATGCTTATGGTTATAGCCCGCTATCACCCAACCCAAAGGGCATACCCCCTTCTTGATATTCAGCTATGTGTCTCTGAGCAGTCTGGGGTCTGGGGACAGGTCAACACTCTTAATGATATCTATAAGTGTGACAGTTCGGCATTACCACGTAACATACACGCCTCGAGCCTGAAGCTGAGGTATGTATATGTCGATGGAGTCTGAACTCAGTGGATTGTCGGTGAGGTGGACTCTGTCTCCCCATCCCAGCCCCAGATTATCCACGAGCGGCGCGATATCGCTTATCTGGTTATACTTAAGACTCAACTCTGCCAGATTCCCGAGGTTCGGAAAAGATGAGCACTTATCTGAACTTGTAATTGCTTATTGATGGCATAGCTTCACCTTCCCTTTGGATGCCTAAAACCTAGAGCGCAGAAATTCAAGGAAGGTGACTTTCTTGTATTGAGTGACAAGCCTGTCCTTCTCTATAGATATAGGCACCATACCTTGTTCATAGCATGCATTTAAGTCTCTGAACATTCTGGCATATTCAGGGTTCCGAAAACCGAAGAATAGCCCTACCTCCTTGTGATACCTATCGGTCACGAAGCCAAACTTAAAATCTGGCCCTGAGAACAAGCCCCTTGCCTTCTTATAACAGCTTCCGCAGTAAGGGAGCCCTCTCGCCTCCATCTCTGGCCGTGGCTGCAATAAAGCTAACAAACCAGGGTCAGTAAACTCGGTTCGCACAGACCCAGCCTTTTCTGCGGGCCCCAGACAAACACAACAGCGCGATGGCAACGTCCATATTATCGATTCAACGGGCGTTCCCCACTTGACTGCCCAGTACTTAACGGATGATGCTACCTTCTCAGACACCTCCTCCACTAGCTGTCCCCCTTTGACCTGCAGTTCAACTAGGCAGTTATCGCACGTCAGTCTTGTACATTCTTTCACTTCTTCTGGTTTAGGGTGGTCCGCCGTGAACTTAGATTGCTGCACGCTACATCGTGGGCATACGAAGAGCTTACCTCCATCCCCAACCACTTTCCAACCCAAATCGGTGATAAGTAGCTTGCCGACATAGTCGCTCTTGCCACAGATTAGCCTGCTCCTGCCATACTCATCCCATCCAATGAACTCGGCGCTACAATTCTTACAAAGGAACGTGTCTCGCTCTTTTCCGCTGTAGTGCAGTGTCCCATCTGCTTTGCACAGCGGACATGCTCCCCCTACTTCGCCAGCGAAAACCTTCGGAGCGCACTCTACGCAGTACAGCATCGGCTGCAAGATAACGGCGCAGTCAGCGCAGATGGGTTGCATACAGTGGTTGCACCTATTTACTGCTTCGCGGTCCGAGTGATACACGCACTTCTTCTTCCCGCCGAATATCCCCATCTCTGCACCTCCTATGTTGGTGTTACATATAGAATTTGAGCTTACATACATCAGAAAGACATGTCAATAACCCTGTTCATTTCTATTAATAAGCCTTCTTTGTCTGAAATAGAGGACTTTTCAAAGCTAGAAGTCAGTTTTTATCTATGAGAAGGAACACCGAAACAGGCATTTCGAGGTCAAAACGGAGACGAAAACTGACAATTACGAAGGATTCTTCAGTTATTTCAGGGCTATAAAAAAGGAGAACCAAGCTGAAGCCTTAATTATTGTGATTTCTTTGACCCCCAAAAAAGGAATTCTTCGAATTCTTCGACTACATGAAAAAGGGAAACGAAGCTAATATGTTGAAGTCACTATGCAGTATCTGTTCTTGTTATTCGAGTCTGTGGGCAACCTATGTACCGCTTGGCAACACCATTGTAACGAATCATAATCATACAAGAGCAACTATGAAGGGAGGCAGATATGATTAAAGAAGACCAGATTTATCGCGACCTACAGGCGCACCTTGATAAGCTGCCCGTAGGTTTTCCGGCGACAAAAAGCGGTGTAGAAATCCGCATATTGAAGCATCTTTTTACTCCGGAGGAAGCCGAGATTGCTGTACAACTTTCCATGATACCTGAAACGGTAGAGAGTATTTACCAGCGCGTCAAGAAAAGTGGAATGTCCATTGAGCAGTTGGAGAAGAACTTAGACCGGATGGTATATAAGGGTAGTATTGGGGGAGGTAAAGAGGGCGAGAAGAAGGTCTATGGGAATCTTCAATTAGCCGTTGGCATGTACGAGCACCAAGTAGAGCGCCTCACTGAGGATTTTGCGAAAGACGTCGTCCAGTATTTTGATGCTGAATTTGGTGATGAAATGGGGAAGACCAAGATTCCTCAGCTACGCACGATCCCCGTCGAGAAGAGCATCCCAATTCCAGAGAAATATCAGGTTAGCAACTACGACAACGTCAGATATTTAATTGAAAGCGCCAGGGGGCAAATTGCTGTGGCCGACTGCGTTTGTCGACAGGTAAAGGATTTAGTCGGCGAGAGTTGCAAGACAACTGACCTTCGCGAGACGTGTCTGATAACTTCGCAGAGGGAGGCTGAGTATTAGGCTAGTGCAGGAATTGGCCGCTATATCACGAAAGAGGAGGCTCTACGTATTGTGGATAGAGCCCAAGAAGATGGATTGGTGCTGCAACCTACTAATTCAGAGTATGCGGCAGCTATCTGTTGTTGTTGTGGGGATTGCTGCGGGCTTCTAATTGGTATGAAGAAATTCCCTCGTCCCACAGATTACTACGCATCCAATTTCTATTCAGAGGTCGACGCCGACCTGTGCACCGGATGCGAAGCATGCGTTGAAATATGCCAAATGGATGCTGCCGTTATGAATGATGGTGTTGCTTCCATCAACCTTGACCGCTGTATAGGCTGTGGCAACTGCGTCTCTGTCTGTAAACTGAATGCTATCCAGCTGAAGAAGAAAGACACTGAAAAGGTACCTCCTAAAAAGATAGGTGACCTTTACACTGAAATCCTTATGAAGAAAAGCAGCGCATGAATGCGCCTATAGTCGGATAGTCTTGATTCTTTGAGTCTCACCATGATACTGCTGGATGGGGTGTCTTGGGAAGGATAGCGCCAAATTAACGCCTCAGTTGGACACAAAACTGACTAAGGGTTAAAATTCAGTTTGTGCGTTTAGTTTGTGCGCCTATAGCTCAGCGGACAAGAGCACCGGTCTTCGGAACCGGGGGTCGTGGGTTCGAATCCCTCTAGGCGCGCTATCTGAGTCCTCATCTTTTGCTAACATTTTGCTAATAATTTGCTAATGGACTGAATATCACCCCCGACCACCAGACGACATCCCACGAACAAAACACATTATGCCAATGGACACAAATGTTCTACTTTGAATGTAAAATTATGTACTATCATACCTGCCCCATAAATAGGGTTCAGGTGTTGTGGTGAACCCAAGGCTTGAGTGCCGACTAACTTTTAGTCAAGGAACAGCATGGGGATGGATTGGACTTGAATGGTGGTGTCGTATAGTGTAAACTGCGTTAACCAACAAATTATCCCTGAAATTGAGGAAGGCCCAAATATGCCAGTAAATGCCGAACAGGAAAATATAGTCCTAAGATTGTGGCTTCTGTTGCGCCGAGTGGGCGATACACTTATGCGTTGTCAGGATTTGGTATTCAGTAAATATGGGCTTACTACGGAACAGTGGGGATTACTTACGGCTCTTAAGGCCCGAGGGCCTTTAAGACCGACCGACCTGGCCAAACTTCTAGAACGTACGCCCAACAGTATGAGTATGCTGATAGACCGTGTGGCCAAAGCAGGACTAGTCAGAAGGACAAGAGATAGGAAGGATCGTAGAGTAGTGACTGTGTCTATGACCGAAAAGGGGAGGACAGCGGTTGAACCGGCAATCCCGGCGGGTTGGGAGTTAATCCATGAGTTGTTGTCATCGCTATCTGACGATGAGCAGCGTGATTTAGCCGATCTGCTTGAGAAAGTGAAATGTGACTTAGATAATTATCTGGATCCAGAAATGGATAAGGCAGAAATTCTCGAAAACAGTCTTTCAAATGACCCCGATTTATACAAACGGATGGCAAAGAATCTTCTTCCACCTAACTATGAAGCGAAACGCAGGGCGAAAGAGGACTTCGAAAAGCATTGCAGGTAGACTCCAGGGGCCTTCAGCAAAAGCTCACTACAATGTGACGCGCTCGATTCGTTATTGCTATTTTAATTGAAGAAGGAGGAAAGCGGTTGCCTCCTTTTCTATGAGCTATATGGGGTTTGGGTAGTCGGGGCTTCAAATCCAATCACTCGGACAGCACACTTCCACGTAGGCAGATCATTCATCTAGATTGTGTAGCCGCTGAGCCTAACAATCTATTGAGCTATTGCATGTTAGGCGAGAATTGCTGAATAATATGTATAGCATGATTAGGAGAGTCTTACATTACTTCCGCGCGTTTATTGTTGCTCCCAAAAGAGCCTCTAACGAAATCGCCAATGATGAATCAGGAGTTTGGGTCGGGTTTTGGTGGGTGATCATTTTCTGTTTGTGTTACTCCGTTACCGTGCTTATCGCCTACGCACTTGGGCGGGTTCCAGTGACTGAACCATTTTTGACGATTCCCCCTGAAAAATGGTATTTAGTTCAGACATTTACTACTCTACCGGTAGGTCTAGCTGGCTTTTTATCATATAGCGGGTTGGCCTATCTACTATGTAAAGCAGTTGGAGGGAGAGGAGATTTTGATCAAACGCTTGCTTCTCAAGCATTCACACTCCATGTCCCGACTTTCATTTTTATGTGGATACCAGAGACTTTCCTGGCGCCGATTCTTATTATTAATGGCATTGATCCTTTCCCTTGGCCCGGCTGGGTGGAGAACCTAAGGGTATTTGGTTTGCCATTTGCCTGGATGTTCATCATCTCCGTAATTGCCCTGAATCAGATTCATAGCATCCGATGGTGGAAATGTCTCATTATCGCCGTAGTCTCGCTGATCCCCACCGCCGGGCTTATGGCTGTCTTTATTCGGTAGTAGGCTTCGTTTTGTGAACCTCAATATCTATCAATGAAACGAAATACAAAAACACGACGTAACCAAACACTGTGTTTCTAGCCCTATTGTCCACGACGAAGTCTCTGCTAACATTTTGCTAACAAACTTGTCACCATGCCCCATCACCGCATGTCCTCCCAGCTATAAAATGGTTCGAGCTCAAAAACTAAAAATCACGACTTTATACGTAAAAATATATCCCAGTACCACCATCTACTAGCTTCGGAACCGGGGGTCATGGGTTCGAATCCCTCTAGGCGCGCTATTTGATTCCCCATCTTTTGCCAACATCTTCCGCTTGA
>Ga0209536_100017657_pt1 | contig 10090 bp, 11 predicted proteins | sample DeeMarSeWOR28_12_FD_187461 | JGI IMG/M metagenome (GOLD analysis project Ga0209536, IMG submission 187461) | Marine sediment microbial communities from White Oak River estuary, North Carolina - WOR-2-8_12 (SPAdes) (version 2) | ecosystem: Environmental > Aquatic > Marine > Intertidal zone >... | reverse complement strand
CGTAGCCCATTCGCCGACGCCGTCCATGGTGAGGATAAGCGCATTCTCGAACGGCGACGGATAGAACGCCGAGGCGGCGTGCGACAGGTGGTGTTCGGAGAACAACAGCTTGCCGCGGGTATCGAAAGCTGGATCGAATACCTTCAGATGGTTAGCCAGTTCGGTCTTCTGGAAGAGTTTCTCTTTGAGCCACACCGGCATGGCATTCACGAATTGTCCGAAACCGCGGGGCGCAAACGCGACATAGGTTTCCAGCAGGCGTTCGAACTTGAGGAACGGTTTGTCGTAGAAAACGATCTGGTCGATGTCCTGCAGGCCGATACCACCTTCCGCCAGACAGTAGTTTAGCGCGTGTTGCGGGAATCCCGCGTCGTGCTTCTTGCGCGAGAAGCGTTCCTCCTGCGCGGCCGCGACAACCCGACCGTCCTCAATGAGGGCAGCAGCGCTGTCATGGTAGTAAGCCGAGAGGCCGAGAATGCGCATTTATTTTAATAGCGGCAATACTAGTGCTGGCCTGATTTTACTAGAACAGCGTATAGATAAACGGCGCCACGGCGCTGCCCTGCGCCAGCACCAACAAGCCACCGAGCAATAGCAGGATGATAATGATCGGCAACAACCAGAACTTCTTGCGTTCCTTCATGAACGCCCACAGCTCTTTCAGAAAATCGATCATCAGAATTGATTCCGCATGGATTGGGGGGTGAGTTTTTGGTCGCGTTGTACCCAGTAGCTGCCGGTACGGTTCAAGCGCATCCGCAAAAAGTCCTTGCCAAACAGGCGCATGATTAAACCGATCGGCATGACGACCACGAAAAAAACCAGCCCGAGGATAATGCGTGCATTGATCCAGCCAAGCACATGGCCGAATGCCATCCAGGCCTTATAGAGGGGGCTAAGTCCTTTTGGATAGATTAGCGCCGCAGCCAGCCAGGCACCGGCACCAGTCAGCCAATACAGGTTCGGGGCAGCCAGCGGCCACAGCGGCCAGAAGGCCACGAGCGTGAACACGAAGGTGAAAAGAAAACCGAATTGTCTTTCCTGCTTGTACGACATATCAGGGATCTTGTTTTGATGTGGGTGATTTTAGCAGGATAACCAGCTGGCAGTAAGAAGCCCGTAAAAAAGCGTATATTTCATTCAGCGAGGCCCGAGAACCTTGCGTATTCTGAGGTTTTCGGCAATTAGCGTGGCCAACGCCAGGTTACCAAGCGGCGTGGGGTGAGCGTCGACCACCGAATTGTGAAACAGGCGCTCGTCCTTCCCGGCCCAGCGCGGGTCTTCGTGTCGTCTGAGGTTTACGAGCGGGAATCCCTCGCGCCGCGCCACACCCTCGAGCAGTTCAACAATAAACGAGCGTTCGTTGTTGGTGAACAACACGAAGGGAATGTTGCGTTGACGAAGAACACTATTGATCTCAGTAAGCGAGTGGTCGATTGCCTGCCAGCGGGGGCTATCAGTACGGTACTCACCGTACGCAACACCTGAGTTGTCGAGAACCGGGTCGTCGGCATAGGCGGGCGGCATGACAAGCTCCCCGAGCCGCAGGCGGGTCTCGCGAAAAAGCACAAACAGCAACGAACCGGCATAACTGCGTTGAACAAGGTTCACGTACCACTTGTGGCGCTTGTTAAACACCCATAATTTGGGTTCGATGTCATTGTCGGAAAAGAGCAGCGTAACAACATCGGGTTTCAACGACAGACCGAGGGATTTCAGCTGAACCAGTTCCTGCTCGGTATTGTACGACGGGACACCCATGTTGAGCGTGCGGAAGCGCCGCCCGGCGGCCCGTTCATTCAGCAAGACCTCCATCTGGTATGGATAGGAATCCTCATAGCGCACGCCAATACCGAACGGAACAGAGTCGCCCATCACCAGAATGCGGAATTCACCCGGCGGCTTCTCCCCAACTTCGCGATCGCGCAGCCCGAGCGCATTAATGGACACCGGCACGCCATAGAACGTGTCCTGCAGGCCGGGGCGATTGCGGTAACCGATAGGCTCCTCGAGAATCAGCGTATCGAGATAACGTGCCGTCTCCGGATAATACGAAATGCCGAGCGGATTGAAGACACGCCCGACAATTTCAAGCAGCGCGACAATGAGGATGACCTGCAGTAGGACAAAGGCCGTCAGACGCCGCGCATGACGCAGGATGATCATTGGTTCACTCCGGTTTAACGGCCCGTCATTCTAGGCGCGCACAAGTTCCGCAACAATCGGATAGAATAGCTGCTTTCAGCCATTGAAGGCATTTCGTAACAGCATCAGTGTTCTGTCGAGCGCGCCACGGTTCTCCGCCACCATCCGTAGTCCTGCTTCTCCGGCAGCGATGCGCGCAGCGGGATTCTCCAGGTAGTCCGCGACAGCATTGGCCAATTCAACCGTATCCTGCACTTGCCGGCCGGCGCCGCGCTCGAGCGCCATGCGACTGATCTCGCTGAAGTTGAACATGTGCGGACCGAACACCACCGGCGTGCCGACCGCGGCCGCTTCGAGCAGGTTCTGCCCGCCAAGCGGTACCAGGCTGCCACCGATATAGGAAACATCGGCGGCGGCATGAAACAACAACATCTCACCCATGCTGTCCCCGAGCAGAATTGCTGTGTCGGCGTCTACACTGTCCCTGCGCTCACTGCGTCGCTCCACGCGGAAGCCGCGCTGGTGGCAGAGCCTCGCCACGCTGTCGAAGCGCTCGGGATGGCGCGGCACCAGCACCAGCAGCAGCCCGGGAATACGCGTGCGCAAGCGCTCATGGGCATCCAAGATATGTTCTTCTTCACCAGCGCGGGTGCTGGCGGCGACCCACACTGGCCGCTCGCCGAAGCCTTTGCGCAGGGCCGATGACCGGGCTGCAAGATCGGCCGGCACATCCATGTCGAACTTGATGCTGCCGGTGACTTCAACCTGGCGGGCGCCGAGCGCGCGCATGCGTTCGGCATCGGCTTCGGTTTGCGCGCCTACGCGATTGATACATTCAAGCGTAGAGCGTGTAAAACCGGCGAAACGCTGGTAGCCGCGCGCCGATTTCTCCGACATGCGCACATTGGCGAGCACCAACGGGATGCCGCGCTTGCGACACTGGTGAAACAGATTTGGCCAGAGTTCCGTTTCCATAATCAGCGCGAACCGTGGTCGGGTACGATTGAGGAAGCGCCAGACCGCAGTCGGCAGGTCGTAAGGCACATAACAATGTGCGACCGCAGCGCCAAACAACTCGTGCACGGTGGCCGAACCGGTTGGTGTCATGGTGGTGATGAGGATTCTGTGCCCAGGATAGTCGCGGGCCAGCGCCTTGATCAGTGGCGCGCTCGCGCGTACCTCGCCAACCGACACCGCGTGCAGCCAGATTAGCGGCAGAACTGTTCCTGCGTTTGTCGAGTGAATGAGGCCTCTTTCACTGACGGCTTCGCGCTCCGCCCTTCTGCCCTCCAGGGATGGAGTAATGCCGCGAGAGGGCAGGAGCCCGAAGTGGCCGTCATCCCTGGTGGTTGCCGTTTCTGACAACCTCGGTACAAAACCAAAACGCTCGGGCCAGCGGCGCCAATAGCCGCGATTGCGCAATCCGCGCCAGGTGAGGCGCGTAAGCACCAGCGGTATCAGCACATAAAGGAGGAGACTATATAAGAATTGCACGAGTGCTCCGGGTTACCGAGCGGCGCTCGGCCGGACGGTGAAACCTGTTAAACTGAAGGCCGTTTCGGCGGAAAAGCCATGCACCGACGCTTCTCGATCATTATTGTACACAGGAACGGTGCCGCGATGCTGCTCAAGTCGCTGGCCGCCTTGCATGCCAGTAGCGACATTGAACGTGATGAAATCTTCGTCGTGGACAATGCCAGCGTCGATGGATCGCCCGAGCAGGTTGCGGCTGCCTTTCCGCACGTGCACCTCATCCGCAATCCCTGCAACAATGGCTTTGCACGCGCCAACAATCAGGCGATTGCCGCTGCATCCGGGGAATTCATCCTGTTGGTCAACAACGATGCCATTCTTGAAGCCAACGCACTCGAACGCTTTGAGGCAGTGTTCCGGACACACCCGCGTGCTGCCGTCGTGGCCGGCCAGCTGCTCGACACCGAGGGCCGGCTGCAACGTTCCGCTGGATACATTCCTACGGCCATCGATGAGCTTGGGCTGCGCTTCCTGCGGCACCGGCCGCGTGCACCAAAAATTGAAGGGTTGACTGAAGTGGAAAGCGTAGTCGGGGCCTGCATGGCAATACGTGCCAGCGCCATTCGCGATGCCGGTTCTCTCGACAGCGATTTCTTCTTCTATTACGAAGAAACAGAGTGGTGTCACCGACTGCGCGCGCATGGCTGGCGTGTCTACGTCGAGCCGCTGGTAAGGGTTACTCACCTTAAGGGTGCCAGCACGCGCGGCGTGAAGCGGCGCGGGGCACAGATTGAGATGCTGCGCTCGCGTCTGCTCTTTTATAGAAAAACCATGTCTTGGCCAATTGCCACACTACTTATCATTTACCGTCTTGCGCGTTTGTTACTCAATACCGTCACCAACTTGCTGGCTAATATACTCACGCTTGGCCTGCATGCCAGGACACGTGAAAAATTGTTTATCTATCTCCTGCAACTTGCCTGGTTGCTACGCGGCTGCCCGGAGCACTGGGGCCTGCCGGACAAGTGTCTGCGAAAAAACACGGTAAATCTGCCATGACCAAACTGCCAATTTCGGTATTCATTATTGCCCGCAATGAGGCTGATCGCCTTCCGCTTGTGATCCGCAGTGTGCGCGACTGGGTGGATGAAGTGCACGTCATCGACAGTGGAAGCGACGATGACACACTCAAGGTGAGCGAAGCACTGGGGGCCAAAACCCACTTCCGCGCCTGGACCGGTTACGGCCCGCAGAAGGTCCATGGTGAAAACCTGTGCCGCAATGACTGGCTGCTGAACATTGACGCCGACGAGGAAATCTCACCGGACCTGCGTGATGAGATTCTGGCGGTGTTTGCCGCCGGCCCGAAGCATGTGGCCTACACGGTACCGATCCTGCCGCTCTACAACTTTCAGGAGCGCGCCCACCCATGGACCGTGCACCACCATCCCGTACGTCTGTACCGCAAATCTTGCGGCGGTTTCAAAGATAGCACGGTGCATGACACCGTCGTGGTGCACCACGGCAGCATCGGCCGGCTGCACGGCATGGTCAATCACCGCTCGTTCCGATCCCTCAGCCATCACCTCGACAAGGTGAATTTCTACTCCAGCGCCCAGGCCGAGGATCGCTTTGCCAGGGGGCGTGAACCCTCATTCCTTGCGCTGCTCCTGATCACGCCACTGTCTTTCCTGAAGTCACTGATCCTGAGGCGCGAAATCCTGAATGGCATCGACGGCGTGGTGGTGAGCTACATGTATGCCTTTCAACGCTTCATTCGCCTGGCCAAGACGCGCGAACGCTTTCTGCTGGCACGCCGCAAGAATGAGACAGATAACGTGACCGATAGAACGAAATAGGGATTCACTTAATGAAGCCCGGGACAGTCTTGTGGTGGGGGCGCTTCGACCCCGATTATTCGCGCAATCGCATTCTGCGTCAGGCCTATGCCGCGCTCGGCTGGAACATCGTCGACTTCCACCCGCTGCTGTCGGGTCTGGTTGGCGATGTGGAAGCGCTTTTGCGCCGGCCGCCACCGGCTGACCTGGTACATCTGCCATGCTTCCGGCAACGTGACATGGCCGCCGCGGCGCGCTATGCGCGCCGCCATGGGCTGCCTTTGCTTATTGACCCGCTCACCAGCGCCTATGACAAGCAGGTCTATGAGAAGTACCACCTTCCGGTTGACAGTCTGCGCGCCCGCTGGCTGCTGCATTATGAACGCTGGCTGTTCTCCGGTGCCGACCGGGTGCTGGCCGACACGCCGGAACATGCACGTTTTTTTATCAAGACCCTGGGAGTCGACCCAGCCAAGGTAAACATCGTGTATGTCGGCGCCGAGGAGCCGTTGTTCTCGCCCGCCCCGCTACCCGCCGTCGGCAACGAACTGGAGGTACTGTTCTTTGGAAGTTTTATTCCGTTGCAGGGACCGCAAGTGATCGTCGATGCCGCGCGAATTTACAGCGGACCGCCGGTTCGTTGGACACTGCTGGGGCAAGGGCCATTACGGGCAGATTGCCAGCGCCGTGCGCGCGGCTTGGCCAATGTGAACTTTGAAAACTGGATTCCTTACCGCGATCTTCCGGCGCGCATCCATCGTGCGCACATCCTGCTCGGCGTGTTTGGGCCGACCGCCAAGGCAGGCCGCGTCATGCCGAACAAGGTTTTTCAGGCATTGGCCTGCGGCCGGCCTCTCGTAACCTGCCAGGCCCCATCCTATCCGGATGAATTGCTTGCCAGCCAGAATAGCGGAATCGCATGGATTCAGGCCGCGGATGCAGCAGGTCTGGCAGATGCCGTGGCAGAACTGGCTAGTCAACCGGAACAGCTCGCAGCGAAAGGCGCGGCATCGCGCGCCAGTTATGAAAAATATTTCTCGACTGACATGATCCGCGAACAACTCCATGCCGCGCTAACGGCAATGACGTGAACAATCAGTTCAGGGCTTACGGAACACCCCGACCGTATCACCCCAGAGTGTGCTCTTCCTGAACAGGCGCTTGCGCCATGATTGCCACTCCACCGGCCAGTCGGTGTGCACCTCGAGCACCTCAAGCTCACCGAGCTTGGCGAGCGCGCGATAACCATCCGGATAAAAACGCCAGCAGTCAACCGGGTAGCGATGCTCAAGGCCACGCGACGGTGCGATCAGGATAATGTGCCCGCCCGGTTTGAGCACACGCACCATCTCCTGCCAGGTGAGCCAGAAGAACTCCACGTGTTCGAAGGTCTGTCCGGAAACGATCACGTCCACCGAGTTCGCCTCGAACGGGAACCGGTACACCGAGTCGAGCACAATGTCCACGTTCGGGCCGGCAGCGATGTCCACACCCTGATACTTCCAGCCGGCCTTGTTGAACAACGGCCGGTAGCTGGCGTTCACGTCATAGCTGCCGATGTCGAGAATGCTGAGCGGCGATCCGGCCTTTGTCGCGAGATAGGTTTCGACCGCGCGCGACATATGCTGGTAGGAAGTCTTGTGCATGGAGATCGTTTCCTTTGCTGAACGGGCTAGACGCGGATGATACCAATTCCGAAACCGCACTGTTTCGGATCGTTGACGAACTCCTCGGAGACCTGGCCAGATTTCACCTTTTTCCAGAAGTGATACACCTGGTTATCGGGTAATGGCTGGTTTTCGACAATGTCGTGGAAAGCGATGATGCCGCCGGGACGCACGAACTCCTTGTAGTCGTTGTAGTCCTGGGCAACGCCAGACTCGGTATGGTCACCGTCTATGAACAGGAAATCCACCTTTCGGCCACCAAGCTCGTGTGCGACGCGCTGCTTGAACACGCTCTCATGCGAATTACCGGTCAGCAGCTTCACCTGGCACTGCGAACCGGGCGGCGGCAATGCCTCGAGCAGTGGCCGCTGCGCATCGCGGTGCACGAGGTCGCATGTGATTACCTTCTCCGACGCGATGCTTGACCACACCAGCAACGTGCCGGCGCGTGCCGTCCCGATCTCGAGAATTATTTTCGGCTTGAGTGCCGCCACCGATTTGGCGAGCGCGATGATTTCAGAGCGTTTCTGCAGCGTATGGATGGTGAAATACCCATAGCGGCCGAAGTGCGTGGCCCAGTCCACGGTTTCCTCGATACTGCGCGGTTGCCCGTGGTATTCCTTCAAACGTCGGAACGCGAGATAGCGGCTGAATGGAATGCGCAGGAATCGGCTCAACTCTTTCAATGCTTTTGGCATGCTTTGTCCTTTTAATCGCCGTTGGTCAGTGTACCGGCTTCTCGGCCAGCTTTTCCGCCGGCGTCTCGTCCAGGGCGGCAAGCAGACCGCCGAGCAGCAGCAGTAACACCGGGAACAACCACTGAGAGAACAACACCGGTTGACTGTTCAGCGGAAAGACATAGGTGAACAATCCCAATGCGAATGGCCAGGCCTGATTGCGGCGCGGCGGCGAAGCTGCCAGATACCACTTGATGCACAATGCAAACACCAGCAGCAAGGCTATCAACCCCGTCAGACCGGTCTCCGCCGCCACACCGAAATAGAGTTGGTGTGCATGGTATGGCTTTTGCCCGTTCACGTGTCTGCGGAATACGTCTTCCGGTATCGTCGAATAGCTGTCGTATGCCGCAGCAAAAGCACCGGCACCGACTCCGGTAAGCGGGCGATCGCGAACCATGTTGAGACTTGTATCCCAGATGGTCAACCGTTTTGTGAGAAGCCGATCCAGATTTTCGAAGTTCATGCTGGCCGTACCCACTTCGGTAATACGTCCGTATCGTTCCTGAAGTGTCGGCGAGATCACCAACGTCGCGCCAATAGCGACAAGGATGGCGGCCAGCGCGCCCCATTTCCAGCGGCGACCTGGCAACCGAAAAAACAGTGCAGTGGCAACGATACCAAGAAACACGGCTGTCGTACGTGCACCGCTAAGCATGGCCGTTACACCGGTCGCGAAAAAAGCCGCCATTGTTCCGGCGAAGCTTCGCGCCATCATCAACCACAGCATCAGCGGCATCAGCAACACGAGCAGTACCGACTGGCGCAGATTGCCTGCGAACGGTCCGAGAATCCTGCCTTCTGGGGCAACGGCCACGCCGAACAGGTCACGACCAAATAAATATTGAATGCCGCTGTCTGCCACCCAGAAGAGCAGCACGGCAGTAATCCACTTGGCCAGCCAGACGCGCTCCGTGTCGCCGCGCAATGCGCGAATAAGCGCCACACCACAAAAGAAGTAAAGCACCAGCCCCGCGGCGGTGGCGGCAGACATGCGTGGACTATGCGACAACGGCACCGAAATGAGAACGGGCACGAACAGCAGCAGGAAAATGATCACCCAACGGCGCATCGCCGGCTTCGCGAACAGCTGTGCTCGTTCCCGCCACAGCAGCCATGCCCCAAGCATGGCCAGCAGGAAAGCCGGAACGGCCGGACTGGGGCCGAACTTTACAATGTTGTAGTTGGGCGAGAACACGATGATCAACAGCGCCAGTAACGCGCCGAACCGTACATGCCCCATGTTCCTGATTGTCTGCCAATTCAAGTTGGATACTCTCCAATGCGGTATAACACGCACTCCGGTTCAATCGTGCGGTACTGTGCAGCGGGATGCACAGTTTTCCAGCAAGTCATGATGGTTTTTGAAATTTATAGGTGATACGCGAGTTCCGGATGTACTTGTCGCATATCTGCAGCCCGGTGCGCTTTGCCACTTCTTCGAACCAGTCCGGATAGAAACGAAAACAGTCGACGGGATAGCGATGATAGTTGAAGCCCGGCATCATGGTGTGCACAATAAAATAGCCGCCGGGTTGTAACAGTGCGATGCAGTCTCGTACGTGCTTGTAGGGATCGATCAGGTGTTCAAGCATCGACTGCGTGACAATACAGTGAAAGGGGCCGATGGCCGGAGCCTGATGCTCGAAGTCCCATTGCACGTCCATGTCGCTGAGCACGCCCGCCGTGACGATGCTGGATTCATCCACCTTGAGTAGCTGTGCATACACCGGCTTGACGGCGTTGTTCTCGCCGGGCAGGAACACGCTGCTCAGCGGCTCGGGAATTTCTTTCAGAAATTTGACGATCGCCCCGTAGATTTTTCCGGATTCCTGGGCCAGTCCCTTGATGGCGTACCTGTCGAGCGACTGTCCGAAATGAAAGTCGCCGTAGAGTTCGGCAAACCGCCATTCAGTCTTGATCGCCAGTATCAGCTGGGGCCAGCGCGAACCCAGCCGGCGTCCGACCGCCGAGCGAATTTTGAACATGAGGCCGTTCACTTGGACATTTCCTGTATGGAAGTCAATTCCTGATAAACCATGAATGTTGAGTCCAGCATGCGGGACAGCGTAAAGGGGTGCTGGCTTGGAACAACAGGACGCGCACGATACCATTGCGCCAGCTTCTCTTCCATCGCCCGGGTATCGCCGACCACCACGCGACCTTGCGGAAATACGGCGGCCAGTTGTTCGGCAACACCACCGTGGTCGTATGCCGCAACCGGTACGCC
>Ga0209536_100017656_pt1 | contig 10091 bp, 8 predicted proteins | sample DeeMarSeWOR28_12_FD_187461 | JGI IMG/M metagenome (GOLD analysis project Ga0209536, IMG submission 187461) | Marine sediment microbial communities from White Oak River estuary, North Carolina - WOR-2-8_12 (SPAdes) (version 2) | ecosystem: Environmental > Aquatic > Marine > Intertidal zone >... | reverse complement strand
ACATGGATCCTTCTTCATGTTGGGAGGATTCTTAGGTTTTGTAATCTATCTTGGAACTGAAGCTCTCTTTCTAGATGCCACTCTCCCGTTCCTCGCTCTCTTTGGAGCGAATCACTATGTCATGTCTGTGGTTGCGTTCATTGTAAGTGCCCTTGGAGCTACCATCATTATGGCGCTTATTGGTGGAGGAATTGAGTTCTTCACAATCCGCAGACTCTACGGTAATTCCATCGCTCAAATATTGCTTACAGTTGGTTTCATGTTCATTATCGCTCAAGCTGCAGAGATTATCTGGGGACCACCTCAATTCACATACTTCATAATCCCTGGTGGCACTTCACAATTAGATACTTTCTTCATGGGTGGAGTTCTCGTCTTTGGAGATATCATATTCGAAACCTACAACATCTTCCTAATCTTTCTGGGTTTTGCTGTTGCTGGATTGATGTTTTTCGCATTCAGGAAAACACGTATCGGTCTCCAGATTCAGGCGGGTATAGAAGATTCGGAGATGGTCGAAGCACTGGGCACAGATATCAGAAGACTGTTTACTGTTGTCTTCATGATAGGCGCGGGTCTTGCAGGATTATCAGGAGCTGTCCTTGTTCCTATGATTGGTGCAAATTCCGGTCATGGTCTCACATATCTCATCTATGCATTTGTGATAGTTGTCATAGGAGGTGCCCACTACGGCCGCTTTGAAGGGACCTTTTTTGGTGCACTCATCGTTGGTTTATCAATTCAATTCTCGTCATACTTCATTCCGTTCCTTGAGAACATCATTGTTTTCATCATCATGGCGATTATTCTCATAGTAAAACCAGGAGGACTGACAGGTCATGAGTGAGCTTAGTAAAACAATCTCAGAGAAACTTTCGAGGAACAGGACAATAATAGCAATAGCTGCGTTTATGTTCATGATTCCACTAGGTACAACTGCAGCTTTTTCACCTATTAGATCCCTCCTTTTCATTATCACCCTCATAATGATATTCAGTCTTCTAGCAATGTCTTTTGATCTTCAACTTGGTCGATCAGCATTGCTGAACTTTGGACATGTTGCACTCTTTGGTGTAGGAGCGTATTTTATGGCTTACACATTAGATGCAGATTTTCTCCCACCACCCTATAATTTCATAGCTGCGATTCCCTATCCATTTACAATAATCATTGCTATGCTAATTGGTGCTGGACTGGGATTAATAATGGGAATCACCACAAGTCGAATGAGAGGTACTGCTTTCGCTTTTATCGCTCTAGCCATATCCATGTTCTTGTTCAACTTCTTCCGAGAAACCCCTGAGTTATCAGGAGGAGAAACAGGATTGGCCATCCCAACTCCGGACCTCATAAGGACTGGACCGTTCTATTTACTATTCGTAGTAATAGCACTTGTAGTCCTAGCCGGGTTTATCGGATCAGTTATTCTCTACATAAAGAAACGAACAGACTATACTGGATTATTCCTAATCACTCCAGTTATGGTTGCATTCGCAGGATTTGCTTTGATTTTAGGGACAAACATCTTAGGTCCAGTTTTAGTATTCATCGCATTTCTTATCATGATTCTTCTCCACTGGATTGAACGGAACACCTCTCTTAGTGATCCCCTTCGATATACTGATCAGGTAAGGTCAACCAATCCATTTGTTGGTTCGTTACTACCTATCATCATCATTGTAGTGACTGTTATTGGGATTGTAATAAGCTTTGCAACAAACATTTGGGAGATGATGCTGCTCTGGCTGACGGATTCCTCTACATTCTATTTCACAATCCCTGTACAATACTATCTCGTACTCAGTTGCTTAGTGGTAGTCTATGCGTTTGTTAGACGTTTAATTTCATCTCCCTTTGGGAGAATGATTATAGCAGTGGCTCAGAATGAGGAACGTGCTGAGGCTTTGGGTTACAACAGTTATCATGCCAAGATAGTTGTACTTGTTATTAGTGGAGCTATCGCGAGTCTAGCGGGTGCATTATATGCTCCATTCATTAGAATCATCACTCCTGACACTGTATTGGGAGTTGAAGTCACAATCAATGCAATGTTGTATACCATCATCGGAGGTATTGCTACACTTTTTGGCCCAATTTTAGGAACTGGTGTAGTGGTCTACTCCGAGCTGAATCTTGTAGACTTCATAGAGATTGGACTAGGTCTTCCAGGGCGCTTGTGGTTGATAGGACTTGGAGTGATGTACATATTCATTGTCCTGTTCATGCCTCTTGGCATCGTAGGTTCTGTTGGAAGGAGAGTAGACTCTCTCAAAGTGAAGTTCCGGCAGATGAACGTGGGTCAATTCGAGTTCGGACTCAAGGATTCTGATTACTGGGTCTTCGGTTTACTGGGCACAATGGGTATTGTCCTTGTGCTGACAGAACAAGCCATGCTGGTCCGTATGGGTCTCGTACTACTTGGATTACTGTTCATCTTTGGTCTTTACCTTGTGGGGTTCTTCAGAAGAGATATCGTTTCAAGTGTTAGAAGTCGTTTTCAGAAGTCACGCTTTGCAAGAGGAGGTAATTGAGGTGCCATATTCTAGAGTAGGAGACGTCGAAATCTATTACGAAACTCATGGACCAAAAGACGCACCACCCTTGGTTTTGATAGGTGGATGGGCGAGCTATCGTTGGATCTGGTTCCGACAAGTTCCCACACTTAAGGAAAAATTCAGGGTCATTATCTTTGACAATCGTGGATCAGGGAAAAGCTCCAAACCAGACTATCCCTACACAATGGAAATGATGGCAGCGGATACAGCTGGACTTTTAGACTCGCTAGGTATCAAAAGTGCGCATATTCTAGGAATTTCAATGGGGGGATTAGTAGGGCAGCAATTGGCACTATCATATCCAGAAAAGGTTAGGAGCTTGATTCTTGTTGCCACTCATTTTGGAGGACCTAATCACATCCCTATTCCAGACAACGTGGTGGCTTTACTGGTGGCGCTCCCCACTGAAACAATCTCATATGAACAGGCAAGGGCAATGCGTTACAGGGCTACGTTCAGTCCTCAGTTCCTTGAGGATAACAAGGAATTGATGGAGCACATAGACGGATGGGTGATGAAACATCCTGCTCCATTATTCGCTCAGGTACATCAAAGCTCTGCAACAGCTGGATTTGATTCCGAATTGCAATTAGGGAATATTACTTGTCCAACACTAATTCTTCATGGAGCAAATGATTTCACAATTCTACCCAAGAACTCAGAACTTCTTGCAGAGAGAATACCAAATGCGAAATTACAATTTATCGAAGACGCAGCACATTTCGTCATAGTTGAAAAGTATGAAGAATTCAACAACGCAGTAGCGAAATTCATAGACGAAACTGAGCGAGGATAACTCCTAGCACCAATTCGAGGTGATACTACAAAATGGGTCGGTCGGCAGTTGTAGCAGGTCTAGGAATGTATGTTCCCGAGAAGATGTTGACAAATGAAGACATTGAGAAGATGCTTAACCGTCCTGGGACCGCAGACTGGCTGGTTGAGAACGTAGGTATAAGGCAACGTCATGTAATGGCTGATGATGAGGTCACATCTGATCTCGCTCTTCATGCTAGTCGTGAAGCTTTGGAAAATGCTGCTGTTGCGGTTGATGAACTCGACCTGATCATACTGAGTACTGACACACCCGACTATCTGTCTCCCGCAACATCAGTCGTACTCCAACACAAACTAGGTGCGAAGAATGCCGGTACGTTTGATGTTAATTGTGCGTGTGCTGGCCTTGTTACAAGCCTGGATATAGCTGCACGCTACATCAAGACAGATCCCGATATCAAAACGGTCTTGGTGGGTGGTGCTTACGGAATGACTAAATTTGTAGATTGGACCGATCACTACACCTGTACGTTGTTTGCAGATGCCGCAGGCGCATTGGTATTGAAATCTAGTGAGGACAAAGAAGGATTCATTGCATCAAAATTGATTGCTGACGGTTCATTCCACGATCATCTTGGGATTTTTGTTGGAGGGACTGCAGAACCACCGACAGTTGAGGCAATTCAGAATAAACGACATCATCTAGCTTTTCGCAAACGATTTCCATCAGATACGAACCTGAGCCACTGGCCGACAATGACCAGAGAGTGCATATCAAAAGCCAATCTCACCCTCGATGATATAGATTGGATCTTCTTCACACAAGTGAATCTACGTACGATTGAAGCAGTCATGAAGGATCTTGGTCTTTCGATGGAGAAAACTCACAACGTCATGGACAAATGGGGATACACTGGTTCAGCCTGTATTGCCTTAGCTATGTATGATGCGATTGACCAAGGAAAGCTTCCACCTCCCGGAGAGGGCAATGGCGAGTATATTGCACTCTGCTCATCAGGAGGAGGATTCAATATGGCAGCTGCAGTCTTACAATGGTGGTAATGATTGACTGAAGGGATAGCAATGGCGAATCAATTTGATTACCTATCAAAGAGAGAAGTCTTCTCACCTGACAGCGAAGCATTGGTTGATGTGGAAACAGGTACAAGATACACCTATCGATTATTCAATGAACGAGCGAATCAGGTAGCTAATTTTCTTCAACAGAAGGTAGACTTTCAGAAAGGAAGCCGATTGTGCATTCTCGCACAAAATAGCTTAGAGCACTGGGAACTATTCTTTGGATGTCAGAAGGCAGGTGGGATATTCAGTCCACTTAACTGGCGCCTGGTGGCCCGTGAATTAGTAGGGCTTGTCAACGACCTTACACCCTCGATATTTCTCTATGGTCCAGAGTATGCATCTGTAGTCACGGAGTTGCAACAAGAAGTTGATGTAAAACATTGGGTTTCATTGGGTCCTAATGAAGCTAGTGTGAAAGGTTCTCTGAGCTACAAAGATGTGATTGACAAAGCTGAAAGGAGCCCTCCGACACAGGTGGGCCTCACATATGAGGACCCAATGGGTATAGTATTCACTGGCGGTACGACGGGACTTCCGAAGGGAGCAATGATCACATACAAACATGTTGCTTTCAATACTCTGACAACAATTCGCGATATCCTTCCAGGAGACACATACATCAACCATCTACCCCTCTTTCATGTTGGTGGTCTCTATGTATATGCAATTCCTCTATTCATCCTAGGAGGGAAAGTTGTTCAAATGAAGGGGTGGGATTTGGATGCCTTGGTTGATGTGATCAACAAAGAACATCCAGACTTTTTCTTTGCAGTCCCAACGCAATATAGAATGTTGATGAACCATCATAGTTTCAAATCTGTAGACTTCAGCAAGGTCCGATTCTTGACATCAGGAGGAGAACCTCTACCATTGGATATCATCAAGACTTTCAAGGAAACGCACAACGTCAAATTCAAACAGGGATTTGGAATGACAGAGGTCGGACCGGGATGCTTTGCCCTTGATCCATGGGACGCAGAACGAAAGATTGGTAGTATAGGAACCCCCAACTTCTTCATAGATGCTAAGGTTATTGATCCTGAAACCGGAAAGGATTGCGGTGTTAGTGAGGTAGGTGAACTAGTATTCAAGGGACCCACTGTCACAATTGGATATTGGAACCGACCCGAATTGAACAAGACACTACTCGATGAAGACGGATGGTTTCGAACAGGCGATATGGTCTACTACGATGATGAGGGGTACTATTTTGTAGTAGATCGCGTGAAGGACATGTTCATCTCTGGTGGAGAAAACATATACCCTCGAGAGATTGAGAAGGTATTGGAAGAGCATCCAAAGATTGCTCAGGTACAAGTCATTGGTGTGCCAGATCCAAAATGGGGAGAAGTGGGTCGCGCTATTGTTGTATTAAAGCCCGATGAAGAAGCTAGTGAAGATGAGATCCTTGATTTCTGTAAAGGAAAACTAGCGAAGTTCAAGATACCAAAATCAGTACGGTTCACGAATAGCTTCACTCCATTCATCTCTGGTGCTGGAAAAATACTGAAACGAAAGTTACGTGAAGACTTTGGACAAGAGGAGGTATGACCACGCCAGTCACTAAGGTAAACGGGATTGAGGTCTACTACGAAATCCATGGTAAGGGAGAACCAGTCATTTTTGGCAACGGAGTCTTCTCAAACACAATGGGATGGGTCAATCAGGTTCCAATCATATCTAAAGAGTATCAAGTCATTCTGTATGACATGAGGGGACAAGGACAAAGTGAGAAACCCGATTCACCATATTCATTTGATCTCCATGCAGACGACCAAAAAGCACTTCTGGAGGACCTTGGAATTCCGAAGGTCCATCATGTTGGTATCAGTTATGGTGCTGAGTTAGGGATGGTCTTTGCTTTGAAGTATCCGAAGATGCTGAAGAGCCTCGTAGTGTGCAGTGCAGTTTCTCATATTGGAACGTTACTTGATAACATGTGCCAACTGTGGCGTCTAGCTTGTGTGCTTGCAGATCCAGAGGTGTTCTATCATGCAACGGTCCCTTTGAACTTCGGAGAAACATTCATTCAAGAAAACACTGCAATATTGGAACTAGCAAGAGAACGGTACACAACACTACCATATTCAGCACTTGTGAAACTACTTGATGCCTTTCTCCAACTTAACATAACAGACCAATTACACAAGATACAAGTGCCAACCTTAGTCATGGGAGGGGAGAAGGATATCTTGAAACCAGTCATCCCATACTCTAAGATAATCCATGATAGTATACCTAATTCAGAGCTGGTGGTAGTAAAGGATTCAGGTCATGCAATCACCTTTGAGAAGCCAGATGACTTCAATCGACATGTACTCGAATTTCTCCATAGACATAGTTGAATATTGTAATTTTTCTTAGTCTCCTAAGAGATATATAGAAGGGTTCCCCTTTCTAAGGGATAGACATAGAACATTCTATGTTCTAACTATAACAGTTCACTGTTATGGAGGATAGAAGATGAGAAAATTAAGAACCATATCTCTATCTCTAATGTTGCTACTAGTAGCATCCATCTTCATCCCTGTTTTTGTAGCCAAACCAGTTGCTGCACAGGCAACTCCAATTAAGATCGGAGTGTTCGTACCCGAAACAGCAGGCCTGACAGCATATGGACCTTGGACCAAACAGGGTTTCGAGTTAGGTATGATATATGCAACAACAGAAATGGGATATGACAACGAGAACATGACCGAAGCAGGTCGACCCTATGAGATTCATTATTATGACACTCAAGGAGATGTGACCCATGCTGCGACTCAAGCAACCACTGCCATCGAAACAGATGGTATTGACATCCTTGTAGGAGGAACTTCCAGTGCGGTAGCCGCGGCAATAGCACCAATTGCAGAGAGTTATGAGAAGCTATATTTCATAACGCCAGCTGCTGCATCCTCTCTAACTGAAACAGGATTTAATCCATACATCTTTCGTATCGCAAGAAACAACTGGCATGATGCCTATGCAGGTGTTACATACGCGATGGACACCCTTGGTTACACCAAGTTTGCATTTCTTGCCGCTGACTATTCCTTTGGATATGATGGCGTAGCATCAATGTCTGCAGTGATTGAGGAGAAGGGAGGAGTCGTAATCAGTTCAGTATATGCGAATCTCTTTGATACCGATTTCACTCAGGAGATTGATGCTCTCAAAGCGGCTGATCTAGTGAACGATATTGAATATCTGTTCATTGTTTGGGCTCTTGACTTCTCACATCTATACAGTGATATGACGTCTCAGAATCTTGCAGCCGATATGGAGATTGCTGGAGCATGTATTGATATCCTTTCCATGAACTCCATTGAGGCGAGTTTCGGAGGTAACGCTACCTACATTGGCTCAACCGGGCTTTGTCTTTATGGCTATGAGCTACCCGACAATGAGGTCAATGATTGGATGGTAGCACAACATGTAGCCAGAAACATTAGACCAAATGGTCAATTCTACCTCACTTACCGAGTTCCAGAACTCTTCACTGCAAGTGCATTTGCCACAGCACAGTTCTTGGTAGATGCAACAAATGAAGTAGCTGACCTCAATACTAACGCAATGATCAACTATCTGGAGAGCGGTGTGACAATAGATTGCCCGAAGGGAGAAACATACTTGAGACCAGAAGATCATCAAGGGCTTGCAGAGATGTATATCGCAGAAGCTATTAACGATACGAGAAGTGGTTCTGAAACTGAGAACCTCATAATTGCAGATCTGGTTCAGACCCTCAACCGAACCACAGTAGCACCTCCTATTGCATCTGTCTGGAATGGTGAGCCATATGTCCCAGGTAGTTTTGGACCTACTCCACCACCGCCCTTCGAATTTGACTTGCTAACAGTCGGTCTAATCGGCGTAGGCGGACTAATAGTGGGCATTGTCGTGGCGGCAGTAATATTCCGTAAGAAGTAGTAAGTACAAAGTAACGGTTCAAGTTGATTCAACTTGAACCCTTACCCTTCTTTTTTCTAACTGTATCAGATAAGAGAATAGACTGATGACAAGTATAATATCTAACAATTGACCTCTAATTGAGGTAGGTGGAGAGGAAATGAAGATACGAGTCCTTGTAATCGATGATGACGAGGACTTGTTATTCTTAGCCGGGAAATTTCTCACAAGAGAGGATGAAAGAATTCAGCTTGTATCTGCGACAACTGATCAAGAAGCTCTCCGACTCATTGAGGAAGAGGAGTTTGATGCGATTGTCTGTGACCATTTTCTTGGCCATGGAAGTATGACTGGACTCGAACTTCTTGAGTGGGTAAGAGAGTTCAATCCACACATACCATTCATAATTTTCACAGGGCGAAGCCAAGAAGCTGTAGCCATCAGAGCTTTGAACCTTGGAGCTGACTACTATCTGAAAAAAGGAACAGAAGAATTCAGAGAACTATTCTCCCAGCTAGCAAACCGAATCACTGTCGAGGTCGAATCAAGGCGTCAAGATGAAGCCCTCGCAAATGCTCTGAGTGATCTTGAGAAAAGAGTTGAACAGAGGACTGCAGAATTGACCAAAGTAAATGAGGACTTGGCTCAAGAAGTTGCAGAAAGGAAGAAAGTTGAGGATTCATTATTGCTTCAACGTGAATTGGGCAACACTCTTTGTAAGACCGAGAACCTAATCGATGCTCTGGATAGGATTCTGAAAGCTGCTGTTCACCTTGAGGGAATTGATACAGGTGGCATCTTTCTTGTTGACAATCAAACCGGACAATTAGACCTTTCAACAAGCCAAGGAATTTCCTCTCAGTTTCTAAAGAGCATCCTTGGACAAGAGAAAAGCCTTGAAGTCAATGAACCAATCTATGTTTCGAGAAAGGAAATAGACGAATCGTTGAGAGAACTCAGTGACTATGAGGTTCTGACAGCGGTGGCGATTGTACCCGTTCTCTTTGAGGGAGAGACTGTAGCAATTCTTAGTCTGGGATCACATTCTCATGATGAGATCCCTACAACAGACCGCTATACACTAGAAGCGATTGCCATTCAGATTGGGGCATATATGGCAAGAGTAAAGGCACAACAAGCAATTGCACAGTCCCAATTAGAAATGATGAGAGTGTTCGATTCCTTTGAGGATCTATTCTTCATTGTTGATAAGACTGGCAAAATTCTTCATGCGAACAACACAGCCAGTGATAAGTTGGGTGTGAAGGACACACTAATTGATGGTAAGAGTATACTTGAACTCTACGAAGAAGCAAACCGTTCTGAAATCGATAAAGGATTACAAAGCGCAAAACAGGGTGAAGTTATTCAACTCAGATTTCCTCTGATTTCTAGTGAAGGAAAACTGTTTGAAGCAAGCACGAGGATTGTAAAAGGAAGACATTCTGGTCAGGAAGTCCTTTTCGTGGTGAGTAGAGAGGATAGAAGCTGAAACATCACTGTTTTTTTTAATCCAATAATCATATATGGATTAGCGAAATTATCAAAATGGGAGCAAGGCTTAGATTAGCTACACGGCCGAAATAATAGAAAGGTGCAACAAATGGGAGATGATAATGGATTCCTCAAAGGTCCCATTACACGACTCTTTGAGAAAGTGGCTAAATGGATAGGTCTGTCCACAAATGCAGGACCAGTTCTGGCTGCACTCTTCATGGAAAGTTATGAAACTGGTAATCGTATGAGTTCCGATGACATCTGCAAAACCACAGGGTACTCACGTGC
>Ga0209536_100017655_pt1 | contig 10091 bp, 7 predicted proteins | sample DeeMarSeWOR28_12_FD_187461 | JGI IMG/M metagenome (GOLD analysis project Ga0209536, IMG submission 187461) | Marine sediment microbial communities from White Oak River estuary, North Carolina - WOR-2-8_12 (SPAdes) (version 2) | ecosystem: Environmental > Aquatic > Marine > Intertidal zone >... | reverse complement strand
GCCTAAGGTTTTTGGCGATCCTGAGGGAGATTTATTAGTTCTTGGATGGGGCAGCACCAAAGGCGCTATTGAGGAAGCTGTTCAGCGCGTCCGCGATGACGGACATAAAGTTTCATCATTGCATCTAAAGTTTCTGCAGCCTATGGCTTCGGGCATCAAAGAGATTATGCAAAAATTCAAAAAGATAGTGACGGTGGAAATTAATTACACCGACGATCCCAACGATGAAATCATTGATGAAAACAATCGGCGTTTTACGAATTTAGCCCTGTTGCTCCGCGCAAGATATTTATTGGATATCGATTGCTGGTCAAAAGTAGAAGGGCAACCGATTAAGCCCGGCGCAATTGAACAGATGATTCGGGCTAGATTAAATTCTAAATCAAACGGAAGGTAATATATGTATCGATATAGTGAAGATGTATTAATCGATCTTGAGAGAAAACCTTATTCCATGGAGGATTACCAAAGTGCTGAACCGCGCTGGTGTCCGGGTTGTGGCGACAATTCTATTCTCACCGCTGTCCAACGATTGTGCCGGGATGAGCAAATTCCTCTGGAAAAAGCGGTGTTTGTTTCCGGGATTGGCTGTTCCAGCCGTTTTCCCCATTACATGAAAACCTACGGATTCCATAGTCTTCATGGCCGGGCGCTTCCTATTGCTCAGGGAATAAAGATCAGAAGACCGGATTTGCATGTATTTGTCAATATGGGAGATGGCGACTGCTGCAGTATTGGCACTGCCCACTGGATTCATGCCATTCGCTATAATATGAATATGGTAGCGATTGTTCACGACAATGAGATATACGGATTAACCAAAATGCAGGTCTCTCCCACTTCACCCCAGGGTTTGAAGACAAGCACGACACCTTATGGATCTTATTTAAAACCTCTTAATATTTTAAGTACTACTCTCGGAGTTACAAATGCCTCATTTGTGGCAAATGGGGTGGAATGGATTCCTGATTTGCTTTATAAAACCATACGGGAAGCTTTCCATCATAAGGGTTTTTCGTTTATTCGAATCATGCAGAGATGTCCCCATTATTTGCCAACGTTGTTTGATCCAATGATTACAGATCCGAATAAGATATTGTTATTAAGTCATGAAAAAGGTATTCAGGCTGATGATGTTCTAAAAAGAATCTATAAGAATGTGGAGGAGCACGATCCATCCAACTTAAACCGGGCGAGAGAAATTGTCTCAATGGAAGGGAAGATACCGGTGGGTGTACTATACCGGAATGAAGAAATACCTACTTATGATGATTTAAGAAAGAACACCCAGTTCTTTTCCCCTGAGATGAGAGAGAAGGCATTGAACAAAGAATTTGATAAATTCGCCATTAACACAGTTGACTCGGAGGTGGTTGACAGTGAAGACAGCCGGTAAGAAGGAAGCATCGAAAACAAAAAAGCGAAAAACTGAAAAACCTACTTTTGACAGTTTAACGGCAGTAATCGAAACTGAATTACGATGCAGCGAAGCAGTCGGCATCCGGAAGAATGAACCCTCAAACTCTTTAAGACAAGCCTGGCAGCAGACATCCAAACAGAATCCACCCAACATATATAACGCACCACCCACAATTTTCAAAACATTGGGGAATTTCTCTGCAATAGATCAATTTGCGGGTTTAGCAAAAAGCGGACTAAGAGCGTCATTGATTGGTAGTGGTGACCAAATACCTGTTGGATATAATACCCTTTCAATTGCGCCCTTTGTTATGCATTGGTTTTTGCCTTCTGGAAAATTTGTCCCAACACCAAATATGTTTCAGTTAGTGGCGAGGACAGCTCAACAAGCTGCTGATTTTAGTTTGATTGCACACTATATGGCGGAAAGATCCTTGTGTCCTGGGCTGGTAATTCACACCCAGAATTTTGAAAATACCCAAAACGAGAAACTCGAAGTATTTGATCTTGAAGAAATGCGAACATTTTTAGGGTTACCTGATGATGAGATTGAGAGTCCTTCGGAAATTCAGAGAAAATATTTTGGAGGTAAAAGGAAGAGAATTCCAGATTATTCAAAACTGAGTCTATCGGTGGAAACTGATGAATTGATGAAGGAAGTTCCATCCTTTTTAAAAGAGGCCCTGGAAAAATTTGCCGCTCTAACCGGTCGGTCATATGATTTTATTGAGCAAGTCAAGACTAATGCTGCGGATGTGGTGATAATCGCCACTGGAAGGAATTTTAACTGGCTTGCTGAAAATCTTGCTAAACTCAACAAGGGTTCAAACAGTAAAATTGGTTTAGCACATCCCGTCATCATTTCTCCTTTTCCCGGAGACCATATTTCCAAAATCCTTAAAGGAAAAAAGAGAGTTATTTTTATTTCCAGTTACTCGTCCCCCGAATATGATCCGCCTTTTTCTAAGCTTGCGGAACTGACAAAATTCGTCACATTTTCGGTGAGCGCTGGGCAAATTGATTTCAAAAAATTCCAGGACAATCTTGAGACAGCCATTGATGGCAGCTCCCAAAAATTTGAGTTCGATATTTCTGTTCAAAAAGAAAAATTGAGTTCAGAGCTGGCTCACAAACCTAAAGATGAAGCAGAACCCAAAAAGAAACCCATTGAAACCAAAGGACAGGTTATCAAAGAGGAATCCCCGGATGAGGCCGGGACGGAAATCTCTTCCGGCGACAATTTCCGTCAGCTTCTCTCATATTTTATTACCGGCAAGGTCACTGATCTTGACTTACAAAAAAACTTTGGTTTGAATTTAAGACCGGCGTACCTGTCCAAATCCGAAAATGTTCTAAACCGTAATTTCCCGGTTTGTTTAAGCCGGAATAATTCCGAACACCTCGTTAAACCGGTTAGTAAAATGATTGACGAAATCATTATTGAGGAAACAAAAAGTGACGAGGGGAATGACAGCTTCAAAAACAATCTATCCTTATTGAAGCTAAAATTGGAATCGCTTGTTAATGGGAAGAAAGTTGAAAAGTTGAGCGAGCTATGGGACAGGGCGACTGAATCAATTCTTTCCGAAATGAAAACGGACAACGGGAGCAAAGAAGAAGCTCAAAAGAATTTGCAGAAAGCCAGAGCCAAATTGGGAATTGACGGTGAGGTATTATCTTACGACCCTAGTTTTCCATTAAGAGTAATTGATGAATCGGTTCGAATGGTTTGGGCTGAAAAAACTGTTTATTTTAGTGACCTGCTTGAGTTGTTAATAACTCAACTGATGGGAATCTTAGGAGTCGATTTATCTGCTAAGTCAGAAAGTGAAGAGAACTTCGGAAGCTCGGTTGCGTCGGCATTTAAGGATGAAATGGATTTCGAATCGTTTTCCAATATTGTCGATGAGTCTTTCGAGTCACAGCCTCTGCCAAAGGCTAAACAATTGAGAGTTCAAAATATTCTAAAGGACCTCCGGGAATTGCATCCACTTTATTCAGCTGTCGGGAAAAGTAATTTGTTTGAGTTTCATTGCGATGCGACAAGTTGCGCAACCACCATTGGGCAAATTCAAGCTAGAATCCGAAAGACGACCAAATTTTTCCGGGCATTTCATATCGCAAAATTAGAAATCGAAAATAAATATAAAGAAGAAAAACACGACCGCTTTTTTAACGAATATTCGACCAACCATTTGACAGCAGAAGATTTGGAAATTACCCCGCCTATTTTGCTATATGTCAATAGCCAGTTTATGGATGAAACCCAATTGGCGGCGATTAGTGAAATTCTTACTACCGATTTGCCAATTAAGATCATATTGCTTAATAATGATGTTATTGATCAATCGGATTTGCTTCCCGATCAACCTACCTGGAGTACCAAATTTGCCAACATGGCAATTGCGCTAAATAATGTTTATGTATTTCAATCTGCTGTTGCCGATGGGGAACAGTTTGCAGGCGGCATCTTAAATGGAATGAAGTACAACGGCCCGGCGCTTTTTAATATCTACGCCGGACCTGAAGGTAATTCTTCCTCAGTACCTTTTGATTTATTATCCTTGATGGCAGTTGAATCAAGGGCATTTCCAACCCTTGTTTATAACCCGGCCAAAAGCAGTGACTGGGGATTAAGATTTAATATTCATGATAACCCGCAATTTGAAAATGACTGGACATTGGAAAAGTTTACCTATGAAGACTCCAACGGCAACGAGACAAGCGTCGACTTAGCTTTTACCTTTGTTGATTTCCTTGCTGCAGATCCCCGATTTACAGATCATTTCCTCTACTTGCCCCGCAAACGCTGGCATGAAAATATGGTGCTCGTTCAGGACTACTTAAAACTGAATCCTAAAGATTCGAAATATAAGTTGCCATATATTCTGATGACCGGAGAGAACTGTACGCTCTGTCGAGTCATCCCTTCAAGTTTTGTCGTTCGAATGGCGTTAAGCTGGTTAGATATTTGGCGAAGCCTTCAGGAAGCCGGATTGTACAAAGAAGAAAGAACTCGCCTTGAAGAAGAGAGAAGAAAGGGGATTGAGGAAGTTGAGCAGAAGTATCAAAAAGAAAGCGGCAAGTCTGAAAATGATTTAAAGAAAGAGATTATCACCAATTTATTAACACGATTATTGGGTGGCGATATTAAACCCTCAACAGATGGAACCGCACTTTCAGCCCAGTTAGAAACGATTTCTGCTCCAACCCTGGAGGTCCAGAAAGCAGGCGAAGAAGTTGCGGAAAAGGAAGAAGCTGTTGAGATAGTTGAACCCTACATTGATACACTGCTTTGCACCAGTTGTAACGACTGTACTAACATAAATTCAAGGATGTTTGCTTATAACGAGAATAAACAGGCATATATTAAAGATGCTAAGGCTGGCACGTTTAAGGAGCTTGTAAAGGCAGCGGAGAAATGCCCGGCAAGAATTATTCATCCTGGCAAACCTAAAAATCCCAGCGAACCCGGATTAGATAAGCTTATAAAAAGAGCTGAACCCTTTAATAAATAAACTTTTCCTGTAAAAACTTCATTCAGGAGTGGGCTTTTATTTCTTGTTCCCCAAGTCTGTTTGGGAACAAATTGATTTGTGAAACAATAGTTTCGTTATGTTGATTTTAAAATAAGAATCTAATTAATAGGCTGAAGTCTCCTGACCGAAACTTTTATTTTCATACAACGTCACCTTCGGTGAGCCTGCCTGGCGGCAGACAGGGACACCTCAGGTTATTAGCTACCTATTACATCTAATCTTTTTTTAGAAATTTCCTGTTTGGCAAAGATGTGCCTTCATTGGTGAATTCTAACTTAATACTTGAAAGCCTCCCTTTAACTATGTAATTTTATTTTAGGGGTGTAATTATGAGTGAGAATCATAAAACGAATTCCTTCCCGGAAACGAGCAATCCCGAAATCGATTTAATGGCTGAATTAGAAAATTTGCGCAAACCCCTTGCCGGTGATGTGCCACTTGCCAAAGCACTGGATAGAATGGTAGTGGAAGGCGAGCTTTATGAAGCATTGGGTGAGGGTAAAGTGCATTGTTATGCCTGCGGGCATAATTGTACTATCAAATCAGGAGCGCGTGGCATCTGCCAGGTACGATATAATGTTGGTGGCAAGCTGTTTGTCCCCTGGGGCTATGTCGCTGCCTTGCAAGTTGATCCAATTGAGAAGAAGCCGTTCTATCATGTTTATCCCGGCGCCGAAACACTTACTTTCGGGATGCTGGGATGTGATTATCACTGCCCCTATTGTCAAAATTGGGACATCTCTCAAACGTTTCGTGATGAACGATCTGGCCGACCGCCGCAGAAAATAAGTGCGAAGCAGATGGTTGAACTTGGGAAACATCATGGTGCGAAGTGCGTGGCGAGTTCATATAATGAGCCGTTGATTACCTCGGAGTGGGCAGCTTCGGTATTTAAAGAAGCAATAAAAGAGGGGCTAACCTGCCTGTATGTTTCCAATGGAAATGGAACGAAGGAAGTGCTTGAGTATATCCGGCCACTCGCCGAAGGGTATAAGATTGATTTGAAAACAATGAATGATAAGCATTACCGCAAAATGGGTGGCGTGTTGCAAAATGTGCTTGATACGATTCAATTGGTTCACGACATGGGCTTTTGGACCGAGATTGTTACCTTGATTGTTCCTGATTATAATGATTCGGAAGAAGAATTGCGGGAAGCGGCACGATTTATCAAATCGATTTCGCCGGATATCCCCTGGCATGTAACGGCATTTCATAAAGATTACAAAATGACCGATCCGGATAATACGGAATCTTCCACCTTAGTCCGGGCTGCCGAAATCGGTTATGACGAAGGATTGCATTTTGTCTATGCCGGCAATGATCCGGGTCAGGTAAAATCTTATGAGAATACCTATTGCCCCAAATGCAAAACGACATTGATTGAACGGTTCGGTTATCTCATCCGTGATTATCAAATAACAGATGACGGTTGCTGCCCAAAATGTCATACGAAGATTCCGGGAATATGGCCAAAGTCGAGGGATGATGTAAATATTAGCAGGAATTACTTTAGGCGCATGCCGCGGTCGGCTTTTTGATAAATACTTCCCCCTTCGTAAAAACGGGGATTAAAGGGGATTTCAACTTATGGTCACGGAACGAAAGACAAATCCTCAATTCATTGTTAAGAGATCAGAATTTGAACCCGCCTACATGCAACTATTTCGATCCGGCGAACTACAGCGGCGTGCCCAAGAAGCTATCCGGCAATTAGAACCCTGCCAGGTATGTCCCCGGTTATGCAATGCCAACCGGCTTGAAAATGATATCAAAAAAACGATATGCAAAATTGGGCGCCATGCGATGGTCTCCAGCTATTTTCCCCATTTCGGAGAGGAGGATTGCCTGAGGGGTTGGATGGGCAGCGGAACCATCTTTTTCTCCATGTGTAACCTGCGATGTGTTTTCTGCCAGAATTACGATATCAGCCACTATCGGCAGGGAACTGAAGTGAGGCCGGATAAACTGGCTAAGATGATGATCCAGCTTCAATTTCAGGGCTGTCACAATATTAACTTTGTCACGCCTGAACATGTGGTACCTCAAATTCTTGAAGCACTTCCGATGGCAGTTGAAATGGGATTACGACTGCCAATTGTTTACAATACCAGCGCTTATGATTCGCTTGAAAGCCTGCGCCTGCTGGATGGCATTGTGGATATTTACATGCCCGATTTTAAATTCTGGAGCCCGGCTTTGGCAAGGCGATACCTGAAAGCGAAAAATTATCCCGATTCAGCCCGTGAGGGTATTAAGGAAATGCACCGCCAGGTGGGCGATCTTTGCTTCGATGAAGACGGTTTAGCAATCCGGGGTCTTTTGGTCCGTCATTTGGTAATGCCCGGCTGCCTTGAGGATACTCAACATATTTTAGACTTTCTCGCTAATGAAATCTCTGTCCTTACCTATGTCAATATCATGGATCAATATCGTCCCGCCGGATTGGTTGATAAAGAGAGGTACGGGGATATTAATCGTGGTATTAAATCTGAGGAATATGAACAAGCCATTCAATTGGCAAGATCAGCAGGCATTGAAAGATTTGATCAAAGGAAATTCATACTTAGTATCGTTTAATCTTCAGGGACGACTGACAAATCAATCTCATTTGAGAGGAGATAGTCATGCCCGTAAAAAAGCTAAAAGAATTTTTAGACAGTCATAAGGTTAAATTTGTTGCCATGATCCATTCCACCGCTTATACTTCGCAAGAAATTGCTGCCGCCTCCCACATACCCGGAAAGGAATTAGCCAAAACAGTCATATTGAAGATTAATGGTAAAATGGCAATGGCTGTTTTGCCCGCTTCATACAAAGTGGATATCGATTTGCTAAAAAAACATACCGCTGCTAAGAAAGTCGAGTTGGCAACAGAAGATGAATTCAAAGATCTGTTTCCCGGCTGCGAACTAGGTGCAATGCCGCCGTTTGGAAATCTGTATGATATGGAGGTGTATGTTGCTGAAAAATTGAAGGAAAACAAGGAAATTGCTTTTAACGCCGGTTCCCATTCAGAATTGATTAAGGTTAGCTATAAAGATTTTGAGAGATTAGTAAAGCCGAAAGTATTAAAATTTTCCCGGTAATCAGTCACGGGTAGTGTCTTTCTGAACTTGGTTCTGAATCTTTAGATTCCGAAATAAATTCAGAATGACATTATTAAAGCATTTTTATCGTATTAAAAAAGGGGAGGCAATCATGTCAATTCAACTCACCAGCGCCGCTTTTAAAGAAGGCGGAATGATCCCTGAAAAATACACCTGCGATGGAACAGATATTTCTCCTCCGCTGCAGTGGTCAGGTATTCCCGATGGAACCCAAAGCATTGCTTTGATCTGTGATGATCCCGATGCGCCGATGGGCACCTGGGTACACTGGGTTTTGTTTAACATTCCGGCGGATACAAAAGAACTTCCTGAAAATATTCCACCGGACAGAATCCTTGAAAATGGTGCCAAGCATGGAATGAGCGATTTCAGAAGATTGGGCTATGGTGGACCCTGCCCGCCGGGCGGAACGCACCGCTATTTCTTCAAAATATACGCGCTGGATATTGAAATTGGTCTGGAGCCAGGCGCGACTAAACCCGAATTGCTCAATGCGATGGAAGGACATATTCTGGATGAAGGGCAGTTAATGGGGAAGTATAGCAGGTAAAAAGCAAAAGGTTAAAAGCAGGAATTTGGAGCAAATATGAAAACGTTATATAATTTTAGTAAAGTATTCGCTGTAACTATTATTTGCCTTCGGCTTATTTTAACGGTTGGTCATAGTCAAACTACAGTCAATCAAATGACTTTTGTTACTTACAAATATATCGATCCTATGGTTGGAATGGAGGCTTTTCGCTTGCTGATACCCAAAAGCTGGCAGGCGGAAGGAGCAGTTACCTGGTCACCCAATCCTGCTTTGCCGGCTCAGTCCCAGTTTCGATTTATCAATCCGCGCGGTGCCGAACAATTAGAGTTCTTTCCCACCCAATCGTATTTCTGGACCGATAACCAGACTTCTCTTTATACCAACCCACCCGGCACGCTGCGTTTCGGGACTTTGGTAGCTCAACCGGTGGATCTGCAATTCGCCTTCAATAATATCATTCTGCCCACGTTCAGACGCAATTTAGAAGGCCTACAATTCGTTGAAAGCGGCAGAGTTCCGGAATTGGAACAATTAGCTAAAGGACAACCAACAGGGGGTGTTAACGCCTTAGCCGAAGGGGGAAAAATCAGAATCACCTATCTGGAAAATGGCAGACCCATGGAAGAAGAAATGTACGCTGTGGTCAGTCAATTCATTACTTATTTGCCGGGTTCTTATTTGACGCCAAGTTATTTTATTAATTATTGGTACATTGATTATATCTTTTCTTTCAAGGCTGAGAAAGGAAAACTGGATTCCAATGCCAAACTTTTCCAGACCATGATTTTTTCCTTCAAACTCAATCCACAGTGGTTTGCTAAAGTAGTGAATACAAAGGAACAAATGGTACAAACCATTATGCAGGGAATTAAAGCCATCGGACGTATCGGTGATATGGTCGCAAAAGCCGGAAGCGACATGCGAGCGGATCAGCTTTCCGATTGGGAACGGCGCCAGGAAGCCAATGACAGAATTGTGCAGAATTTCTGTGATAATATCCGGGGTGTAGAACGGTACAACGATCCATTTTCCGGGAATGAGGTGGAATTACCCTCAGGGTACGGACATGCCTGGGCAAATAATTTAGGTGAGTATATTATTACCGACAGTCCAAGTTACAATCCCAATATCGGATCTAATTTAACCTGGCAGCAGATAGAACTCGTAAGGTAATATGACTTTTAAACTTTTTTCTCACAATCCGTTTTTTTGGTGAGGGGTGATTGATGGGAAGGCAAGAGAGATAGTGTAATTTAACGATGCGGCTAATTTAGGATAACAAATAGAATTACGGGTAATTAGACATGGATGGATTAGGGAAAGAGATTCTCCAGAAGAAATGTCTATATTTGGAAAATAATTTTTCCTAATATTAGGAAAAGGTCAATTTTATATCCATATGTATACCTTTTTTCCTAATATTGGAAAAAGGCTTTTGACTAAGTTATGCAGCTAATCATAATGTTATACAGTATATGGAATCGATCATGA
>Ga0209536_100017654_pt1 | contig 10091 bp, 11 predicted proteins | sample DeeMarSeWOR28_12_FD_187461 | JGI IMG/M metagenome (GOLD analysis project Ga0209536, IMG submission 187461) | Marine sediment microbial communities from White Oak River estuary, North Carolina - WOR-2-8_12 (SPAdes) (version 2) | ecosystem: Environmental > Aquatic > Marine > Intertidal zone >... | reverse complement strand
TGGCGGGATCAACAGTCACCCGGCCGGCACCCGCATCCTGACGCAGGCGCACGAGCTCGGACGAGATGCTGTTCTCGAAGTCACGCTCGTTCACGACGTCGCCGGTCTCGGCGAACACGCCGATCACGTTCGTGATGTTGAACAGGTTCCGGAAGTCGGCGTAGAGCGTCCAGTCGGTCGGTCCGAGCCGGAAGCCCTTCGTCACTCTGAGATCGAAGTAGTACTGCCACGGCAGCTCGGACTGGTTGAGCTGGTCGTCCTCCCGCTCCGCCACGAGGCCGAAGCCGGTGCCGCCGAAGGTCTCCTGCCCGGTGCCGAGGTTCTGCAGCCTCGTGTAGGGCAGACCGCTCACGATGCGCCACCTGAAGAACAGGCCGCCGTTGCGGAGCAGCTCGCCGTACCACGAACCACGCTGGAAGTCGCCGGGCCAGTTGAACGCCATCGAGCCCACGATGTTGTGGGTCCGGTCGTCGTCCGTGCGCAGGATCGCCTGCGGCGGGTTCAGCCGCTCGCCGGTGACCTGCGAGATCTGCCGGGACTGCGTGTTCAGGTAGCTGAACGGGTTGGAGCCCGTTCCCTTGGCTGCCTGGAACGTGTAGGCAGCCTGGCCGTTGAACCAGTTGCCGGCCCGGAACAGCAGGCTCACGTCGAAGCCCTTCACGTTTCCGAAGTCGGCGTTGGTCAGCACGTTGACCGGCGTGATGCGGCCGATCGTCGGGTCGAAGAAGTCGACGATACGGTACGCCAGGTCGGCGACCTTGTCCTTATTGAATGCTGCGATGTCGAACACCAGGTCGCGCGTGAACGCGTGCCGGATGCCGAACTCGAACAGAATCGACTTACCGTGCCGCACGTCACCACCGAACGCGTCGTTCGTGTTGGTGATGGACAGGTCGTTGTTCTTGCCCTGCAGCACGTTGTCGAACGGCGGGGACTGGACCTGGTGTGCGTAGGACAGCCGGAAGTTGGTCCGGTCCGTAACCGGGAAGGACACCCGGAGCCGCGGCGACCAAGCGGTGTGCGACTCGGAGGTCTTCCAAATGTAAGTGTCGATTGCGCCCGCCTCGTCACACTGCGCGCCGGTGCAGGCCTGCTCCTCGGCGCTGAGAGTCGGGTCGTAGTTCGGGTGCGTGAAGATACGGGACGGCGTCAGCGGGAAGAGCCCGTTGATGTCGTAGTAGTCCCACCGCAGCCCGAGCTCCAGCACGACGTCGCCGAGGTCCAGACGGTCCTGGATGTAGGCGGCCCAGCGAGTGGGCGAGTCGGCGTACGCATCCTGGAAGATCTGGCGGATGTTGCTGCCGACCTGATGCGCCTCGAGACGTCCGCTCAGGCCCTCCACGCCGAACTTGAGCCGGTTGTACCGGTCGAACTGCCAGTCGACGTTGAGCCGGCCCAGCATGCGCCGGTCGTACTCCAGGTTGATGCCGTTGTCCAGACCGCCGGTCCAGTAACCCGTGGCGATGCCGAACGGGTTCATCCGGTACGACTGGTTGAACCGCAGGTCGTTGCGGCCCAGGTAAGGCATCCTGGTGCCCAGGTTGTCCTGGATGTTCTTCATCAGCCGGTCCCAGTCATCCGAGCTCTGGAGCTGGGTGACCGACCGATCCCCGTTGTCGTCCGGCGAGTAGTCGTCGAAGTCGACGACGAACTTCATCTTAGAGAAGTCGATGCCCATGTTCGGCGAGCGGTGGTTCATCTCCCACTCGCGGTCCAGGGCTCCGCCCCGCGCTCTGTCGGTCTGGTAGGACAGGTTCAGGTCGAACGCCAGCTCGGTCTCGGCCGTGCGGAACACCTGCTGCACCCAGTTGAGGATGTAGACCGAGGAGTTGGTCAGCGTGCCGCCGTACGCCTGGGGGTTGTACATCATGTTGCCCGGCGTGTTGCGGTTCTGGTCCTGGTCCCACAGACCAGAGAAGCTCACGCGCGATCCCGAACCGTAGGTGTAGGTCAGCTTGGCGTTGGCCCGCCAGTTCGTCTGGTAGTCGTACGGACGACGGCGGCCCTGGCACTCGAAGCCGAAGTTGGAGCTCGCGTCGCAGGTGCCGGTGAACTGAACGAAGTCCGGAATGTCGAGCGCTATCGAGTCGCCCGTCGCCTGGTCCTCGATCGTGATCGTGGTGTCGAGCCCACCCAGCGTGTACTCGGGCACGTTCTCCCAGCCCTTGCCGCGGCGGTCGGACACCTGACCCTGCACCAGGCCGCTGACGAAGAACGTGAGGTTCCCGAAGATCGGGCCGCTGAGAGATCCCTCGAACCGGTTGAAGCCGGCGGAGATCGTGTTGCCGAAGATCTCGTCGGTCTCAGCCAGCAGGGTCCCCTGGAAGCGGCTGCCGCCGGTCCGGGTAACCAGCGAGATGACGCCGGACTGGGCGTCACCGTACTCGGCGCCCAGCGCGCCCGTGGTGACCGACGCCTCTTCCAGCGCGTTGGTGCCGGTGTTCAGCTGCGTCTGGCCGGAGCCGAGGCGCCTAACCGGGACGCCGTCGATGTAGACGACCGCCTCACCGGGCCGGCCGCCTCGGATCGACAGTCCGCTCAGGTTGCCCTGAGTGCCCTGTACGACGCCGGGCTGGAGGTCGATCACGTTGGCCACGTCGTCCACAGGCAACTGGTCGATATTGTCGCCGGTGGTGATCGCTCTCGACGACACCTGGTCACGCGGCACGATGGGTGTTTCTGCCGCAGTGATCGTGATCGCCTCGATGGCTACCGCGCCCGACAGCCCGAAGTTCACGGTCAGCGTCTGGTCGGCCAGAACGCGGATACCGCGCACCTCGGCGGGCTGGTAACCAATGAATTGTGCCCGGAGGTCGTAGGTACCTGCGGGCACGTTGTTGAAGAAGTAAAACCCCGTCTCGTTCGTGAGCGCCGCAAATGCGGTCCCCAGGATGAAGACCTGAGCATTCGCGACGGGCTGGCCAGTCGGGTCGATCACAGTCCCCTGGATCTTCCCGGTGGCTCCCTGCGCCCCGAGCTCGGTGGCCCCGAACGCTAGCAGGGCGGCCGCAGCCAGTACCCTCGCCACGCGTCCAAAGGCGATTCGACGATTCTCTGTCATGGACTCTTCCTCCATAGACATGGACCCCTAAGACACTACGGTTTAGCAACTTAGCGCCACACCACTGATACTACGCGCCATGGTCCCGGCTCGTGGCAGGGAGCCTTGGTGAGGGAAGGAATCGTGATGTGGGTTGGGAAATGAAGGCTGACAAAGCTGTTACGTGCGCGTTACCTCCGTGGCTGTCAGCGCCAGTATGGGACCAATGCTTGCGTCTGTCAAGAAGTGCCCCCGAAAAGGGACCGAAATCCTCTGATTAAGCGTTTCAGGGCCCGCCTGCGACCGTTTCACACGATGAGTTGGGTCTGCGGCGCTGCCGGCGTCACTTCCGGACCGCCCGCGCGCATGACGACGTTGATTTCGCTGCGCACACCGAACTGACCCGTCAAATACACACCCGGCTCGACGGAGAAGGCCACTCCATCGAGCAGCTCGCGCACGTCGTGAGTCTCGAAGTCGTCCAGGTGCGGACCCGAGCCGTGCAAACTGAGGTCTATCGAGTGCCCGGTGCGGTGCGTGAAGGCCTCGGCGAAGCCGTGTGAGTCCAGCACGCCCCTCGCGACGTTGTCGAGCGCGGCTCCGTTGATGCGCTCGCCCGCCTTCGCCGCGCCCCGCAGCCGCTCCACCACCGAGTCGCGGGCCTCGCGCACGGCCTCCCACACGCGGACCACCGAATCGGGCGGCGTCCCCCCGGCATAGGCCATCCAGGTCTGGTCCGCCCACACGGTGTTGGGCGAGAAGCGGCCCCACAGGTCCAGCAATATCACGTCTCCCGCAGCCAGGGTGCGGTCGTCGGCGGGGTTGGGCGAGAAGTGCGGGTCCGACGAGTGGGCCCCGAACGCCACGATGGGGGCGTCTTCGGTCTCGAGGCCTACTGCCGCCATCCGCTCCAGCACGCGCTGCTGCACGGCCACTTCGCCGGCGGTGCCTACCTGACCCAGCACTTCCTGTAGCGTGGTGCGGGCGATCTCGGCGATCAGCTCCGCGGCCCTGCGGTGGTCCTCAGACTCGCTCTCCGACCAGCGCGACGCGAACTCGGTCACCAGAGGGGCCGATGAGACGATCGTGGCGCCGAGCCGACGCAACAGCTCCACGACCCCGGCGGGCACCAGATCGAGGTACGGCACTGCGTTCTCCGGAGAGATCTCCATCGCAATGCGCCGGCCGCCCACCATCTCCAGGAGCTGCTGGTGCAGGTCCTGCCAGGTGGTATAGGTCTCGAACTCGCCGAAGAAGTCGCCCACTGCGCTCCTATCGAGCCAGTGCACCAGCGCGCGCGCGGGCCCCACAGCCGGGAGCCAGATGAACACGCGGCGCGTCAACATGCCCGTGTCGCCCAGCAGGCGGCGCGCGATCGGGTTGTGGTCGTGGAAGTCGTAGACCAGCCAGCCGTCGAGCCCGCGCTGCTTCAGCGAGTCGCCCAGCCTGTCCATATCGATCTGCCCCATGGCCCTCGCTCCTCAGGTTCCCGCCGTGTGCCAGCGGCACTCCGGCTCCCCGCTCGTCTCGCATGCGGGGTGCATTACGGCCCCGTCGAAATCCGTGAACCGCCTGAGCATCGCCGCGACCGCGGAGCCGTACAGGCTGCACGCGGAGCCGTCCGGCGTGGCCTGCGCCGACGGGAGGCCCCGGGCCACGGCCTCGATCTTCGCCCCGTCGCGGCTCACCGCGATCCCGAAGGTACCGGCGGCGGCGCGCCGCACCAGCGAGAACCCGTAGCGGTTGCGGGCGAACCCGGGCAGCATGCGCCATGCCGCGCGCGACAGTCCGGATATGGAACGCACCGCGTGTGCTGCCGCCCTGCGTCCCGCATCGGCGAACACCAGAGCCGCATCGCCGCGCCGCCCCGCCAGCCGTAGCAGGGCTGCGACCTCTCCGGTTTCGAGCCTCGCGCCCTTGCCGGCCAGCGCGGCGTAGCGCTCGATCTGGGCGGCCACGGTGCGGCTCGTACCGAGCCGCTTACTCGCCAGCTCGGCCTCGTACTCGGTGGGCTGCTCGGACACCGGCGCGTCCAAGTGGCGCATGGCCTCGAGCAAGGCGAGCGGGATGATTGCGTGGACCGGTCGCGCGGGGCGGTCGTCCATTGGTGTGGGGTGACTTGGTGTGAGTACGGCGGGCAAGTTAGCCGTGATGATGCAGCGTTGCCAGTAGGCCGTTGCGCGCATCGTGCAGCAGGGCGATTGTAACGGTCACCATAACTCCCTCGAATCAGGAACGCCGCAGCGTGAGCGACACCTCCGGCCCGCGCCGGGAGGCCTTCGAAGCGGAGGCCCTGCCGCACCTCGATACCGTCTACCGGGTGGCCCTTCGGCTCTCCGGCAACGAGGCGCAGGCCGAGGACCTGGCGCAGGAGACGATGCTCAAGGCGTACCGCTCGTGGCACCAGTACAAGCCGGGAACCAACGCGCGCGCCTGGCTCCTTACCATTCTGCGCCACACGTTCATCAACGAGTACCGCAAGGCCCGGCGCCGAGCCACCGAGGTGGATGTGTCGCGCATCGAGTCCTTCACCGTGTTCGAGGACGTCCAGGAGACGGATCCAGAGGGGAAGTTCTTCGAGCAGATAGTGGACGAGGACGTGCTCCGCGCGATCGACCGGCTTCCCGACGAGTTCCGGGAGACCCTGGTGCTGAGCGACGTGGAGGGGCTGCCGTACGCCGAGATCGCCGAGGTCACGGAGGTACCGGTAGGTACCGTCAAGTCGCGGCTGTTCCGTGCGCGCCAGGCCCTGCAGCGCGAGCTCTACGACTACGCGGTGGAGATGGGGTACATCAAGAGGCGAGACGAATGACCGACGGGCAACGCAGCATCGACTGCTTGGAGGCGCTGGACCGCCTCTACGAGTACATCGACGAAGAGCTGACTCCGGTGCGGGCGGAGGAGGTGCGGCGCCATCTGGAGAAGTGCGCCCCCTGCCTGGCCGTTTCGAACTTCGAGTCGGCCTACCTCAAGTTCGTGGAGGCGCGGGCCAAGGCGCGTGAGGCGCCGGAGAAGCTGCGCAAGCGCCTGCTGGAGCGGCTCCTCTTCGAGCCCGACGAACCGCCCGGCTCATGAACCCTGCGGCCGCGGTCGCCCTGGCGGGCGGCCTGGCTCTGCTGGGACGCGCCCTCGGCTGGCTCACGGCCGGGGGCGCTGTTGCTGCAGGACTGGTCGGGAGCGCCGTGTTCTGGGGCGCGGGACTGCCCGGCGCCGCGCTCCTCGCCCTCTTCTTCGTCTCGGGCAGCCTGCTCACCTACGCGCTGGGCCCAGTCCCCGGGGCCCTGGACGGCCCGGCGGGAGCGGGCCGCACCGCCCGCCAGGTGGCGGCAAACGGCGGCTGGGCCGGGCTCGGTGCGCTGGCCGTGGCGGCCGGGTGGGCGGCGGGGTGGCCCGTGATCATCGGCTCGCTGGCGGCGGCCCAGGCCGACACCTGGGCCACGGAGATCGGCATCCGCTCGGGATCCCAGCCGCGGCTCATTACCACCGGCAGGCCGGTGCCGCCCGGCACCTCGGGGGGAATCACGCCGCGGGGCACCCTGGGAGGCCTTCTCGGAGCCGCGGCCATGGGCGGCCTCGCCCTGGCGCTGGGATCGTCCGGCACGGCCGCAGCCGCGGGGTCGATCGGCGGCGCCGCGGGCCTCATGGTCGATTCGCTGCTGGGAGCCGCTTGGCAGGGGATGTACCGCTGCGACGGCTGCGGCGCCGATACCGAGCGGCGGGTACACCGCTGCGGAGCCGCGGCGCGGCTGGTGCGGGGCTGGGCCTGGTTGGACAACGACGCCGTGAACCTGGCGGCGTCGGGGGTGGGCGCCGGGGCGGGCGTGGGGGTCTGGCTGCTAGCCCTTTACGTACTTCCGTAATCTATAGAATAGGGACGCCGCATAGCCCGCCACGATCACCGCCGCCACTACGTAGGCGGCGACCATGTATGCCCCGTTGTCAGGATACTCCATCCACCATCTCCTCTTCCTTGAGATCCTGCAGCACGGTCAGGGCATAGCGCAGCAGCAGGAATCCTATGTAGAGCACGGTACAGACAGCCACCGAGCTGAGCAGGGTCACCAGCATCACGCCGGGGAGCCCCGGGCGCTCCGGCTTCATGAGAACCGGCTCTGGATGCAACGTGCGGAACCAGTAGACGGTGACGTGGATGAACGGCACCAGCGCGAGCGCCATCACCCCCATCACCGCCGAGAAGCGGGCCCGAACCTCGGGATCGTGCAGCGCGCCGCGCAGCACCAAGTAGCCCACGAAGAGCAGGAAGATGAACAGCGTGGAGGTGAGCCGCGCGTCCCAGCTCCACCAGGTGCCCCACACCGGCTTGCCCCACAGCGGGCCCGTCGTGAGCATCACCAGGGAGAAGGCCACCCCCACCTCGGCCGACGAGCTCGCGATGAGATCCAGCTTCCGGTCCCGCATGATCAGGTAGAGCAGGCTCAGCACGCCCGTGACGAGGAAGGCCAGCAGGGCCGCCCAGGCCATCGGCGCGTGCACGTAGAAGATCTTCTGTGCCGGCCCCTGGAACCTCTCGATGGGCGTGAACATCAGCGCACGGATGTAGATGCCTACCAGTCCCAGCAGAGCAACCCCGGTGACCACGGCACCACGGCGCGCGATCCGCAACGCGCTTTCACGGCGAGTCATTCTTCCAGTATAGCCTCGAAGAGAAACAGCGAGAACGTAGAGAAGACGATCACGAAGCCGGCAAGCAAGCTAAGCCAGCCCGACACCTCACTCAAGGGACGGTTGGCCAGGAGCGACCGGGTGAGCTGCACCGCCGCCACGACGGGCGGAAACAGGAACGGCAGCAGCAGCACCGGGAGCATCACCTCGGAGAACCGGGTGCGCACCACCATCGCGCTGAACAGCGTCCCGACCGACACGAACCCGACGGTAGCGAGCGCTATGACGAGCAGCAGCAGCGGCAGCTGGCGCCAGATCGGAACGTCGTAGAACAGCACGAACACCGGCACGGCCGTCAGCTCCACCAGCCCGACGAAGATCAGGCTTCCCAGCACCTTGCCGAGGAAGATCTCGGTGGCGCTCGCCGGGGTGAGGCGCACGCCGTCGATGGCCCGGTTGCCCATCTCCAACGCAAAGGCCCGGTTGAGTCCGAGCATGCCCGCGAACGTGAAGGTCACCCACAGCGCTCCGGGTGCCAGGTCGAGGTCGCCCACGGCAGTCTTGTCCCGCGCGAAGTACAGGATGGTGAGCACCAGCAGGGCGAATACCAGCGACGAGAAGAACGCCGTCTTGGTGCGCCGCTCGACCAGCAGGTCCTTGGCGGCGATGGCGAGGATCGGGCTCAGCGGGCTAGCCACCGCTCGCCAGCTCCCGGTAGCGCTCCACGACCTGGCCGGCATCTCCCGCACACGGTTCGATCGCGGCCAGGCGGCCGTTCACCATGTAGCCGACGCGGTGGGCGGTGCCCACCAGCTCCACCAATTGATGGGTCGCCACCATGAGCCCCACAGCGCGCTGCTCGAGCTCGCCCAGCACGTCGATGACGGTGCGCGAGGCCGCATCGTCGAGGCCCGTGAGAGGCTCGTCCAGCAGCAGCACCTTGGGCTCGTGCATCAGCGCACGGGCGATTGCCAGGCGCTGCAGCATGCCGCGGCTGAAGGTGCCGATCCGCTCGTCGCCCACGTGGGCCAGCCCCATCCGCTGCAGCAGCCCATCGATGCGCTGCCGGATGCTGAGCCCGTGCAGCCGCGCGAAGAACGTGAGGTTCTCGCGCGCCGTGAGAGCGTCGTACATCATCGTGTGGTGAGCGACCATGCCCACGGCCCCGCCCAGCTTCACGCTCCCCTTGTTGGGCCTGAGCAGGCCCGACACCACCCGCAGCAGGGTGGTCTTGCCGGCGCCGTTGCCGCCCACAAGCAGCACCGCCTCGCCCGGTGCCACCTCGAGCGACACCTGGCGCAGCACCCAGCGGTGTCCGAAGCGGCGTGAGACTTCCTGGACGGTGACCGCCGGCTCAGCCTGCGGCATCGATCCGCTCCCCCAGCTCGTCGAGGCCGTACGGCTTCACCAGGTAGCCGCTGTGTCCCATGCCGAGGACCTCTACGAGCGGCTCGACGCTGGTGTAGGCGGTCGTGATGACGACGGGCAGATCGGGGTGGATCTTGCGGATCTGACGTAGCAGGTCGATGCCGTCGGTATCGGGGAGGCGCATGTCGAGGACGATGACGTCCGGATGGAACGAGGAGAGCTGGGGCAGCGCCTCTGCGCCGGTCCCCGCGAACGCCATCTCGTACCGCGACTCGAAGTAGCGGCCGTAGGCGCTGCGGAGGTCCGCTTCGTCCTCTATGAAGAGGACCCGGCGAGGAGAGTCAGGTGAGTTCATGCCAGAGAGCCGTGCAAAATATAGCACAGCCCCGGCCTAGGCGGGCGCGACGTCCTCGATCTCGAAGAGGTGGTCCATCTTGGCGAGCGCCAGCACCTCGCGCGTCTCTTCGCTCACGCCCCGCAGGCACACCGGCGCGCCCCCCCGGGCGGCCCTCCGGCGCACCAGGATCAACGCCCGCAGCCCGGCGCTGTCGACGTGCTCGGTGGCCGTGAGGTCCACGACGAGCTTCCCCGGAGCCTCTCCGAGGCCGTCCAACAGCGCGACGGCGGCATCGCGGAACCCCTCGGCGTGGTCCAGGTCGAGTCGCTCCGGCGCTGCCAGTACCTGTTCACGAGGTCGGTGAGCCACCCCTGCGGCAAGATCGCTTTGACCTCGGCGGTGAAGAACACAAAAAGCCCCTCGATCCAATCCATCGGATAACCCGACCAGGTGTAAATAGCCTGGAAAACGAACAACATCAGCGCGAAGAAGATGAGCGGCCCGAATACCTTATGGGTCGCAAAGCGGTCGATGCGCTCCGTCCAGTCTGTACCGTCGGTCGAATACTCAACGGTGACATCTTTGAGCCCGAAACCGAGCACATGCTCGAACTCCGTATTGTGGTTCCATACCAGCATTTCATGCAGGTTATAGACTCTGTCGAACTCGTACTCTATCCATGTCGGCTGCGGCCCATCGGCGGCACTGAGCCACATATCAGGC
>Ga0209536_100017653_pt1 | contig 10092 bp, 8 predicted proteins | sample DeeMarSeWOR28_12_FD_187461 | JGI IMG/M metagenome (GOLD analysis project Ga0209536, IMG submission 187461) | Marine sediment microbial communities from White Oak River estuary, North Carolina - WOR-2-8_12 (SPAdes) (version 2) | ecosystem: Environmental > Aquatic > Marine > Intertidal zone >... | reverse complement strand
AACCGGTGGCATTGCCGTATTCGGGCGTTGCCCGTCCGCCTGCGGCGGTTGTTTCCATCCACCAGTTGAAACTGGTGGTATTGAAATCGGAAGAATAAAATTACTGTTCAATACCAAAAATACCGAGCCATTGCCTGGTTTCGCTTTCTGTCAGGCCTGAGCGTTTGGCTTCCGGCTCTTTTACCGATTTTTTTTGGCTTAACTGTCTCTGGAGCTCATCCCAAAAGACTTCTGATTTTATGGCGGTCGCCTTTCTTGTCCGGGCGGCGTCTCGCAGTCTTCTGTCGCTGCTGATTATTGATAATCTCCTGGGTGCGGAATTCGCTCTTATCTTGTCCTCGATGACCGTATCAGCATCGCTGCCGAGGCCGGCAAAGAGGACCTCAAGATTTTCTATGTTATCGAATTGGCTTTTGTCCCTGGGTCCGGTCCCGTCAAAAACAATCTCGCCGGTTTCACCGACCACCTTCAAATACCTGCTTATAATCCAGCACAATTGGACATCACTGGTTTGCCCGGAGTCTTCGTGCAGCTTTACAATCGAATGCAACAGATTATGACCGTCGATAATAATCATAGTTCGTAGTCCATATTTCGTAGTTCGTTGTCCGGCGATTCTTAACTACGAACTACATACTTATCTATGCTTCGAATCTTATCTCGCCTCCGACGATTGTTTTTTCAACCTTACCAGTTACTTTCCATCCGTGATAAGGGCAGTTTCTACTTTTGGAGCGAAATCTGTTTACGTCAATTTCATACTCGGCCTTTGGGTCGATGATAGTAACATCGGCCTGCTTTCCTGGACTGAGCGTGCCCTTATCAACGCCGATGATTTTGGCGGGGTTTTCAGTCATCAATCGTATAAGGCCGGGCCAGTCGAGGATGCCCGGTTCTATTAAGGCCTCTACAAAGAGTGCCAAAGCACATTCCAGAGAAGCTATACCGAAAGGAGCAGCCAAAAATTCCAGCTCCTTTTCGCTTTGCAGGTGCGGCGCGTGGTCCGTGACAAGAGCATCAATCAGACCTTCGGCTATGGCTTCTTTTAGAGCATCCACGTCCTTGGCTGAGCGTAAAGGTGGATTTACCTTGTAGTTAGTGTCGTATTCAGCGCAACGTTCCTCGGTCAGGAGCAAATGATGCGGCGTGACCTCGCAGGTAATGTGCAGGGAGTCTTTTTTAGCGGCTCTTATCAACTCGACCGAGCCTGCCGTTGATATATGCTGGGCGTGATAACGAACGTTGGTCTTCTTGACAAGCTGAATATCCCGCCATAACATCGCCTCTTCCGCAAGCGGATCAATCCCCGGCAGCCCCAATATGGTTGAAAAGTAACCAGAATTCATCACACCATTAGCGGCGAAAGCATTATCCTGGCAATGCTGAGCTATAACCACATCAAACATATCGGCGTATTTAAGGGCCCTTAGCATAACAGCGGGGTCCTGGACACCGCAGCCATCATCAGTAAAACCGACAGCTCCGGCTTCGGCCATAAATCCCATTTCCGCAAGCTCAACACCCTCTCTGCCTTTTGTAATGGCCCCCATTGTATAAACATGTGTTTTTCTTGCCTGTCTTGCCTTTCTATGAACATATTCGACATCGGTTTCATTTTCGATAGGCGGATTAGTATTTGGCATACATACAACCGAAGTAAATCCTGCCGCCACCGCCGCCGCTGAGCCGCTTGCAATAGTCTCTTCCTCTTCATCGCCGGGCTCACGAAAGTGAACGTGTATATCAATTAAACCGGGGGTTACTATTTTACCTGCTGCGTCGATAACTTTCTGCGCCGGTTTTTCAACTTTACCAACATCTGAAATTCTGTCATCGACGATAAGCACATCACATTCTTTATCGATGCCATTTGCAGGGTCTATCACCCGTCCATTCTTTATAAGAATTTCATTATTCACGGTGAAATTACCAATTATCGATTCGAAATTGCAGCTCCCTGGTTAACCAGAAATAATACGGCCATTCTCACAGCCAGACCATTTGTTACCTGATCGAGTATAACACTGTTTCGCCCGTCGGCGACCTCGCTTTCCATCTCCAGTCCTCTGTTAATCGGCCCTGGGTGCATAACCAGGATGTCGGGCTTTGCTTTTTTCATGCGCTCTACAGTCAGCCCGAAATAGTGCGAATATTCCCTCACCGATGGAAACGGATTTCCACCGAGCCGTTCGAATTGGATCCGAAGCATATTTATCACATCAACTTTTTCAATAACTTCGTCAAGGGAATAGCTTACGCCGACCGGCAGCTCGTTTGCCCTGCCCGGCATAAGTGTCGGCGGGCCAACGAATATAACCTCTGCTCCGAGTTTTGTCATAGCCCACATATCACTTCGGGCAACACGCGAGTGCGCAATATCACCGACAATTGCTATTTTCAAGCCCTCAAGAGTACCTTTTATTTTCCGAATGGTATAGACATCCAACAGTCCCTGCGTCGGATGTTCACAGAATCCATCGCCTGCATTTACAACACAAGCATTAATATTCCTGCTCAAAAATTTTGGTGCGCCGCCGGCACTGTGCCTAATAACAACAATATCAATCCCCATTGCTTCCAGATTTCTGGCTGTATCCAAGAGCGTTTCCCCCTTGCTGACCGAGCTTGCTTTCTTGGTGAACTCTATAATATCAGCGCTTAAACGGTTTGCTGCCAAAGCAAAGCTGTTACGCGTTCTCGTGCTGTCTTCAAAGAACATATTCACAACAACCTTGCCGCGTAAAGGGGGAGCTTTTTTGACCGAACGGGTACTTATCTGCTCGAAACCCTTCGCTGTGTCAAGAATATATGTAATTTCTTCAGAGCTGAGTTCCCTTAAGCCCAGTAAATGCTTGCGTTGCCACTTGAACTGTTTGCTTTTTCTTTTTAGTGCCATAATCTCGTATATGCGTCAATGCGTAAACGAGTGTATGCGATAATATTTACTCAATAACAACCTCTTCTTTTCCGTCCGATTCGGAAAGAAACACCTGCACCAACTTCCCAGGTTCGGCATCAGTTTTGTGCCCGGCATAATCGGCCTGTATGGGGAATTCCCTGCCAATTCTGTCCACCAGCACTGCTAACTTTATAGCCTTTGGCCTGCCTAAATCTATAAGGGCATCCATTGCTGCACGCGTAGAGCGGCCGGTATATAAAACGTCATCAACCAAAATTATAATTTTATCGTCTATATCGAAGCCGATTTCTGTGGTACGAACCTTCGGCTGGACGGTCCCCTGAGGGGAATTCAAATCGTCCCGATAAAGCGTTATATCCAAGGTCCCACATGGCACTTTTTTCCCGAGATGCTCCGATAATTGGCTCGATAACCTTTGTGCGAGAATTTCCCCCCTGCTGCGAATGCCAATAGCAACAATATCCAATTCGTTTGGTGTGTCAGCAATAATACGGCCAGCGAGATCCTTGAGAATCCGCTCGATTTGTTCGGAATTCAGAATAACTTTCATATTAACGGCAAACCTTTAGCAAATTTGAGCATCAAAATCGGCTTGAGTATAGCAATTTAATCCAGGTTAAGCAAGGTTTCTCAACTAAGTTTTCAAAAACCACCATTTCAATACTAAAAAACACTAAAATTGCACAAATTACTCCTACAATATACTTGAAAATCGAACCGGTTTATGGTATGATATGGTCAATGATTTAAGAATTAGAATTTTCAGATTAAGGAGGTCGACAGCTGGAGGAACGATTTTGCGTGTTTTTTTGTCGTTACCTCCGGAGTGGGGGATATGGTGCAAAGTCCTAAAATATTGTTCTTTTTGGGTCTGATGACAAGCGTTGCATCAATGACAGCAATTGTACGTGCTGTCGAAGCCAAAGAAGAAACAACACTACAGCCGAAAGCATTAAGCCGCACTGGAATTTATGCTTTAAGAGATATAGATCCGAATTTGACCGGCAGAGGCGTAAAATTCGCTGTTATCAGCCGAAGCATAACTTATATTGACGATGAACCACAAAACGATTATCGTCCAAACATTGAGCATAACTGTTTCAAAGGCATGGAATTGGGTTTCCACAACCAGGATAAACCCCTGCCGGCAATTTCACCCCACTCAACAGCCATTTGTTCCATACTGTTCGGCGACGATCCAGGAGCATCTAATCCAGAATTGGGAAAATTCTATTACCAAGGTACTACACCACAGGCCCGGGCCGATATCTACGAATTCTGGCACTTTTTAATCAATAACGTATTCCATCACCTGCCCCCGGACGCCGACATTGTATCTGCCAGTATCGGCATCCCATTTGAATACTGGTGGACAAGGGGTATTGAATCATTGGTAGAACACCACGGCCTTATTGTTGTCGCCGGCATAGGCAACGGATTAAATGCCAATGATCCACCGCTTTATCCTGCTGCAGCGGCAAATGTCATCGGTGTGGGGGTCATTGATTCGGTTAACGCCGAAGACCTTGCAACCAGGCTGGCACATTTCTCACTTTCCTACCCGGATCATTCCAGTCTTGGCCCAACCATCGACCGTCGATGCAAACCGGATATCATCGCTCCGGGCAATTGTCTGGCCGCTAACGTAAACGAACCCAACGGCTACGAGCCAACCGGTGACTGGTCGAGTTTCTCTACGCCAATAGTTGCCGGAACGATCGGCCTGCTCGTCCAGAAAGCCAAACAGGATCCGGCTTTGAGTGCAGCTCTTTCACCGGAAGGGGGAAACTGCGTGATGAAAGCTATCTTGATGAATTCGGCAACAAAACTGCCCTACTGGCACAAAGGCCGACTGGAAAAAGATGATGACAATGAAGTGCCTCTGGACTACATTCAAGGTGCGGGGATGTTAAATGCCGTTGGTGCCTATAAGCATCTCGTTGCCGGGCGAAATAAACCCGGCATTGCCTCCAGAACAGGCTGGGACTTGAATCAACTGGACGAAAACTCAAGCATGCAAAATATCTACAGAATTGTGTTAACAGATCCCACAGAGCAATTCATTAATATTACGGTTACATGGAACAAACATTACAACAGTGTTTATCCTTTTGAGCCCATACCTGAGAAAGACAGCAATCTAAGACTTGAACTCTGGGCGGTTGATCCGGAAGACAGCGGCAACGATTATCTGCTTGATTACAGCGATAGTGAGATCGATAACGTAGAACACATTTACTGTCGGGTGGATGCCAACTATACAAATTATGAAATTTTGCTTTCATACAGCAATCTTGGCACAGAAAATCAAATAGCCGGGAAGCAGCACTACGGCCTGGCGTGGAATGTCAGCGACACACCAACAAACAACAGCATCTTTTGGTACGACCTGAATGCAGATGGTATTGTAGACGATTCAGATTTTACTTTTATTAGCAACACATGGATCAATAGCATCACTTCACCGGATATCTATCTTTACGGCGATATCGATAGCAACGGTGTACTCGACGCTAATGACGTGCAAATCTTTTTGAACAACTTAAACCGAAAAGCCACTTGGTACACAAAATAGTCTGAAATTGTCTGTCTTATATTCATTGGCACATTTTCACATTGTTACAGCCCAAAAAAAGTCTGAAAAAACAATATGCCCCATAATACGTTTGATATAGCAACAGTAACAGTATATACTATCCAATAGTTCAGCCCAGGCGTAGGTGTACCGATACAGAAGGGAAATATCCATACAGATCGATCAGGACTTGCTATTCGGGGATGTCACGATGAAAAAGATTAGTATTGATGTGTTGATCGAAAAACTTAGTATATGCTTGATTATATGGCTGCTGGTGATTACACCAACATTAGCAACAAAGGCCGGTCAAAATGGATTAATGCCAGGAAGAATTGAAGGCTCCGGCACTGAAAGTGCCTATGGGACTATCCCGATAGTCGATTTCCGGGACCTTGCAATATTCATCGGATACTGGCTTGAGACTGATTGCAATATCTCCAACAACTTCTGCGATGGGGCAGATCTCGACCACCAGTACGATGTCGATTACGACGGCTATCCATCCGATGTTGACTGTGATGACCGAGATCCCAACGTCTATCCAGGCGCCCCTGAGATTCGAGATGGAAAAGACAATAACTGCGATCCTAACGGCAAGGCCGACGAAGGCCTGATTATACCGGGGGACATCATTATCACTGAAATATTATATGATTCATCCGAAGTGCCTGATGAAAGGTTTGAATGGTTCGAAGTGTTCAATTCAACCGAGATTCCCATCAACATGCGAACGTGGCTTCTAAGAGACCAGCCGAGCAGTACACAGGATATCGCCGTTGTCAACGACGATGTTTTCGTCGAACCCGGAGGATTCGCAGTGTTTTGCCATACTCTATCTGCGAACTTCAACGGTGGCGTTGTGTGCGACTATGAGTACGGCCATTTTAGCCTGGAGAACACCGCTGATGAGCTGATTCTGGATTTTGACGGCCTTGTAATAGACGAAGTCTGGTACGACGAGAACAATGGCTGGCCCCGTGCCACATCCGGCTCTTTAAACCTTGATCCTAATTCATTTTTTTTAGACAACAACGATCCTAACAACTGGTGCAACAGTCCCGCCACCAGTCCTGAGATACCCAATGGGGACGAAGCCACTCCGGGCGCTCCCAACGTAGACTGCTGGTAATAACAGCCCAGGCAAAGTCAAAAACTTCTTTCAATTCCTTATTATTTCTGGTAAAAGTGCAATCCACGATACGAAATTTGAAAGTAGTTATGAAACTGATTGCCAGAAAATCCCGATTAAAAGGAACGGTTACTATTCCGGCGTCCAAATCGCACACTATTCGTGCGGTCGCAATTGCCTCTTTGGCCGAGGGTCAAAGCACTATTCGTAATCCGCTGGAGTCAAGTGATACACGAGCTGCTGTTCAGTGCTACGGAGCATTAGGAGCCAAAATCGATACATCCGATCCTAAAGTCTGGAGGGTAACCGGCACGGGGGGTAAAATTTCCGCTCCTGCAGAATTTATTGACGTGGGTAATTCGGGAACGACGCTGCGTATCGCGATGGGTTCGGCTGCTTTGGTTGAAGCCGGCCGGGTGGTAAGTTTCACCGGCGATGAACAAATTCAGAGCCGCCCTATCGGGCCCTTGATGGAGGCCCTCGGTAACCTAGGGGCAAAATGCAAATCCATCAAAAACAACGACAAAGCACCCGTTGATGTAACAGGGAAACTGGCTGGCGGAAAGACTACTATTGCCTGCCATACAAGCCAATACCTGTCCAGCCTGCTATTGTGTACACCCCTGGCGGCCGAAGACACTGAGATAGATGTTACTCTGCTCAATGAGCCGGGTTACGTACAAATGACGCTCGATTGGCTCGATAAACAGGGCATTGAATACGAAAATCAGCAACTTCGCAAATTCAAAATCAAAGGCGGCCAAAACTACAAGGCCTTTGATATCAGAGTTTCTGCCGATTTTTCCAGCGCAACGTTCTTCCTTTGCGCGGCCGCTATTTTGGCAGATGAGGTAACATTGCTTGGATTGGATTTCTCGGATAGTCAGCCAGACAAAGCCGTGGTCGACTATCTAAAGGAGATGGGCGCCAATATCAGCATAGAAGCCAATTCAGTAACAATTCAGGCCGCCCCGCTTAAAGGTATAGAGATAAATATGAATCAAACCCCCGATGCCCTGCCAGCCATTGCCGTTACTGCCGCGTTCGCTGAGGGCCAAACCCGCCTCGTAAACGTCGCCCAGGCACGGGGTAAGGAGACAGACCGAATCAAGTGCATGGCAGAAGAGCTAAAAAAAATTGCGGTAGATGTTGAAGAACTGCCCGACGGACTTATAATAAAGGGTTGCAGACCCAAACCGGCTGAACTGCACGGCAGAGGTGATCACCGAATCGTGATGGGCTTGTCGTTGGCCGGCCTAAATTTAGATGGTCAATGCACAATAGACACAGCAGAAGCTGTAAACGTTACTTTTCCTGATTATGTCGAATTGATGAAAAGTATCGGCGCAAATATGGAAATGAACTAACTGGAAAAAGCAATTTTCGAGGAGAATCAAAGATGATAGGTTGTCACATTGGACGTTGTTTTCAGGTAACTGTAGCCGGGGGCTCATACCAGGAGGGCTTAACTGCCGTGGTACAGGGTCATCCGCCGGGTATGCTGCTGTCGGAACAGGAAATTTACGGTGATTTACTGCTTAGAAAACCCGGTGCAGATGAATTATCCAGTCCGCGTAAAGAGCCGGACCTGCCAATTATCTACAGCGGCTTAAATGCCGCCGACACAATTGAAGGTGCCGGTAACAAAAATCACACAAACGGAACGCCACTGTCGATTCTGATTCCCAACCTTGACCGCCACTTCATTCACATCAAACAATACCAGGACACGAACCGTACACCCCGCCCGGGTCATGCCTCTTATGCCTCCTTTATTAAATACGGTCCCGATGATGACGCAATCGGAGCGGGCATATTCAGTGGAAGATATACCTCTACCATCGTGGCTGCAGGATATGTAGCAAAAAAGGTATTAAAAGCACGCGGCATCGACGTATTCTCTTATGTGAAAGAGGCTGCCGGCGTTCGCTGCCCGGATATTGCCCATAATGAGGCCTTGAAGTACACCGACAGCTACAAAGAAATGCGGCGTGACCTTGACCCATTTTATCAGGAGATTTATGCCAAGAACCGCATAACGATGGACATGCGATTTCTGGAAAAAACAAAAATACTGGCAGAGATCGAACAGGAGATAGAGGCTATACGCGAAAAGACACCTAAAATCGAACTGGAAGAGGTCCAGGAAAAGTATAACGTACATCCAGTCCTTAACTGTCCGGATATTGACGCTGCGAATGCGATGGTGGATGCCTGTAATAAAATCGCCGCGACAGGCGACTCAGCCGGCGGCGTGGTCGAAGTAGTGGTAACAGGTGTACCCACGGGTCTCGGCGAGCCGGTTTTTTACAAGCTCGATACCGAATTGGGAAGAATGCTCGGCATCGGCGCCGTAAAGGGCGTAGAGGTCGGAGCGGGATTTGCTGTAAAAGACATGACAGGCTTCGAGAATAATGACCAGATGCGTGCTGAAGGAGGCAAGGTCATATTCGAGTCAAATAACGCTGGCGGAATTACCGGCGGCCTTTCCACCGGCCAGCCCATTATAGTCAGACTTACCGTCAAACCAACGCCTACAATTGACAGGCCACAGAAGACCATCGATAAGTATACGCTTGAGAACAAGGAACTGGCGGCAATCACCAGGCGTGATGCCACGATTGTCGGCCGTATATGGCCGGTTGCTGAGAACTACACTTCGATTGTAATACTTGACCACCTGCTCGCACACTACGGCTACCAGACGCTTAAGGCAAAATAGGTTATCCCACCTATTTGATAGAAACTAAGAAGGGGCCGGGCTGGAAGTTATTTCCAAATCCGGCCCCTTTGTTTTCTACATTGACCTGTCTACGGAATTTGTGCCGGGTACCAAGTAGACCAGTCGGTCATGTTCAGGTTATCCGACGCGTCACGTGCCCTGACCCTGAATTTAAGGAACTGTCCGGAGACTCCAACCTTGACCGTATAAGTTCGTCGGTCGTCTTCATTCGGGTAAGCAGCCACTGTCCTCCAGCCACTGTTAAATCCGCTATCCTCACATTCGAAGAAATACTCCACCTCGGCCGGGGTGACTCCGACCGGTGCCTGGTCATCGGCGTCTATGGCCCGCATTGTAACTCCATAATCAAATGATCCATAGGGAGGCAGGTGGATTTCCATCGGAAAACCACTGAAGCCATTAGCATCATTAACATCATCCCATAACATCGGGTCAGGCAACGGAGCCAGTGTATCCGGCGGCGGAGGAGTGGACGTACAGACCTGAGCAGACCAGATGGTTTCATTATAATTGACGGACGTATCTCTGGCCTTAACCCTGTAGCAGTATGTGGTGTCCGGCATAAGATTGACGTCTATATAGTTCGGCTCATCCAGCCAATTACTATCATGGGCACCAACCGTGAGGGCCTGGAAGTAATACTGTACGCCGCTTTGATCAAAGGCTTCAGTGGCCATCATCATAATCGAATTCGGTGAGATTGCCTGGATGGTAACTATAGC
>Ga0209536_100017652_pt1 | contig 10092 bp, 8 predicted proteins | sample DeeMarSeWOR28_12_FD_187461 | JGI IMG/M metagenome (GOLD analysis project Ga0209536, IMG submission 187461) | Marine sediment microbial communities from White Oak River estuary, North Carolina - WOR-2-8_12 (SPAdes) (version 2) | ecosystem: Environmental > Aquatic > Marine > Intertidal zone >... | reverse complement strand
CCGGTTTCGGTGTGCGTGCCCAGGTCGAAGGCAAGGCGGCGCTGCTTGGCAATCCGCGTCTCATGGAAAGCAACGGCGTAGAGATTGGCGTGCTCAACAGCCATGCCCGGACGGCGGCGCAGCTTGGCCAGACGCCGATCTATCTGGCTGTGGATGGCAAGGTGGCTGGAATCGTTGCGATTGCCGATCCGATCAAGCCCGACTCGCGTGCCGCGATCGCACGTCTGCATGCCCTCGGCGTCAAGGTGGTGATGCTCACCGGCGACAACGCTGGCACCGCGCAGGCCGTGGCCGGGCAGGTCGACATCGATGAAGTGCTTGCCGAGGTGCTGCCGGCAGACAAGGCGGCCAAGGTGATTGAACTGCAGGCGCGCGGAAAAATCGTCGGCATGGTGGGCGATGGCATCAACGATGCCCCGGCGCTGGCACAGGCGAATGTCGGTTTTGCCATTGGTACCGGCACTGACGTGGCCATAGAATCGGCCGATGTTGCACTCATGCGCGGGTCACTGCACGGCGTGGCCGACGCCATCGCCATCTCCACTGCCACGGTGCGCAATATCAAGCAGAACCTGTTCGGCGCATTCATCTACAACATACTTGGCATCCCGATCGCGGCCGGCGCGCTCTTTCCGCTGTTCGGCCTGTTGCTCAACCCGATGATCGCCGGCGCTGCTATGGCTATGTCGTCGGTCACGGTGGTGAGCAACGCCAACCGTCTGCGTTTCTTTCGCCCTGTTGGAACGAATAACGCAGGTTAACGACCCACCTGCACAGATTTTTCTCCTTCCCGGTCGCAGACTTGTCTGTCAGGGTGGTTCCGCTATAGTTGTCCGGCATCCCGTTCGACGGGGAATAACAAGAACAGGGAGGAGGGCATGGGTGCTCCGGTCATTCTGCCATTATGGCTGTTCGGGCTGCTCGTTGTGCTGGCCGCGTGGGCGCTGGCCGAGCGCGTGCTGGTGCCGGGCGTGCGCTGGGTGCTGCGCCGCCGCATCAATCGCGTGATCGATGAGGTCAATACCCGCCTCGATATCAGTATCCGCCCGTTTCAGCTGACCAAGCGCCAGGTACTCATCGACCGCCTGGTCTACGACCCCAAAGTGATCGAAGCCATGCAGGCCTACGCTGCCGAGCAGCATATGCCGCGTGAGGTGGCGCAGGCGCGGGTGCTGCGGTTCGCGCGCGAAATCGTGCCGGCGTTCAATGCCTACATCTATTTCCGTATTGGCTACTGGCTGGCCGGACGGCTGGCGCGGCTGCTGTATCGCGTGCGGGTCGGCTTCGCCGACAATCACCGTCTCGCGCGCATCGATCCGGACGCGACGGTTGTGTTTGTAATGAACCACCGTTCGAACATGGATTATGTGTTGGCCGCGTTTCTGGCCGCCGAGCAAACCGTTTTGTCGTACGCTGTTGGCGAGTGGGCACGCATCTGGCCCCTCCAGCAGTTGATCCGATCCATGGGCGCCTACTTCGTGCGCCGCCGCTCGAATGATCCGCTTTACCGGCGCGTGCTGGAACGCTACGTGCACATGGCCACGCGCGAAGGTGTCTGCCAGGCGGTGTTCCCGGAAGGCGGGCTGTCGCGCGATGGCAAGCTGCAGGTGCCGAAGCTGGGCATCCTCGATTACATGCTGCGTGGTTTCGACACCGCGCACGGCCGCGACATCGTGTTCGTGCCAGTCGGCATCAACTATGACCGCACTCTCGAAGACCGCTCGCTGGTACGCCGTCTTGACCCGAACGCGCCGCGCCGCTCGGGCTTGTTCGTTGCCCGTACCACGCTTGGCTTCATTGCCCGCAACGTCTGGCTCATGCTGCGCAGCCGCTGGCGGCGCTTCGGTTATGCCAGTGTCAATTTCGGCACGCCGCTGTCGGCGCGCGAGTGGTGCCGGGAAGAGGGCGTGAATCTGTCCACGCAGGAACAGGAGGAGCGTTTCCGGCATGTCGAGAAACTGGCCGGCGATCTCATGCAGCGGGTCGCGCGCCTGGTGCCGGTACTGCCGGTCCCGCTGGTGGCGGAGGCGTTGCTGGCAGCACCCGAAGGCGTAACCGGATTCGATCTCAAGGCGCGCATCTATCAGCGCATTGAAGCACTGCAGGCCAAGGGCGCCGTGATCATGCTACCGCCACACACCCGCACCTATACCGTGGACACGGCGCTCGACATGCTGAAGCTGCGTCATCTGGCGATCGAGCAGGACGGACGGTATGGCGCCGTGCCGGAAGGACGCGATGTGCTGCGTTACTACGCGAACTCGCTCTCGGTCTGGCCGGGCGGCCGCGACAGCGTGGAAATCCCCGCCGGGCACGGATAGGATAGCGCATCGCGCGAACGCGGTTGCATTCCAGTATTAAGGTCAGCATCTGTCGAACAGATGTAGCTACTGCATCCCGGAGAATCCATGAGCAATACCGATTACGCTGCACTGAACAAGCACTTCGCCATAGCCGGTCAACTGGATTTCGCGCCCGGTCCGGGCGGGCTGGCGGTTGCGGAAGTGAACAACGCGCATGCCAGCGCCATGATTGCATTGCAGGGTGCGCACGTCATGACCTGGGCGCCGCGCAGGCAGCACCCGGTCATCTGGCTGTCGAAGGCCGCGACGTTCGTGCCCGGCAAATCGATCCGCGGCGGCGTGCCGATCTGCTGGCCGTGGTTCGGTCCGCACGCCACCGAGGCGAAATTTCCGGGACATGGTTTCGCGCGCACGGCAATGTGGGAAGTGGTGAAGTCCGAGGCGTTGCGCGACGGTTCCACGCGTCTGGCCTTTCGAATCGTGCAAGACGATGCCACGCGAGCCCTCTGGCCGCACGCGACCGAAGTCATGAACACTGTCACCATTGGGCGCACGCTGGATATCGAGCTCGTCACGCGCAACACCGGCAGCAGTCCGGTGACCATCGGCGATGCCTTTCACACCTATTTCGAGGTCAGTGACATCCGCCGCTGCACCATCCACGGACTCGGCAACTGTCCGTATCTCGACAAGGTGGATGGCGGCAAGAAGAAACAGCAGGCCGGTCCGGTAACTATCGAAGGGGAGGTTGATCGCACCTATCTCGATACGACCGCCGATGTGCTGATCGACGACCCCGGGCTGAATCGCCGCATTCGAATCAGCAAGCGCGGCAGCCGTTCGACGGTGGTGTGGAATCCCGGAGCCGAGAAGGCAGACAAGATGGGTGATTTTGGACCGGCGGGACACCTTAATATGGTGTGTGTCGAAAGCACCAATGCCGCCGACGATGTCGTGCAGATCCCGGCCGGTGGGGAGCACCGCCTGTGGGTGCGCTACAGCGTAGAACCACTGTACTAACCAGACATGACCGACTTGACAGTTAATATCGCCGGCATACTGGTCATTGGCCTGATTGTCTGGTGGTTCTGGTTTTCAATACCAAAGGCACTACAGGCCGCGTCCGGCGTAATCGATGTCCTTGTCGAGGGTGGCGTGTATACCCCGGCGCGCATCGAGGTCGCCGCCGGCCAGCCTGTGCGCTTGCGCTTTCTGCGCAAAGACCCGAGTCCCTGCGCCGAAAAGGTGTTGTTCGACGATCTCGGCATCGCCGCTGATCTTCCCATTGGCCAACCGGTCGAACTCACCATTTCGCCGAAAGCATCCGGTGAGTACGCCTTCACCTGCCAGATGCAGATGTATCGGGGGACGCTGGTGGTTCGGTAAGGCCACGAGCGCGGGTGATTCGCACACCTAACCAGTATTGCAAACCCGGCGTCTCTGTCCACTCTAATGTGTGGCAGTTGCTGCATTCAGTCTGGCCACAACAAAAAGTAGAATACTTCGCAGTATTATGAATCTCCGGGCAGCTCAACAATGACCAGAATGGCTATAGTATTTGTGGGTGTGTTCATCATGGCTGTCAACCTGCCCGTAGCGCATGCCGTGAGCAAAGATGCGCAGGAGCTCATGGCGCTGCGCGAGAAACATGCCCCGGTGAACTGTGAAATGACCAAGCTTTACCGACAGCTCGGCGAGGCACGCAAGGCGAAGGATCAGGCCAAGATATTTTCCCTGACCGAACGCATGCAGGCACTGGACAAGAAACTCGGCGTTGACAGTGCCAGGATGCTGGAGTTACGCAAGCGCGTCCGGCAAAGCCCGGATTACCCGGCAATACTGCAACAGCAGGTAGAATTTGATAAAGCGTGTAACAAACAGGTCATTCGACCCTGACTGCCGATCAGCTTGCAGTGAACGCAGCCGGCCTGATTTACAGCCAGCTGACACGAGAATCCAGTCCCGGCAGTGAAATCCGGACACTGTCGGAGTTAGTCCCCGGTGTCCGGATGCATGGGGCCTGTTTCTCTATTTGTCCTTGCCGTTTTTACTGACCGGCTCGTCGTCTTCCGGCAGCGTATGGGCGATACCCTGGTGACAGTCGATACAGGTCTTCTTGCTTTCGCCCTCAAGCACCGCAGCGTGCTTTTTCTTTGCGTTCTTGTCCTGCTTGTCGAGATTCATGTGCACCAGCTCATGACAGTTGCGGCATTCGCGTGAATCATTGGCCTTCATGGTCGCCCACACGTGCTCGGCCAGTTCCTCGCGGTGTGCGATGAATTTCTCGCGGGTGTCGATTTTGCCGATGACCTTGTTCGGCAGTTCCTTGAAGGTGGCCTGGATCTTGCGCTGTACCTTGTAGATCCACGGTCTCGGTACATGGCAGTCTGAACAGGTGGCGCGCACGCCGGTGCGGTTCGAGTAATGGATGGTCTTCTTGTATTCCTCGTAGACATTGTCGCGCATCTCATGACATGAGATACAGAAGGTTTCGGTATTGGTCGCTTCCAGGGCGGTGTTGAACCCGCCCCAGAAAATGATGCCGGCCACGAACATCCACACCCCGCCGACCGGGATCCACAGCAGATACCACTTCGACGGACGCCACATCTCCCGCCAGCGGTTGCCCGGTTGTTCACCTGGATTCTGGTCTGACATGTTCGCGCTCCCTTGTTAAGAATTTTGTATCCGGTGTGAGCCTTCGATCGTGACGAACACGCGGATCTTAAATTATTGCTGGCTGCCGTAGAAATGGACCAGCGCGTCGAAATCCGCCTTGTCCAGTTTTTCGATTTTGGGTTTCATTTTCTTGTCGATCGGCCGCTTGCCGGCCTTGAAGTCGGCGAGTGCTTCCTGCAAGTAGGGCATCCACTGGCCAGCCAGTATGCCGCTGTCGTCCTTGGCTGAGCTGCCGTTATTTTCATGACACTTTTCGCAGCTGCGTTCGTGCAGCTTCTCGCCTTTCTTGGCCAGTGCCGGGTCGAATTTCTGTTTGGCACGGACAAATTTCTTGCCGGCGTAATGCTGGGCCAGCTGCTTGATGTCGGCCGCGGACAGATCCTTCGCGACCTTGCACATGTCGGTTTTCTGTCCCTTCTTGGCGCCTGTGTGGTATTTCGCCTCGGGGCAGTGGCGTGCTTTGTTCTTGTAGCGCGTCAGGCTTTCATCCAGATAGGCCGCGGAATGACCGCCGATGATCGGCACGTCCGATTCCGTGCTGGCGCCATCCTTGCCGTGACAGCTGGCGCAGTCTTCTACCAGCTTGTTGATGTCGGCCGCCCAGGCCCCGCTTGAAAGAGCAAGGCTGAACAGAACAGCACCGGCAAGCATCGTCAGCCCCATCGTTTTATTCGTCGTCATGTGATTTCCCTCTGAATGCAATTCGCCGAAAGTTTGAATATGAATTGTGCGCAACTTGGTATGTGTGGACTTGAATTCGTTGATTCCAGAACAGCTGTTGTATGGATCGTACACACGAATGACCGGTTTGAGGCGATAGCTTCAGGTCTCGTAGCGCCGTATTGCTTGATATGTACTCACCGAAAAAACAGTTAGTCTACAGCCAACAGCATATTATTTATTGGCAATATATACGATTGGTGGGAGTAGAGCAGATACCGCGATAATTATGCGTTGATGTGTGTCAAGGTTTGCACAGCGGGAATGTTATACACACTTACACAAAGAACTAACTGTTTATGGTTAGATCCTTAGCAAATTTATCAAGTTATATTCATCATCTTTTAAATACGCCAATAGAAACTAATGATAGTTAAATGAGAATATGCTGATGTAAGTCAAAGAATGACGCGCGTCATCTATGTCAAAAAGGTACACAGAATAAACCGGGTTGTCTTTAATGCAGGGGGAGTCATGAAAAACAATCAATCAGCCTTTCAGTGGTTCGGTCACTTCATCGCGGCAAGCCTGCTGGCCTTGGGCTTGGCCGGATGCGCCGATGATGGCTCCCCCGGCGCACCGGGTGCCCCCGGACCGGGCGTCGCGCCGTTAGCGACGGCGACTGCCCTGAACATCGAGGTCACCGGGGTCACTATCAATAGCGCGCCGGTGGTGAGATTCAAGGTAACCAATCAGGACGGCGTTGCCGTTGCCGGTTTTGGCGATGCCGACCTGCGTTTCAATATCGCCAAGCTGGTGCCGGGTTCGAACGGCGCCCCAAGCAAATGGCAGAACTATATTAATGGTACGAGTGGTACCCGGCCCGTTTTTGGCTCACAGGAGCGCGCCTCCACAGGCGGCACCCTGGTCGACAACAAGGATGGCACTTTCGTCTATACGTTTGCCACCGATATTGCCAACGTCACCTGCCCGGGACCCTGCACCGAGGTGGACGGCGTTACCCCGCTCAATGTCAGCTATCAGCCGAGCTTGACGCATCGCGTCACGATCCAGCAGGGTAATTCGGCGTATCCGAAGTTTAACGCGATATACGATTTCGTGCCGGCCGGCGGCGCCGTCACCACCCGCGATATCGTCAAGACCGAGACCTGCAACGAGTGCCACAACCAGCTCTCGTTGCACGGCAGCCGCATCGAGACAAAGCTGTGCGTCACCTGTCATAACCCGGGCACCTGGGATACGACTGGCCCCACCCCCCAGACAGCCGATTTCAAGGTCATGATTCATAAAATCCATCAGGGCGAGGAATTGCCGAGCGTCAAGGCCGGCGTGCCGTACAACATCGGCGGGCACGACTACTCGACCGTGATCTTCCCGTACAGCGCCGTCGCGTTGGGCGATACCCGTGCCTGCGCCAAGTGCCATGATGGCGCCAAGACCGCAAACGGCGACAACTGGAAGACTCAGCCGAGCAAGGCGGCTTGCACCGCCTGCCATGACAACGTTTATTTCGGTACTGCACCGAATCCCGCCAAGCCGTACGAGACGGAGTCACATATCGCGTTGGCGGCTGCCTACACCCCGCCCTTCACCGTTGGTCCTGATCCGACTGACGACATGTGCGCCCAATGCCATGTGTCATCGAACCCGACTTACCCGGACATTGCCCGTGTGCACGACCTGCCGAACCTGCTCAAGGCGGAAGGGCTCAAATACGTGTTTAACATCAGAAGCGTAACCAATACCGGGCCAGGTTTGGTGCCGGTCATTGTCTTCTCTGTCGACAATGCTGCTGGCGTGCCCTACAACATCAAGAGCGATCCGCAGTTCTTGAACTCGTCTGCCAGTCTCAGCGTGCTGGTCGGCTGGAACAATGTTGACGAAAACAATACCGGCAGTAACGCCCACCCGGGTCAACCAATCAACATTAGCCTGCTTGGCAGCGGCGCGGCCAATGCGGTCGATTCCGGCGGCAACACCTATACCGTGAACATGGGCGGCAAGACCATTCCGGCGTCGGGCGTGTCTGGCTCGGGTCGGGTTGCCCTGTATGGTCGCGTCGGTGTAGATGTGGATGGAGATACTGCCATCAATCGTGTCAGGGTGAAGGCCGCTTATAAGGATTTCGGCATCACCGATTCACCGGCTGTGGCGCGTCGCCAGGTCGTCGATATCGCCAAATGTGACAAGTGTCACGATCAGGTGAGTCTGCATGGCGATGCCCGCACCAATGAGCCGGGCCTGTGCGTGATCTGCCACAATCCGAGCGCGACCGACGTGAATCGCCGGCCGAAGGGTGTTGGTACGGGCGGGCTCTTCCCGAATGCGGCCTTGACAATTGATAGCAAAACCGAAGAGGCGATCGACTTCAAGCGCCTGATCCACGGTGTCCACGCGGCGGCCAAGACCGACTACAGTGCTGCAGCGGCCCATGGTTTCCGCGACAAGGGCTTGGTGGTGTACGGTTATTCCGGTGCGCAAGACTTTAGCCATGTGCGTTTCCCGGGCATCCTGAACGATTGCCTCACCTGCCACGTGACGCCCACGGGCAGCAACCCGGGCACTTACGAGCTGACCGGCAAGTGGGAAGTACCAACCGCCAGCGGCATCCTGGGCAGCAGCATCAACACGGTGCCGAATCCTGCCGGGGACTACCTCCTGGAGCTTGCCGACCAGACGGATGACCTGAACATCACACCGACGGCGGGGGTGTGCTCGGCCTGCCACGACGGTGTCGTTGCCAAGTCGCACATGCAGTTGAACGGTGCGCTGTTCACGGCCACGCAGGCAGAAATAAACACCGGCATTACATTGGAAGCATGTGCCATCTGCCATGGCCCGGGCCGCGTTGCCGACGTCAAGGTTGTCCATGGTGTGAAGTAGAAGTAGCGGTAAAGCAGGAACCGGTTAGCGGAGATAGTGAAACCCAGGGGAAACAGACTTCAGCGTTTCTCCTGGGCCGCCGAACCGGAGCAGCAAGCGTAGCCAGCTAACGAGTCGAAGAAGGTGGGTGTATCCACCGGGAGCGACCGTCAGACGGGGGATCGGCGGAATCGGCATCGCGCAGCAACAAGCAATATAGAGCGGCCGGTAGACGCCAGACGAATCAAATAAGAACGATGGCTATCGAGCAAACAACTATGCATACCAAGAATCGATTCTTCGCCGCGCCACTTTTCCTTATTGGTGTTCTGTTCAGCTTGGCCGCGTTCGCCGAAGAGCCGGCGGCACCAGCAGCGGCATCAGCGCAACCAGCTGGCAACCTGGCCTCGCAATACACGGAAAAGGGCGCCGACACCTGCATCAAGTGTCACGACGAGGACGCCGATTACCCGGTGTTCGATATCTTCAAGACCAAACACGGAACACGGGGCGACAAGCGCGCGCCTTTTGCCGGACTGCAGTGCGAGGCCTGTCACGGCCCCGGTGTAGCCGGCGCCAAAGCGATGCAGGAAGCACTCGACCGCGGCGGACACGTCGGCAAGGTGCGGCCGGGGCAAAAGCGTCCGCCGATATTCAATTTCGGCGACAAGTCGGACGAATCGGTGAAGGAACAGAACCGCATGTGTCTCACCTGTCACCAGAGCGACAGTCACATCGCCTGGATGGGCACCAAGCATGAAGGCAGCGACGTTGCCTGTGCCAATTGCCACACCATCCACGCGGCCCAGGACCCGGTGCTGACCAGGATGACCCAGCCCGATGTGTGCTTCAAGTGCCACACGATGCAGCGCGCCGATTTCTACAAGCCGTCCAATCATCCGGTGCGCTTCGGCCAGATCGCCTGTACCGAGTGTCATAATCCGCACGGCGCCATCTCTGCCAGCCTGCTGGTCAGGCCGACGCTCAACGAAACCTGTTACACCTGCCATGCGGAAAAACGCGGACCCTTTTTATGGGAGCACGCACCGGTTCCCGAGGACTGCACCCTGTGTCACAACCCGCACGGCTCCATTCACAAGGCGTTGCTGAACAAGACCGCGCCGTTGCTTTGCCAGCAGTGTCATTCACAGGCCGGGCACCCGAGTGTCGCCTATACGGGCGCCGGTCTGCCGAGCGGAAGCGCGTCGGGGTTCATGCTGGCCGGTGCCTGCCTGAACTGCCACTCGCAGGTTCACGGTTCGAATCATCCGTCCGGCGTAAAGCTGATGCGCTAGTGCCGCACCGCGACACTGGCCGCTGACCGGGCAGAGAACGGCGCAAGGGAGGGGCGAGAACAATGAAACCAGAGCCGCACGCAACAACGGGGGTCACACTGCTCGCGCTGGCCCTGATATCCCTGCAGCCGGTATCGGCCGCGCGCGCGGACCCGCCCACGGTCGATACCTCGAACTGGAAATGCAAGTACTGCGCGTTCGAGGAAGGCTTCAGCGGCGAAGTCGAGGTCGGCGCTGGGCACGTGTCCGGGGACTCCTTCAAGTTCGGTGAA
>Ga0209536_100017651_pt1 | contig 10092 bp, 9 predicted proteins | sample DeeMarSeWOR28_12_FD_187461 | JGI IMG/M metagenome (GOLD analysis project Ga0209536, IMG submission 187461) | Marine sediment microbial communities from White Oak River estuary, North Carolina - WOR-2-8_12 (SPAdes) (version 2) | ecosystem: Environmental > Aquatic > Marine > Intertidal zone >... | reverse complement strand
GAGGTCGGACGGCGTCTGCGCGCGGAGGTTCGGGCCGAGACGGGCCTCGCGGTCTCGGTCGGGATCGCGCCCGTCAAGATGGTGGCGAAGATCGCGAGCGATGCGGCCAAGCCGGACGGTCTGCTCGAGGTGAAGCCAGGCGGCGTTCGGGAGTTCCTGGAGCCCCTGCCGGTGCGCAGGATCTGGGGGGTGGGCCCCGTGGCGGAGCGGCGCCTGCTGGCCGCCGGCTTTCGCACCGTGGGGGATCTGGTGCGCTGCGATCCGGCGCGCCTCGAGTCGCAGCTCGGCGCCTGGGGGCTGGCCTTCGCACGCCTCGGCCGCGGTGAGGAGGTCGGCGAGGTCGAGGCCTACCGGGAGCCGGTGTCGTACAGCGAGGAGAACACCTTCGCGGACGACGTCTGCGACCGCCGCCGGCTGGAGTCGACCGTCATCGCCCACGCCGAGTCGGTGGCGCGGCGCCTGCGCCGAGACGGGCTGCAGGCCCGTACCGTGGTGCTCAAGCTCAAGCTCGCCCGCCGCGTGGCGACCGGACCGCGCGGCTACCCGCTCCTGACCCGGCGGCTCACGCTTCCCGAGGCCACCGACGACGGCGAGGCGATCGCGCGCGCGGGCTGCAGCCTGCTGGCGCGCGCGGCGCTCGAGGAGCCGGTGCGGCTGCTGGGCGTGGGCGCGACGAACCTGGCGAGGGCGGACCGAGGACAGCTGGGCCTGTTTCCGGCGCCGGCGCGAGAGCGGCGTCGCGACCGGCTGAACCGGGCCCTCGACGACATCTCCGAACGCTTCGGGACCGGTGCGCTGGTGCGGGGCGATCCGAGCGGCGCGGAGCGCGCCGGACCCTCCTTGCAGATCAAGCGGGGAGAGGCACTCGAAGACGACGGCGCCTGAGCCGTCCTCAGCGGACCCGCTTCTCCCAGCGATACACGCGCATCGGCGGAACGTTGAGCAGCTCGGTCTGGACGTTGGCGCGGCCGAAGACCTCGCGTCCCAGGCTCTCGACGCGATCGCGGACCTGGTAGGCGACGAAGAGGCCGCCCGGCTCGAGGGCGTCGTGGACGGCGCGCAGGATCTCGCGGCCCAGCGGTCGCTTCATCGTCGAGAACGGGATGCCCGACAGGATCGTGTCCGGTGCGGGAAGATCGTGTTGCGCCAGGGTCCGGGTCAGCTCGGTCGCGCTGCCGCAGTGGACGGTGAGGCGCGGGTCGCCGATCCGCTCCAGCACCCCGACGAAGTCCGGGTTGATCTCGATGGAGAGCAGACGGGCGTCCGGACGCATGGCGCGAAGCAGGGCGCGCGTCGTGCCACCGGTGCCCGGTCCGAGCTCCACCACCAGGCGCGCCGCTTCGAGCCCGGCCGCGCGCGTGATGCGCCGCTCGAGGAACCGCGAGCTCGGGATGATGGATCCCACCTGGCGCGGGCGCGTCAGGAAGCCCTGGAAGAAGGCGAGGCGGTCGTCGGGTTGGAGTCTCAGGCGCGTCCTGGCGGGCATGACGGGTTCTCCGGCGGATTTCGTGTGGGCTCCGTGGCTCGGATCGAGCCGGCCCGCAATGTAGCCGAGAAAATCACGGGTTGGTCACGGAATCCTCGGCTGGGGGCGGTCGGCTGGGGGGAAGCGCCCCCGTCGGCATGTCCTCGCTCGCGACGTCGCCAGGGCGCGATAGCATGCCGCTCCTGCGGAGCATCGCCCGACCGGCTCCGGGCACGGGAGGACAGGCCTTGAGGGAGCGCAGCACGGACGAGAAGGCGCGCCAGGTCGACCCCTGGCGCTTCGCGGGGGGCTTCCTCCAGAAGGTGCTCTCGGCGCGGATTCCCGACGCGCCGGTCTGGGACGAGATCCCCTGGGCACCCGTGTCGAAGCCGCTCGCTCGGAGCAAGGTGACGCTGCTCTCCACTGCCGGCCTGTCGATGCGGGGTGACCCGCCCTTCGACATGGAGATGGAGCGCGCGAAGCCCACGATCGGCGACCCGAGCTGGCGGCGCCTGCGGGCCGATGCGACGAGCGCGACCGTCGAGGCGAACCACCTCCACATCGACACCGGCTACATCCAGCGCGACCTCGACGTGGCACTGCCCCTCGCCCGCCTGCGCGAGCTCGTCGCCGCGGGCGAGGTCGGCGCCGTGGCGGAGAGCCACTACTCGATCATGGGCTACCAGGGAAGCGACACCTCCAGGCTCGAGCGCGAGAGCGCCCCCGCGATCGCCTCGGCGATGAAGAGCGAGGAGGTGGACCTGGCCCTGCTCGCGCCGGTCTGACCGGACTGCTGCCGGTCGGTCGGACTGGTCGCACGCGTGATCGAGGCCGCGGGGATTCCCACCGTCACGCTGAACATGATCTGGGTCTACCAGAACGTCGTGGGGATGCCTCGCGTCGCCGCCATCGAGCATCCCTTCGGTCGGCCCTACGGCGACGTCGGCGATGCCGACACCCAACGGGCCGTGCTGCGCGCCGCGCTCGGCGTGTTCGAGACGGCCCGCGAGCCGGGTCACCTCGAACACCTGCCCTTCGTCTGGCACGAGGACCCGAAGCAGACGAAGTGGCACCCCGCGGAGCCGTCTCCGATCATCGCGATGCTGAAGAAGCGGCAGTAGCCAGCCCGGCCCGAGGGACGTCAACGCCCGAAGCGCCGCGAGCGCCGGACGCCCCCGCCGACGCGCATCGCGGGCTCCTCGACGAGGCGGAAGCTCGCCCAGCCCGCCAGGATCGAGACCGGCAGGATGGCGAGGGAGAGGAAGAGAGGCGACCGCAGTTCAGCGCGAGCGCGGCACGAGAAGAATCCTCCGATCAGTCGGCCTGCGCGTGGAGGCCCTCGGGTGCGTCGGGGTCGTAGCCCTCGAGCGCGCTCAGCACCGGTGCGATCACCGCCTCGAAGCGGGCGGCGTCGCTCGAGTAGAGTCCGCTGATCATCACGTAGGTGGCGACCCTGCCGGCGTGGCCGATGAAGCCATTGCCGATCTGGCGACCGTTCCTCTCGATCGCGTACAGCGCCATGCCGTCGCCCCATCGAAGCGTCGTGTCCACGGGCTCGAGCGATCCGCCGCCCTTGCGAATCCCCGCCCCGAGCCCCAGCGCGTACGTGTCGAAGTTGTGGCGCGCCGAGACCGCATTGGGATGGACGCTCACCTCCGACTGCAGGACGACCGGCAGGGAGGTCCCCTCGGCCGTGCTCGCGGTGCCGCGGTACTCGTAGGAGAGCAGCGTCGACCAGGCGACCTTCTGCTTGGTGAGGTGGTCGACCTCGGCGTCCACCGCGAGCGATCCCGCGTCGAGCCATCCGCTGAAGTCTTCGATCGTGACGATCGACCGGCGGTCGGCGGCGGTCGGATCGAGGGCCTTCGGCGTCAGGCAGCCGGCCAACGAGATCGCAACGGCTGCGAGATACAGGACGCAAGTCGGATTCCGCGTCAAGGCATGGACCTCATCGACGTCCATCGGTCGATCCGGCGCGTCAGCTGAGCGTCATGATCGGTGGGCGGGCCTCACCAGATCGCCGGCATCGCGCCGCGCAAGGTCGCAGCGCGTCGGGTTGGGCTCCCATTCGCCCAGGGCCCGCGCCGACGCCGACCTCGCAGTGGAGGGGCGCGCTCGCGGGGTGGCGGGTCCGACGGCACCGTGTCACCCGGCGCGCTGCGCGATTCCGCTCGTGTCTCCGGATGGCCCGAGCGAGCTCGCCAGGGGCCAAGGCCATGCAGACCGCGCGCCGGGCCGCGAGGTCTGCGGGCGTCCGACGGGAGAAGCGCGGTCTAGCGAGCCGGCACGAGCTCCACGCGGCGATTGCGCGCGCGGCCATCCGATGTCGAGTTCGTCGCCACCGGGTTCTGCTCGCCGAAGCCCTCAGCGTTCAAGTGATCCTGCTCGATCCCCTTCTGCGCCAGGTACTCCGCGACGGCCTCGGCGCGCCGCCTCGAGAGATCCCTGTTGTACTCGTCCGTACCGACCGAGTCCGTGTAGCCGTTGACGCGCAGCCGCACCCCACCACAGCCCGAGAGCGCCTGGATCGCGGTGTCGAGGACGGCTCTGCCCGCCTCGTCCACGTCGGCCTTGTCGAAGCCGAACTCGACCCCCCGCAGCCGGATCGCCCCCGCACACGCCGACGGTGGTGCCGCAGCCACGGCGGGCAGCGCTGCGGTGCCGACGATCACGTTCTTGGCGTAGCGCTGGAACTCTGCCGGCGCCGCGAGATTCGCGGCGTTCTGGCTGCCACCGCAGCTCGTCACCGCACCGAGCTGGCGCAGGAACTCCGCACCGCCCGCGTCGTTGCCGACCTGCACCGAGTTGAAGCACAGCTTGCCGGGGTACGACTCGGCCAGCGCCCTCGCCGACGCCAGGGCGCGATCCGGATCGTCGGCGCGGCCGTCGCTGAAGAGCAGTACGGCGGTGTCGCCGGACCGGCCCTCGAGCTGCTGACCGATCTCCTGGATCACGGCGCGGATCGGCGTGGTGCCGCCGGTGCCGCCGATCGATCCCATGACGTCTGCCTTCTCCGACGCCGCCAGCAGCTTGGCGCGATCGAAGCGCTGGAGCGGAACCGTCACGCGATCGTCACCGCCGAAGGCGATGTAGCCGACGTTGTAGTCACGGCTGCTGCTGCGCGAGCTCGCCTCGGGGAGTGCCTTCACGAAGGAGGTCGCGAGCGACTTGGCCTTGGGAAACGTCTTCTCGTTCCACATCGTGCCCGACGCGTCGGCCACGACGAAGAGGTTGCTCACCTCCCGGAGCTCGCGCTCGCCGAACTCGACCGGTGCGACCGCGAGGGGTTCCTCGCGGGGCAACGAGCTCACGCAACCGAAGGAGACCAGAGCGAACACGAGAGATGCGACGACACGCGCAATCGTGGTTCCCATATTCGACCTCGACCTTCTGACTCACGCGATTCTCGCGTGATTTGGTATTGCGTTCGGATGCCTTCGCCCCGGGGGAACCGGACCCCGTGGTGGGCGAAAGAGAACCGCGGGCTAGAGCTTGGTAGCACGTCGTGGATGGAGCCCGCATCAGCCACGAAGCCCTCTCCTGCGGCCCGGTGTCGCGCCGCATCCTCCGGACCTGCTCCCTCCGGGTCCCTCGAGGTACCTTGGAGCACGCCTTCGGCGCCCCCCGGCCCGCGGGCCACGATTCTACGGCACGCTCCGCGATCTCTCGACGAGGAATCGTGAACCGTGCGGGCTGGCGGCTCGCTTCCCCGCAGCGAACGACGGCTCTCGCACGCGACGGCACGAGATGGAGTCCGAACGATGCGCATGCACTGCCGGCTGGGATTGCTGGGCCTCATCCTGCTCGTCGAGGGTCCGGCCTGGGCTGAGGGTGAAAGCCAGCAGAAGGTCGAGCAGGCCTTCGACGTGTTCGCCAGGCGTTGGCTGGGAGGCATCTCCGACGCGGCCGAGGACGATCGCGACCGGATCCGCCCCTCGACTCCGGTCGAGCCGGGGGCAGCGCAGACCTACACCATCCGCGAGCGGGTCGGGAACTACGCGATCCAGACCAGGAGGACGGGCAACGCCGAGGCCCCGTTCGTCGGGATTCTCTCCTACACGGAGAGCGTATACGTGTGCAACGGTCCGGCCCGGGAGGATTGCCACCTCCTCGAGTCGTCCCCGATCACCGAGATCTTCCCCTTCCGCGACGGCCGCTGGCAGTACTGAGCGCGCGGACGCGGGTGCCGGACTGCGGGGCCCGCTGCGCCCGACCACCGAGCCGTCGACGAGAGCGGGTGGCGGGCCCGACGACGCTGCGTCAGCCGGCGCGCTGCGCGCCGCCGCTCGGGTCTCCGGGTGGCCCGAGCGAGCTCGCCGGAGGCGACGGCTCCACCTCCGACGGAAAGTCGGAGAACGGGAACGGCAGCTCCGATTGGTTGTAGGTCAGGTAGCGGGAGATGCGGTAGAGATAGCTCAGCGCGCGGTTCGCGAAGCTCCGCACCCGGTCGTTCGGGGGCCGTCGGGTGATCAGCGCGGAGAGCAGCTCGAAGACGACGACGGCGCCGAGCACCAGCGTGCCCAGCCTGAAGATCACCGCGAAGAGCAGGAAGAGCAGGATCCGTATCCCGGTCTCGCCGCGTCCGATCTCGATCTGCTCGGAGTCCATGGATCCCTCCGCGAGGGTCCGATTCCAGGCGACCGGCTCCCTCGTTGCACGCGCCGAGGCCAGCGTATCTCCGCCGCAGGGCTGGCGCTCGAGGAATCTGCGCGGCTGAACGCCGCGCAACCCGAGCGCAGCCGGATCCGGAGGATCCGGCCGCTGCTGCCCACGTTCCTGCAGACCCCGACGTGTTGTACCTTTGCGCCAGCAACGGCTCGCGTCCGGGTGTGCGCCTCCGCGGCCGGGGCCGGGGCGCAATCCCGCGGCGGGGGACGGCCCCGCGCACGAGGTGAGATGCAGAACGAGCCCCCGACTCGACGCCGAAGCCGTCGCCTCGCGGCGACGATCGCCGTCCTCGTCGCCGCGGTCGTCCTCGTGGTGCCGCTGGTGCTGCACTTCGGCCAGAAGAGCCACAACCGGCTGCCCTTCGACATCGACGAGGTCCGTCCCGACGGCCGCGAGCCCGCGAGCGGCGAGGTCTTCGGCGCGACGCTCGTGGCGCTCGTGCAACACGAGCTCTCGGGCATCACGGGCTGGCGGCCCAACGATCTCTTCATCTGGGGCCCCACCCTGTGGGCCGACAACAACTCGAATCGCCAGCTCGGGATCATCCAGGCCACGCGCGAGAGCGTGCGCGTCTTCCGCGACAACCTGACCAAGGTGTCGGCCACCGAGTACGACGAGAACCTGGTGAAGGCGGACACGATGCTCCGCAACGACGAGTTCAAGTGGTGGTTCCCCTCGGCCGAGCGCCGCTTCGGGCAGGGCACCGATGCGCTCCGCGACTATCTCGCGGGTCTGCGCGCCACGCCGCCCACCTCGAAGCCGATCAACCGGCGCAACGTGGAGCTGATCCGCCTGTTCCAGGCCTGGACGGATCTCCTGGGCGGCGCCCACGCGGACCTGTACCGCGACGACGCATCCTTCTTCCGCATCGACGATCACTTCTACAAGGCGCAGGGATTCGCGCACGTGATGTTCCACCTCGCCGAGGCCGTGAAGCGCGAGTACGCAGCGGAGTTGCGGGAGCGCAGCACCGTGCTGGAGCTGCTGGCCCAGGTGAGCCGGTCGCTCGACAGGGCCGCCTCGCTGAAGCCGCTCTTCGTGCTCGACGCGGGCCCGGACGGTCTCTTCGCCAACCACCGACGCAACCTCGACGCCTACATCGTCGACGCGCGCCAGCTCATGTACTCGATCCGCGAGGAGCTCGAGAAGTAGACCGACACGGAGGCCCAGCGGCCCGAAGCCACGCCCCGGCAGCCTCTCGGTCGACGACCTCGCAGGCCTCCACGAGCGCGGCGACGAAGCGGTCCCCGCAGTGGCGACGCAGGCGTAGTAATCGCCCTCGACGTCGAAGATCCTCGCGCGCGGGATCGCGGCGGCGAGCTCGTACTGGCGCGACGACGTCGTCCGCCCAGTCTGCGAGTCGGAAGTGACCCGTGCGGATGCCTCGACCGTGTCCGCGATGATCGACCACCAGGACGCCGCAGTGCTCACCGAGCGCCGGCAGGGCGGTGAACCAGTCGAGTCGACCCGTCGCCGCCGGCGCCGTGCGTCGCAGGCTTCGAGCCACGAGCGGCCTCCTTGGATGGAGAGCCGGCGCCCTCAGGCGACGCGCCTCGTGCGGCCCCGCAGGCGCATGAAGGGCCGCTCGACGGCCCGATGCAGCAGGATCGCGCAGGCGCAGGAGACCAGGCAGAACACCGGGAAGAAGACGGCGAACTCCACGCCGGGCGACGGGGAGTGCGCGCGCAGCAGCTCGTGCACGGCGGCTTCGACGATCGGCACGAAGAGCAGGTGCACCAGGTAGAGGCTGTAGGAGATGCGCGCCAGGAAGGCCAGCTCGGGTCGGCGCAGCAGCCCTCCGGGACCCGCGCCCAGGCTCGCCCCGAGCAGTGCGGCGCCCATGCCGAGCGCGATCAGGCTCGGCATGAGGGTCTGGTCGAAGCGATCGATGCGATCGAGCAGGGGCGCCGCCGCCAGCAGCCAGACGACGAGCGCCGTACCGAGCCAGAAGAGCAGCGAGACGACGCGCGGCCTGCGGGTCCAGCGCAGCCGGTCGCGGTCCCGGTAGAGCAGGGCGCAGAGCACGCCCACCAGCAGGGCGTCCATGCACAGATGCAGCGGGCTGCGGAACACGACGAAGTACTGCTCGTAGCTCTGGGGGCCGGGATGCTGCAGCGCCGTCAGGACGCGCAGCGCGAGCGGCGCCAAGAGCAGCAGCACGAGTACACCGGTTCTCGCGGAGGGCTTCGCCAGCCGCGTCACCGCGAGCAGCAGCAGCGGCGCGGCCAGATAGAACTTGACCTCCACGCCGAGCGACCAGAACGCCACCACGAGATCGGACGGCAGGTAGTCCTGCAGGAAGAGCAGGTGGTAGGCGAGTCGCAGCCCGATCCCGTCGCGATCCACGGGATAGAAGCTCATCGGGACGAGGGCCACGAGCAGCAGCACCGCGTAGTAGGCGGGGACGATGCGCAGCAGTCTCCGCCGGCAGTAGTCGACCCACGCGACGCGGGCGACCGGCCCCGCGGAGCGGCGCAGGATGTGATGGGCGATCAGGAAGCCGCTCAGCACGAAGAACAGGTCGACACCCATCCAGCCGTTCACGAGCGGGATGCCGAAATCCCAGGACCCGATCGGGTACAGGCTTCCCGTTCCCCCCCAGAAGGGCCGCACGCCGTGGCGGAGCAGCACGAGCAGGATCGCGATGCCGCGCAGCCCGTCGAGCTCGGGGATGGCTCCGGGTCGGCGCGCCGGCGGCGGCGGCCGCGCGGCGCCGGCCTCGGCCAGCGGCACGTCGAGGGTCGCCGCCACGGTCAGGCGTCGATCTGCAGCGTCTTGCGCAGACTCTTCTTCCTGACCTTCCAGATCACGCCGTCCACGACGTAGTGGTGGAAGTTGATCGCCTGGTAGGTCACGAGGGCCACGGGCAGGACCGCGGCGACGTGCCCGATCGCGAGGTAGAGGGCCGTCGAGATCGCCAGACAGACGCCCGTGTAGAGCAGGGTCCGCTGCTCCTGGCTGATGGTCGAGAGGAAGCGCGCCTCGGGATCCACTCCGCCCTTGAACCGGTTGGCGTTGAACATCCACACGAACAGCAGGTACTGGGCGTTGTGCCAGACGTTGAGCACGAGCCAGCCGCAGTCGACGTCGGGGATCAGGACGTAGCCCGTCGCGAAGATCAGATGATGGGTGGCGACGTAGAGCGTGTGCGCGACGGGAAGGCGCCCCTGTCCCCAGGCGCGGATCCTGAGCAGCGCCCACCAGCCGAGTCCGGCCAGGGCCGCAGCGCCGACGACGTCGACGACCAGCGGCGTCACCGGCAGGACGCGCAGCGGCAGGCCGAGGAAGAGGCCCGGCTCCTGCGCGGAGCGATGCAGGATCCCCCAGAGCGGAACCAGGTAGAACGCCAGCCGGCTCAGGTCCTCGCGCTCGCTCGCCAGGCCGCCCGACTTGCGGCGGTAGACCTGCGCGATCCCGTAGCTCTGCCGCGTGTAGTGGAACCACTGCCAGTAGAAGTAGGTCGTCGTGATCGACCACTCTCCCAGGCCCCAGGCCGCCGAGACGGTGCCGAGCAGCACCAGCGGCGGCAGCCCGAACACGAGGAAGCGGTGCTCGCGCAGGCTCGTGCGGTCGAAGCACAGCCGCGTGCCCGTGGCGACGACGTGGTGATAGCCGAGCAGCCACAGGTCGAGGAGCAGGACGAGCCCGAAGAGCTGGCGGTTCGCCGCGGTGACGAGGCCCGAGAAGAGCGCGATCCCGGCGACCGCCAGGATGAAGCGCAGGTCGAAGCTGCGGCTGCGCAGCCAGCCGGCGCTGACCAGAGCGGGCGCGTACTCGACTGCGGACGCCACGGCTGCGTTCCCCCCGGTCGGCGACGGCGCCGAGCCTCCGGACCCCGCGCCGATTCCCACACGTATCGACGCGCTCCGGGCCGGACTGGAGGCGGGGCGGCGCCGCGGGCCGAGGGGCCCGGCCGGGGTCGGAGGCGAGGGGGCGGGGCGGACGGGTCGGATTGCGCA
>Ga0209536_100017649_pt1 | contig 10092 bp, 9 predicted proteins | sample DeeMarSeWOR28_12_FD_187461 | JGI IMG/M metagenome (GOLD analysis project Ga0209536, IMG submission 187461) | Marine sediment microbial communities from White Oak River estuary, North Carolina - WOR-2-8_12 (SPAdes) (version 2) | ecosystem: Environmental > Aquatic > Marine > Intertidal zone >... | reverse complement strand
CCAGGGCAGCAGGTAACCGAAGAAGGCCTCCGCCATCAAGGCCAGATAAATCAGTACACCGATGATCCACAGCAGTTCAGGTTGGGGAAACTTGGGGAAGCGAAGCTCGGCCAGTCGCCGAGGTCTGCTTGCCGTGCTCCGTTCGCCACCGATATCGAGATCGGGGGTGGCGTGCCGACCCGCGGCTATGGTATCATAGCAGCCGCAGCCGGTGCGCTCCGCGCCGGACGGAAGAAATTGCCGGCCCGCCGAGGGTTGACGAGGGGACGGGACGCGGGTACACTAGGAATGTACCGAGCGGTTAACGGGAGACCATCGGCACGGCTTCGCAACCCCACGACCCCCACCGGGACGGACGCGCACTGAGGGCGATCCGTCAAGTGTCCAGAGCACAAGCACGGGATCTCGCCACGGCGCGGCATCGCTGCGCGCGTACGGGAGGCTGCGAGGAACAAACATCTATGAAGCCGTTCGAGCCCATATCGCACAACTGGTTGGGAGCGCTGGCGGTGGCCCTGGCCCTCGGCGCGCCCACGGGAAACGCCGTGGCGCAGGCGCCCGGCGCTCCGATTCGAGACGACGGGAGTTCGGTCTTTGCCGATGTCGCCGAGCGCGTCGGCCCCGCCGTCGTGTTCATCCGCACGGAGCGGGCGACGACGCCGGATCGCAGCCGGGGCGGCGAGAGCCCCTTTGAGTTCTTCCGCGAATTCTTCCCCGAACCGGAGCGGCGCGACCGCTTCCACGGCCAGGGGGGTGGGTCGGGGTTCTTGTTCGACGATGAAGGGCGCATCCTGACCAACTACCACGTCATTCGCGACGCCGAGCGCATCACCGTGGTCATGGGCAACGGCGACGAGAAGGAGATCGAGGCGGAGGTCGTCGGCTACGACCCCCATACCGACATCGCCATCATTCAAATCGACCCCCCCCACGACGTGGTCAAGGTTGCGCTGGGCGACTCCGACAAGATGCGGGTGGGGGACTGGGTCATGGCCATCGGCACGCCCTTCGGTCAACTGCAGGGGACCGTCACCGTGGGCATCGTCAGCGCCAAGGGGCGCACCGACCTCAACATCGTCGGGGGCACGCCCACCTACCAGAATTACATCCAGACCGACGCCTCCATCAACTTCGGCAACAGCGGGGGGCCCCTCGTGAACATGAAGGGCGAGGCGATCGGCATCAACACCGCCATCAACCCCTCCGGCCAGGGCATCGGCTTCGCCATCCCCATCAACATGGCCCGGAGCATCATGGGGCAGCTGATCGCGCAGGGCCGCGTGCGCTATGGCTTCATCGGGATCCGGCTGCAGGAGATGGACCGGACCCTGGCCGAGGCCCGGGGCGTGGACATAGACCACGGAATCCTTGTCGATTACGTCTACCCCCAGTCGCCGGCCGACGAGGCGGGCCTGCGCACAGGGGATGTCATCGTCCGCTATGACGGCGAGGATGTAAGGGATGACAACAAATTCCGTCTCATGGTGGGAAACACCCCGGTCGGGAAGCGGGTGCCCATGGTGGTCGTACGGAGCGGCAAGGAGCTGAAGATCGATATCACGATCGGTGAGCGTCCAGAAGGCGATATCGTAGCCTCCGTGGAGCCGCCCCGCGGGGAGAGCTGGCTGGGGCTGCGCGTGGACGACGCGACCAAGAGCGAGCACCGGCGCCGCTATGGTGTGGAGAAGAATCAAGAAGGCGTGGTCGTGTTGGAGGTGGAGGAGGGAAGCCCGGCCGAGCAGGCGGGCATCCGCGAGGGTGACGTGATCACCGAGGTCTACTCACACGAGGTGGGGGGCCTGGAGGACTACGTCGCCATCAGCAAGAAGCTGAAGGACCGCAAGGAGGCCATCGCCTTTCTGGTGGTCCGAGGGCGAACCAGCACCTACGTTCCGGTGATGCCGGACGAGCGGTGAGTCGGCGCCGTTCCCTGTCGGCAAACGGCTGCGCCGGGAAAGGATCCTCACAGTGCACGAGGATGACGGCAAGCGAGATAACAGGATACAACGACGCGACAGCGGCGGCTCGGGCGCGCGCAGTCTCGACGTCTACCTGCACGAGATAAACAAGACGCCTCTCTTGACGCGAGAGCAAGAGCGTTCGCTCGCGCAGCGCATCAAGAAGGGCGACAGCACCGCGCTCGATGGGCTGGTGAAAGCCAATCTGCGCTTCGTCGTGTCCATCGCCAAGCAGTACGCCAACCAGGGCCTGTCGCTCGAGGACCTCATCAACGAGGGCAACCTGGGGCTGATCAAGGCAGCACACCGCTTCGACGAGGAGCGCGGCTACAAGTTCATTTCCTACGCCGTGTGGTGGATCCGGCAGGCGATGCTGCAGGCTCTGGCCGAGCACTCGCGCATCGTGCGGCTCCCCCTGAACCGGGCGGGCACGCTCTACCGCATCGGCAAGGCCGCGCGCCAGCTCGACCAGGAGCTGGGCCGGGCGCCCACAGCCGAGGAGATTGCCAAGCGGCTCAACATTTCCGAGGCGGAGGTCGCCGACACGATGCAGATCGCCAACACGCACGTGTCGCTCGACGATCCGTACTCGGACGAGAAGGACGACAACTCGCTCGTCGACTATCTCACGGACGAGAACCAGACCCCGCCCGACGCGCACACCTACACCGCCGCGCTGTCGGACGACCTGGAGAAGGCGCTGGGCACGCTGACCGAACGCGAGCGCGACATCTTGATGCTCTACTTCGGACTGGCCGGCGAGGAACCGCTGACGCTCGAAGAGATCGGGAGTCGGCTCGGACTGACGCGGGAGCGCATCCGCCAGATCAAGGAAAAGGCGATCCAGCGCCTCCGGCACTCGACCCGTGCGAAGTACCTCCAGGGCTACATCGAAGGCTGAGCTTCGCCCCGGCCGCCCGTTATCCCACGGCGGGGTGGGTCCGACCCACCCCGCCCCTGTTTTTGGGTCTAACTTGGTATATTTATTGCAGTTCGTTTCGCAGAATGTACTTGACCGTGCCCCCTCGCATTTCCTAGCCTTCGCGCGGCGCGGTGTAGAGGGCGCCAGAAACGCATAATGCAACCGAAGTACTTCACCTTTCTATACATCCCAGCCGAAAACGCCGAGCCCCGGCCGCTGCGCATGCCGCGCTCGCTCGTCTACGCGGTCCTGGGCGTGGTGGGGCTGGGCGTGGCCGCGGCCGCCGGCACCGCCGTCAAGTACTCGGGCAAGATCCGGGAGACCTACCGGCTGGCCCAGTTGGAGCGCCAGAACGAGCGTCTGCGCGCGGAGCTGGGCGTGTTCTCTTCGGAGCTCGACGTCTTGCGCCGCCAGGTCTCGCAGAACTTCGACTTCCAGAAGAAGGCCCGCCTCCTGGCCAACCTCGACGACCTCGCCGAGGACGTGACCGAGGTCGGCGTGGGCGGTCCCGACTTTGCCTACGTGCGGTCCCTGGGCGATCTCGACGCGGAGACACGCGCGGAGCTGTTTTCCGCGCGCCAGGACATCGGCAAGCTGGTGCGCCAGGCCCGGCTCCAGCAAGAGAGCTACGGGGAGATCATCGAGAGCCTGGAGGCCACCAACGAGGTCCTTCGCGCCACACCCTCGCTCGCGCCCGTCAACGTCGGATTCGTGTCCAGCGGGTACGGGTGGCGCATGGACCCGATCACCGGGCGTCGGAGCATGCATCGGGGCCTGGACTTCTCGGCCCGGCTGGGCGCGGCGGTCTACGCCCCGGCCGACGGCGTGGTGACCTTCTCGGGGACCTGGCGCACTTACGGCGAGGTCATCGAGGTGTCGCACGGCCAGGGCTATCTGACCCGCTATGCCCACCTCCAGAAGCGGCTGGTTCGCGAGGGCCAGCGCGTCCGGCGCGGCGACGTCCTCGGCCGGGTCGGCTCCTCGGGCAAATCCACCTTCTCGCACCTCCACTACGAGGTGGAGAAGGACGGCAAGCGGGTCAACCCCCAGCGGTACGTCCTCTCCCAGTAGCCTCAATTTTTCTTGCCAAGGCGCTTTGGCCTGCCCTATTCTCCCGCCGGGTGAAAGTCGTCGACTATCACCTTGAAAAGACAGAAGTTGTGGGTCAACCCGGGAGAGTGCGCGCGTGCGGCTTGGTGCAATCGGGCGCTACGGCATTGCTTTGCTCACGCTCTCCGGCGTTCTGAGCGCCGGGACACCCGCTTCGGCGGGCCGCGTGGAACGGGTGCGCTTCTCCGTGCAGCCCGAGCGCACGCGCATCGTCCTCGACCTGAGCACACCGTGCGGCTACGAAGTCGTCCATCATAACAACCCCGAGCGAATCGCCATCAACCTTCCTCGGGTCCGGGCGGGTGCCCAGCTCGACGGGATCCCGGTCGGGGAGGGGGGCGTGAAGCGTGTGCGCGTGAACCGGCTCTCCTGGGGGACGCAGCTGGTGATCGACCTCGACCAGCCGGCGCCCTGGAGCGACTTCACGCTGAGCCGCTCCGGCCGCAAGCCGGATCGGATCGTGGTCGACGTGCGGCCCGCCTCCGCACCCGTCGCCCGCCGCAGCGCCGCCGTGGGGGACACCCGCGGCGCGGTCGCGTCGGCGCGCGCGCGCACGGTGGTGGTCGCGGTCGATGCGGGTCACGGCGGCGAGGACCCGGGCACCATCGGCCGTTTCGGTCTGGTGGAGAAGCAGCTCACCCTGGATCTCGCGCGGCGCGTGGCGCGCGCCGTCGAGGCCCACGACGGTTTCCGCGCCGTCCTCACACGCGACGCGGACCAATATCTCTCCCTGCCGCGCCGCAACGAGATCGCCGAGGAGCGCGGGGCGGACGTGTTTGTGAGTATCCACCTCAACTCCGCGCGCAACCGGGCCGCTCGGGGCGTAGAGGTGTTCTTCGTCTCGCCGTCCGGAGCGGCGCGCTCAGCTTCCCAGGTGCTCTCGCACCCCGAGACGGTCGCGCACGAGTACGGCGTGGGCGGCCAGCGCAGCGACGAGCTTCTACACATGCTCGTCGACGTCAACCAGCAGGCGGTGCTCGCGCGCAGCGAGATGCTCGCCGAGGAGATCCTGGAGTCGATGGGCACCAGCGGCCTGCCGCCGACGCGCAGCGTCAAGCAACGCTCCTATTCCGTGCTGCGAACCATCTCCATGCCCTCGGTACTCGTCGAGGCCGGCTTCATCTCCAACACGACCGACGCGCGACTGATTCAGCAGCAGAGCGGCCGTCAGGCCATCGCCGACGCCATCGCCTCGGGTATCGTTTCCTTCCTGGGCAAGAACCCGCCGCGGCGCACCGGCGGCGACGACAGTCGTTCCGTCGTCGTGCATCGCGTGGAGCCGGGGGAGACGCTGTGGGCGCTCTCGCGTCGATACCGTACGTCGGTTGCCAGCATCGTGCGAAACAACGAACTCAAACCGACGGGCGTGCTGCGCGTCGGCCAGGAGCTCCGCATCGCAAAGGGCGATTGAGGTGACGTGAAGCGATGAACCTGAGGCAGTCGCTCACGGAGAACCTCGGCGTCAAGATCATTGCGTTCGTCGTCGCCCTTCTCATCTGGTTCGCCGCGAGCGGCCAGCAGGAGATGGTGCGGCTGCGCACCGTGCCCCTCCTGGTGGAGAATCTCTCCGACTCTCTCACGATTACCGGGGTGATTCCCTCCGAGGTCGAGATCCGCGTGTCGGGAACCAGGCGGGCCCTGCTGTCGCTCGGTTTCAAGCGCGTGCACGCCGCGGTCGATCTCTCCGGAGCGCGGCCGAGCCGCCAGCGCATCCCCCTCGGCGCCGGCAACGTGCGCGTCCCTCCGGGTTTCGACCGCCGCAACATCACGGTGATCTCGCCCACCGTCGTCGACCTCCACGTGGAACGCGTGACGTCGCGCCGGGTCCAGGTCGCGCTGTCCACCACCGGAGAGGTGCCGGCCAACTTGATCATGATGGAAGACGACGTCCAGCTTGCTCCGTCGTGGGTCACGATTCGCGGGCCCGCCGCCACCGTCGAGCGGATCCGGAGCATTCCCACGCAGACGGTCGATCTCTCGCGCCTCAAGGAGACCGTCGAGCGGGAGCTGCCGCTCGACTACGATGCCGGCCTCATCTCGTGCGAGCCGGACCGCGTGATGGTGACCCTGCGCTTGCAGCGGCGGGGGGAGCGCGTGCTTGCCAACGTTCCGCCCACGGTGCTGGTGGACTCCGAGAAGCTGCAGGCGGAGGTGATCCCCACGACGGTCTCGCTGACGCTGGAGGGTCCGGCGCCCGTCCTCGACACGCTCTCCTCGGGGGACGTATCGGTTCTCCTCGACCTCACTGGACGCAAGCCGGCCGAGTACCGGGTCGCACCCGAGGTCATCCTGCCCCCGGGCGTGACCATGGCCGGGATCAGCGTGGACACCCTCTTCGTGCGGCTGCTCGACCCCGGGGCGACGCGCAAGGGCAAGCGGTGAGCTCGGCAGCGGCGCCGGCTCGGGCTTCCGAGCGCTACCGCACGGCGGTGGTCGCCGCTATCGTGGTCGCGCTCGCCGTCGCCGCATACGTCGACCGGGGCCGCACGGGCGTGCTGACGGTAGGGGTGTGCGACGTGGTCGGCGCGCCACCGAGCGCGCGGGTCCCCGCGGAGGCGATCGCGGCGCTCCTCGGGTACGAGACCGGGCGGGCCGTGCGGCTGGCCTGCGCCGAAGGCGATGCCGCGGCCGCCGGAGCCGAACTGGCCGTGGTCCCCGCGCTAGAGTTCGCCCGTCTCCGCGCGCGCGGCCACGTGGCGTTGTTCGCCGCCCGGGGCTCCGCCCCTCCCGATGCGGACCGCGCGGTGCTGGTCGCCCGGCGCGGGGGGTCGGTGGACCCGGCGGAGGTGGAGGCGGGCGATGTCGTGTTCCAGTCTCCCGAACAAGTCAACGGCTACTGGCAACAGCTGCGCTGGCTGGTGGAAAACGGGGCTCGCCTGCCCGCTGGCGGCCTCGTCTTCGCGCCACCGCCCGGGCGCGCCGAGCGCGTGGTTCTCGAGGTGACCCTCGGGGAGCGCGCGCTCGGGGCTTGCCGGCTGAGCGATCTGCAGCGGTTGTGGGAGGTGGGCATCGTCCGGCGCGACGAGGTGGCCGTTCTCTTCGACGCGCCCGCCCTCCCCGAGTGGATCGTCGCTTGCCGCGGAGCGGACCGCGGACTCTTCGAGCGCGCGCTGTCGGGATTGCCCGGAGCGCTGGGGCGTGCGCCCGGCGCGGTCGCGCGCACGCTTCGGGAGCACGGGGTGGGCGGCTTCGAGCCGGTCACGCCCGCGGCGCTCGACGCGCTCGACACCCTGGCCGTATTCGCGACACGCGAGCGTTCGCGGGCGGGAATGCCTTGACACCGCGCGCCGCCGCTTTCTATGTTCAACGCTCGAACCCCGCGCGATGGGTGGACCTCACGGGCTTCCCGAGAAAAAAGACAGCATGAAACTATCCGAACTCTTCAGCGAGGAAAACGTCGTCACCGACCTGGCTCCGCAGGGCAAGGAGGAACTGCTCCGCGCGATTATCGCCGACCTCGACGCCAAGGGTCACGTCGGTGACAAGGATCTGGCCGCGCGGGACCTCATCGAGCGCGAAAAAGTGATGAGCACGGGCATCGGAAACGGTGTTGCCATCCCTCATGCCTACACGGACGGGGTGGACCGGTTGGTGGCGGGCTTCTACCGCACCCGGACCGGCGTCGCCTTCGACGCGCTCGACGACCAGGACGTCAGTCTGTTCTTCATTATCCTCGGTCCCAAAGAAAGCCGGCGGGATCACATCAAGGTGCTCGCCAAGATCTCGCGCCTGTTGAACCACCCCGAGTTTCGCCAGGACCTCATGAACGCGGCCGACGGTAGCGCCGTGATGGGTGTGTTCCGGCGGTTCGGGGACCGCTAGCACGGCGGTGGGCGGGCCGGGACGCCCGCGCCTGCCGCACGATCGAGGACTCCATGACGCGCCTGCGAGTGCTACTGCTCATCCTCTACGTGTTGCTGATCTTCTTCGTGTCCTCTCGGCCTTACCTGCAGTCGCCCGGTCCCGACTTCAAGTTCAAGGACAAGTTCGCGCACCTGGCCGAATACACCATTCTCGGCGCATTGCTCTTCGGCAACATCCGCTGGATGGTCAGCCGCTCGCGGCTCACCACCTTCCTCTTCCTCTTCGCGATCGGCGTGAGCGTTGCTGCGCTGGACGAGATGTTCCAGGGTTATGTGCCCGGACGGCGCACCGACATCACCGACTGGCTTGCCGACGCCGTGGGTGTGGCGCTGGGAATCACCGTCCTCATGTGGGTGAGGCCGCGCCGCGCCAGTCTCGCTCGCGGGGGGGGCGCCGTGCCATGAGGTTCTCGCGCCCGCGTGGTACACAAGACATCATTCCCCCTGAGGTAGATACGTGGCGCTTCGTCGAGCGCGTCTTCGAGGAAGTGTGCGAACGGTACGGCTACCGCTGGATCCGCACACCGATCATCGAGTCGACCGACCTCTTCGTGCGCGCGGTGGGCGAGGGCTCCGACATCGTGACCAAGGAGATGTACACGTTCACCGATCGGGGCGGACGTTCCCTGACCCTGCGGCCGGAAAACACAGCGTCGGTGATCCGTGCCTACCTGGAGAATGGCATGCACCGCTGGGGCGGCATCCAGAGGCTCTGCTACCTGGGACCGATGTTCCGCTACGACCGGCCGCAGGCGGGGCGGTACCGCCAGTTCCACCAGGTGGGCGCCGAGGCGATCGGTAGCTTCAACCCGGCGCTCGACGTGGAGATGATCCAGTTGGTCGTCGAAGTCTTCACCGGCCTCGGTTTCTCCGATGTCGATGTTCGCCTCAATTCGCTGGGCGCCGCACAGTCACGCGGGCCGTACCGGGCCATCCTGCTCGAGGCGCTCGAAGGTCTCGCCGCCCGGATCGACCCGGAGTCGATGGACCGCTACCGGCAGAACCCCATGCGCATCTTCGATTCCAAGGAGTACGGGGACGCGCTCAAGCGCGAGTTGCCCAGCATTTCCGCCCACCTCGCCACCGAGGACGGGGAGCACTTCGCGCGGGTCAAGGACCTGCTCACGTCGGCGGGCGTGCGCTTTACCGAGGATCCCTACCTGGTGCGGGGGCTCGACTACTACACGCGGACGGTGTTCGAGGTCTACTATGGAAGCTACGGGGCGCAGAGCGCGCTGTGCGGCGGCGGCCGCTACGATGACCTCGTCGAGGAGTGCGGCGGGCCGGCCACGCCGGCCATCGGCTTCAGCGCGGGTCTGGAGCGGATCGTATCCGCGCTCGCGGGCCGGGTCGAGGGCAAGCCCGGCGCCGGCCCCCCGCTTCGCTACTACGTGGTGTGCGACGGCGAGGGCAGCGAGGACCGCGCACTCCCGCTGGGCTCCATGCTGCGCGCGCGCGGGGCCGCAGAAGTGGACTTCTCGGGGCGTTCTCGCAAGAAGCAGCTGCAAGTGGCGGAGAAGAAGGGGGCGCGCTTCGCGGTCATCGTGGACGCCGCGCGCGAAGGCGCGCTCACTGTGCGCGACCTGGTCGCGCACAGTGACGCGGAAGTGGCGGAAGCGGCGCTGCCGCAATGGCTGGACGACCACGAGGAGAAGGAGGGGGGTGCATGAGCGCGCAAGGTTTCGAGCTTCCGTTCCCGCGCTCGCACACCTGCGGCGATCTGGGCGTGGAGTGCGCGGGCGAAACGGTCCGTCTGATGGGATGGGTGGCGCGTGTGCGCGACCTCGGCGGCGTTCGCTTCATCGACCTGCGCGATCGCTACGGATCGGTACAGCTCGTCGTGGACCCCACGGACCGCTCGCTCGACGCGGTCTCCGGGGAGCTGCGCATGGAGGACGTGGTGGCCGTCGAAGGGGTGGTGCGCCCGCGACCCGCGGACATGGTGCGCGCAGGCCAGCCCGCCGGCGCCATCGAGGTGGCGGTGGGCCGCATGGTCACCCTGAACCGATCGGAGGTGCCGCCCTTCACGATCACCGACGAGGTCAAGGCGAGTGAAGATCTGCGGCTACGCTACCGCTACCTGGATCTGCGCCGCCGCCCCATGAAGGAGAACATCGAACTGCGCCACCGGGTGATTCTCGCGACCCGCAACTTCCTCGACCAGCGCGGCTTCTTGGAGATCGAGACGCCAATGCTGGTGCGCTGCACCCCCGAGGGCGCTCGCGACTACCTCGTGCCC
>Ga0209536_100017648_pt1 | contig 10093 bp, 7 predicted proteins | sample DeeMarSeWOR28_12_FD_187461 | JGI IMG/M metagenome (GOLD analysis project Ga0209536, IMG submission 187461) | Marine sediment microbial communities from White Oak River estuary, North Carolina - WOR-2-8_12 (SPAdes) (version 2) | ecosystem: Environmental > Aquatic > Marine > Intertidal zone >... | reverse complement strand
ATACCCAAATCTCACACTCCTTTTCAATGGGCCGGGCAGATATCATTGGCTGAATCCCGCTCAAAGATCAACCGGCTTCATGATCAATTGAGGCTTCCCGGAATTCAATTCAAGTGGCAAAATCCGGAAGTCAGCCGGCTGGAGGGGCTCTGGGCTCGAGGAGATCGACGGCTAAGCCGGCTGCTCATTAGCGCCTATAAAAAAGGATGCCGTTTTGACGGCTGGAGTGATAAGTTCCGCTACCGCCTGTGGCAAGAGGCTTTAGAAGAAGAAGGTATAGATCCGGATTTTTTTTCAGGCGGCATGCAGGACCTTAACAAACCGTTGCCCTGGGACCATATTGACAGTCGTGTCAGCAAAGCTTTCCTAAAAACCGAATGGGAAAAGGCCCTTGACGGGTCTTTCACAAACGATTGCCGTCAGGGGAAGTGCGCACAATGCGGCGTATGCGATTTTAAAGAAATCGAGGTAAAAACATGCCCGAACAATCAAGATGAACCTTTAGCGGGCCGCAGGACGACAAAGGATGTGGCGGCAGGTTCTAAATATTTGTCCGTATATTACTCCAAATTGGATCAGGCCAAATATCTTGGTCATCTTGAAATGGTCAATGTTTTTTTTCGGGCCCTCAAACGCACAGAAATACCGGTTGTCTTTTCCCAGGGGTTTCATCCCAAGCCTAAAATTTCATTTGATGATCCGCTGCCCGTTGGCATCGAAAGCCGGCAGGAGCATTTTAGGTTATGCGTGCCGCTCTTTGTCAGCCCCGAGGCCGTCATCCGGCGACTAAACGCCCATCTCCCCGACGGCCTTGTTATAAATTCCTGCCAACTTGCTCCCCCAAAAACCGTGCATCAGGCACCAAAGGCAAATACGTATCTGGTCACCCTGAAGGAAGGTCATTTTGACAAAGAAAAATTGGCGTCCTTTAACCGTGCGTCCGATGCCGTCATTTCACTTTCGAATCGAAAAGGAAAGTTGAAAAAGATCAATTTAAAGGATATGGTACTCGATATCATGTTTCTGGATTCAACTTGTCTGCAGATGACACTTTTGTCGGTGCCTGGAAAAACCGTGCGACCCGCGCTGATCCTGCGTCATATATTCAGTTTTGCTGAAGATCATATCAAACAGGCAAAGGTTGTTAAGCAAAACGGAGTTTTGTAAGAATGTACAAGCAACTCATCATCAACGTAACCGAACATGAAACCCGGGTAGCCCTGGTGGATGATGGTAACATTGCAGAGCTTTATGTCGATCGCGGGGATGACTCCGATATTGCAGGAAATATTTACAAGGGCCGGGTGTTACGAGTCTTGCCCGGGATGCAGGCGGCCTTTGTGAATATCGGGTTAAATCAGGCGGCTTTCATCTACGTGGACGATGTGTTCCATGACGGCTATAAGGAATATGAGCGGCTATTTAACGTCGAATCTGATATGGACGAAGACAGTTCGGAGGATAAACCAAGCCCGGAATTTTCGAAAAAGCGTGATTTTAGTATTGAAGAAATTATTCGGGAGGGACAGGAGATTCTGGTTCAAGCTGCGAAATCGCCCATGGGAACCAAGGGAGCTCGCATCTCTTCATATATATCTCTTCCCGGTCGCTTTCTGGTTTTAATGCCCACTTCCGATCATATCGGCGTCTCCCGGCGCATCGAAGATGAAGCCGAACGGGAACGTTTAAAAGGAATGGTACAGAAGCTGAGAACTGAGGGTTTCGGGTATATTGTGAGAACCGCTGCGGAAGGCGAACAGGAAGAAAAGCTGGCCTACGAAATGGGGTTTTTAAACAATCTATGGGAAAATATTCAGAAAAAATTTGAAATTGCCCGGGCGCCTTCCCTTTTGCATGCCGAGCTTTCCATCAGCCTGCGGGCAGTGCGTGATCTTCTGATTCAGGAAGTAGAAAAGCTGGTCATAGATTCTAAACCAACCTACCACACGGTTTTATCCTTTCTGAACAATTATATGCCCGGCTTAAAGGACCATGTTGTGTTGTATGAGGGCTCGGAGCCGATTTTTGATGCCTATAATCTGGAGGGAGATATTTCCCGAGCCTTGAAAAGGAAAGTGTGGCTGAAGTCAGGCAGCTATATTTTGATAGAACATACGGAGGCACTGGTTGCCATTGATGTCAATACAGGTCGCTATGTCGGGAAACACAACCTGGAAGAGACGATATTAAAAACCAATCTGGAGGCGGTTAAAGAAATTGCATACCAAATCAGACTCAGGGACCTGGGGGGCATTATTATTATTGATTTCATAGACATGGAAAGAAAATCCAATCAGGAAAAAGTCTTTAATGCCCTGAAGGAAGCTCTGAAAAAGGACAAGAGCAAAACCCACGTTCTTCCCATATCTGAAATGGGTTTAATTCAGATGACCCGCAAACGCACCCGCGAGCCTCTGACCCGGATCCTTTGCGAGCCGTGCTTTTATTGTGATGGCGAGGGTTATCTGATTTCCAGACAGTCCATTTGTTATAATATTTACCGTGAAATTTTGCGCGATGCTCATGATATGGCTAGTACGCGGCTGACGCTCAGGGTCAATCCGCGAATTGCCGAACTTTTTTTGGGCGAAGAAGATTTACTCATTTCCAAACTCGAACGGGACATCGGTAAACAGATTGTAATTTATCCCAATCCCGAGTTTCACATGGAACAATTTGATATCTTTGAAGTTCACGGCCATTAAACGTTGTATTACATCATTTTGTATCAATCCCGGATATTTACTATTGACAGAAAAATTTTCTTGTGCTTTACTCATTCGATTTAGGGTATCAGCTGCAAAGCCACCGGCATGCCGTGGGCAAAAAAATTAGCGCAAGCAGATAAAGATAAGGGATATTAAAAATGAAAAGAACATTTCAGCCCAGCAGAATTAAACGGGCCCGAAATCATGGTTTTCTTAAACGAATGTCTACCAAACAAGGTAGAAGAATCATTAACCGCAGGAGAGCCAAAGGCCGTATCCGGCTGTCAGCTTAGTGCTTTGATTCGCAATGACAGCGACATGTTTATATCCTGCTTCCGCCGTGCCTAATTGTTACCGCATGGAACTTTTTTAAATTAAGCCAAGAAACGTGTCCTTGCAATATTCATTCACAAAGGCCGACAGAATTTTAAAGCGCCACGAGTATATTGCACTGGCAACTTCAGGTCGGAGGGTACAAAATGAGTATTTTATTGCTGTTTTTTCCCCAAGCCGGCACGGTCGCTCTCGATTGGGTGTTACGGTCACCAAAAAGGTCGGACGAGCTGTCAAAAGAAACAGAATCAAGCGTCTTGTACGGGAATTTTTTCGATTAAACCGGCAGTTTCTATCGGGTGAATGGGACATCAACATTATCGCCAAAAATCAAATCACAGACATTACGTCTGAAGCGGCTTACCGATCATTGCAGAATATTTTTAACCGGATATCGCGATATGATGATCGTCAATAAATTTTTCCAGACCGTTTTAGTGATTTTAATCAGGGCATACCAATATACGCTGTCACCGATTCTGGGACCTTCATGCCGTTTCTATCCGAGTTGCTCGGAGTATGCCCGGCAGGCCATCAAGCGACATGGCCTCTTAAGCGGTCTGCTTTTGGCTGTTAAAAGGATCTTGCGATGCCACCCATTTCATCCCGGAGGTGTTGATCCGGTACCCTAGCAGGGAACGGTAAGGAAGACCATGGCGCCAATTTTTAAATAATTATTAGTAAAAACAAATGGTTATATGGAGTTAATTTCAATAAGTGAGTTCCATATATTTCGGTTCTTGACAGCCTTCCTAGTGAGCCCCTGGGTCAGTCCACAGGCAGCATGCCCCGTTTAATCGAATAAAATTTGGATTCGGCAAAAGACGATTGACGACATTATATCGACAATCAGTTGCTGATGTTGCAGAATCGGTTTTAAAGGGCTACCAACCGAAAATCGCTAAATTTAGCATCTTAATTTTGAATTTTTAGGAGAAGACAATGGAACAAGCGCGTTTGTTAATTGCTATTGTCCTGTCTGCGCTGATCTTTTTGCTGTGGCAGCTGTTTTTTGTCGACAAAGACGCCATCCAGCAATCTGCCAAAAAGACCAAGCAGCCACCGGTAAAAGAGGAACAGGTCAAGGAATCGAAGCCATATTCGAAAGAGCAGGAGGTGGCCGCAGCTGACAAGACCCCCGACTCCGGCACAGAAATTTCAGCGCCCGTCCGAATTCCTCGGAACATTACGGTGGACACACCTTTTTACCAGGCCCAGCTCTCTGAAGAGGGAGGGGGGGTCACCAGTTTTATTCTGAAGAAATACAGGGAAAAAGTTGCAAAAGATTCTCCCTTACAAGAGCTTATTCCCCGGAAAGATTCAATTGAAACCGTTTTGCTTGGATTTGCCGGAAAAAGCCTGCCCGGGCTGGACAACGCCGTTTTTTCGGCAAGCCTGAACGCCGATACCGTCAACATACAGGATGCCGCACAGGAGATTACGTTTGCATGGAAATCCGACGAAGGCGTTGTGGTGGAAAAAACCTATACATTTTCGCCGGACTCCTATTTGATCGGACTCGATGTCACCATCAAAAACGGGTCAGATCGAAGCATTCAGGACAAGTTGTTTGTCGCACTAAACAGCCCGGCGCCCACGGACAAGCGGATGTACGGGTTTGAAGGTCCCAGTGCCTTGATTAATGAAAAGCTTGAAGAGATAAAAATCAAAGATATTACAGAAAAAAATACCTACACCGGGAAGGTGACATGGATTGCCTTGCAGGACCGATACTTTATGATGAGCGTCATTCCCGATCAGGTTGAAGCAGAAGCCAGCATGCGCCTTTTTTTAAAAGAAGACAACCTGTTAGAGGCTCAATATTTGAACCCTGCCGGAGATATCCGTCCCGGCACTCAGCACACCTACCAGTACTCGCTTTTCTTCGGGCCTAAGAGCATGAAAATCCTCAAGAAAGCGGGGCATGATCTTGGCAAGGCTTTAAATTTTGGATGGTTTACGGTGCTTGCCAAACCCTGTGTCTGGCTGATGAACCGGCTCTACAGTGTCATACCCAATTACGGCATTGCCATCATCATTTTAACGGTTTTAATCAAAATTGTTTTGTGGCCCCTGGGATCTAAAAGCTATAAATCCATGAGCGAAATGAAAAAGATCCAGCCGTTGATGAAAGAGATCAGGGAGAAATACAAAAACGACAAGAAAAAAATGAATGAGGAGGTCATGGGCCTTTACAGAACGTATAAAATCAATCCTCTGGGCGGCTGCCTTCCCATGGTGGTCCAGCTGCCCGTATTTTTTGCGTTGTATCGTATGCTCTACCAGTCGATTGAGCTGCGACATGCGCCTTTTTTCCTGTGGATTGATGATCTGTCCGCACCGGACCGTCTGTTTAATTTCAGTTTTTCTATACCATTCATGGAGCCGCCATACGGTATTCCCGTGCTGACAATCATCATGGGGGCCACCATGCTGCTGCAACAAAAAATGTCTCCTCCCATGGGGGACCCGACCCAGGCGAAAATGATGATGTTTATGCCGCTTATATTTACATTTATTTTTATCAACTTTTCCTCCGGGCTGGTGTTGTACTGGCTGGTAAACAACATTCTTTCAATCTCACAACAGTATTATATTCAGAAAAAATTTGCCTAGTAACGGAGGTTCTAACCGATGTCTTCGTTGGAATTTTTAGCAAAAAATGTAGATAAAGCCATCGCGAAAGCGTGTGATGAACTCAATTTGACGCCGGACAAAATCAGATATGATATTCTGTCCCACGGCTCCAGCGGTATTTTCGGTTTGGCGGGCATCAAAAAGGCAAAAATTCGGGTCCATTTGCCTGAAAAACCCAAAGTACCTGTTTCGGAAGATGAATTCCCAATCCCAAACTCGGGACCGAAGCACGAAATTTCCAGTGAGAAAATATTATCACCAGAGCATTTGATTAAGGACAACGATGCCGACGATCCGCACCCAATTACATTTGAGGAAAATCCTTTAGATCTTGGCCGGTCCGTTTTGCAGCGTATCGTTGACTCGATTACGTCTGATGCGGAAATATCAGCTGAAGAAAATTCCGGCTGGCTTTTTTTTAATATTAATGGCGGCAATGCCGGCATTCTCATCGGCAAGAAAGGGCAAACCCTCGATGCTATTCAGTCACTGGTAGAAAAAATCGTTAACAAGCACAATCCTCACAATGGTAGAATTCGGGTTCAAGTAGATGTCGAGGGCTATCTGGAAACTAGAAAAGCCAATCTTGAAAAGCTTGCCGAACGTCTGGCTGACAAATCCAAACGAATCCGCAAGCCCATCTCCCTGGGCCAAATGAGTGCCTATGACCGCAGAATTGTTCACCTGGCTTTAAAAAATGATCCGGATATTCGCACGAAAAGCAGAGGAGAGGGCTATATGCGGAAATTGGTCATTTTTCCTCAAAAAAATAGCAAGCAAAGGCAGCATTTGAGATCGCAATAAAAATGGACAATTCCACTATAGCGGCAATTGCCACACCCGGCGGCCGGGGTGGAATCGGAATCATTAAACTATCCGGCCCACGGGCGGTTTCGATTGCTACAGCGATATTTTCTCCTACTGTATCTAAACTCAATTCCGCCCCCTGCAAAACACCGTGCCCAAAGGATAATTCCCGGGGTGGTTTCCTATCACACCGGCTATATCTGGGCCACATCATCAATCCTGAGAATCGACAGGTAGTGGATGAGGTGCTGCTTAGTGTTATGAGAGCGCCCCGGTCTTACACCAAAGAGGATGTCGTTGAGATAAACGCCCACGGCGGTCAGATCGCTGTAAATGCGATTCTTGAACTGGTGTTGAGACACGGTGGGAGAATTGCCGAACCCGGTGAGTTTACCAAAAGGGCCTTTCTTAACGGACGAATCGATCTTACCCAGGCCGAAGCGGTCATCGATGTCATTAACGCCCGCACGGATAAAATGCTGCAAGCAGCCGCAGGCCAGATCAAAGGGCAATTAAAAAGAGGCGTGGAGCAAATCCGAGAATTTTTGATAGCGTTTTTAACCCGGGTTGAAGCCGGCATAGATTTTCCAGATGATGTGGCAGAGATAGTGGATTCGAAGGCCGACGCCAGGGAGATAAAAGCGTGTGTTATCCAACCGCTGAAACGGTTGATTCAGCACCATCTGGACGGCATAATTTTACGCGAGGGGCTGAAAGTGGCTGTGGTCGGGCGACCGAATGTGGGGAAATCGAGCTTATTAAACCGTTTGCTTCAAAAGGATCGGGCAATCGTAACCGCAGTGCCCGGCACAACCCGGGATACGATTGAAGAAACGCTGAATATAAAGGGATTTCCAATTATTCTTGTCGATACGGCCGGACTGCATGATACCAATGATCCCATAGAAACCCTCGGCATTAAAAAAACCATGGAAAACGTCGCGGGCGCCGATATGGTCGTATTCATGATTGAAGCCCACCGTCCCCTTACCATAGAGGATCATAAGATATTTAACAAGGTGCAATCCAAGCCGTTTATCATCGCGATTAACAAAATCGATTTGGTGAACGGGGAAGGTTCCGTCGTGCTTCCGGATTCCTGGATGGGAAAAGAGCGTGTCAAAATTTCGGCCTTGTATGACAAAGGGTTAGAGCATCTAAAGGAGAAGATGATTGTCACCGGTTTCGGTAAGGACCCGATTGATATCGAAACTGCTATCGTGCCCAACCTCAGGCAAAAACTGCTTATGGAGGACAGTCTCAGAGCATCTGAGATCACCAAGCGCGAACTTGAAAACGGCACCCCCTTGGAGCTGATTGCAATTCATCTTCAGGAAGCGATTGATTCCCTGGGGCAAATTCTCGGGACCAATGTCAAAGTGGACGTTCTGGATCAAATATTCAGCCGCTTTTGCATAGGGAAATAAGTTCATGTTTCACGTGAAACATTTACATGGGTTAAGCGGTTCAACCTTCCGGATTGAAAAAAAAATAGACAGCTCGTATCGAGGGGACCGTGTCTTCACCCGGTCATAAATCCGTTTCACTCAATGGGGTATGATCGGCATGCTATATTAATATTATCAATCAAGTAAATAAAGGAGTTCTACTACAGCTATGAGTGTAGACCTTACATCATATTTTGAAAAATACGAAGCGCTGGTGGCGCAAGCCGACGGTGCATTTGAGCGGGTGAAAAAAGCCCATGCCGATTGTGTGAAATGCGAAGAAAAATGTGCGGATTGCTGTTTTGCCCTGTTCGACCTGACGCTGATCGAGGCACTCTATATTCATCACAAGTTTAATGAAAAATACCAGGGTACAGAAAAAGCTGAACTCCTCGAGAAATCCAACCGCGCAGATCGCCGAATTTATAAAATCAAACGCAAGGCATATAACGATCTGCAGACTGGTAAAAATGAAGGTGAAATTCTTGCTGCTATGGCGCTTGAACGTGTTCGCTGTCCGCTTTTGAATGAAAAAGAGCTTTGTGATCTCTACGAATACCGCCCTCTCACCTGTCGCTTTTACGGCGTTCCGACTGCCATCGGTGGCGCCGGACACACCTGTGGTAAGTCCGGGTTCAAACAGGGGGAGAAATATCCGACAGTCAATCTGGATGCTGTTCACAGCCAGTTGCAGCAGATATCTGCGGAACTGCTGCGGGATATCCAATCAAAGAATATTAAGCTGGCAGACTTGCTCGTTCCACTATCTTCGGCAGTGATATTAGATTTTGATGACGTGTTTTTAGGAATTGCAGAAGAGCCGGTGGAAGAAACATCCCGCAAGCGCCGTTCGAGGAAAAAGAAATGATTGAATTTTCTCCTGAAGAATCGGAAAGCAGAAAAAAGGCAGTGTTTGACAGCATGTCACCGCGACGTCAGAAGCACATTCTTAAAAAAGGCTATGATAAATGGGACCCTTTTGAGGAGCCCAAAGATCCGATCGATATTCGAAAAGACAAAACCAAACGAACCACGCAGATGCTCGTGAGAGAATTTTTACAATCGTGCGGTTCTGAAGGATACAGTAATGCTTATGGCAGAGGGGTCCTTGAAATGGCCCTGGGAATAGTCAATGATGATGAACGGTTTATCGGCATGTATGATTTTGCCCGCTGGCACCAGGAGTTGTTAAGAAAAGAAGGGCATCAATGAAAGATTGCGGTTTTCGGAATTAAGATTGTGGATCAATTAAATAAGTATCTGGATTTTCAACGAGATGTATTTATTCACCGCAAAGGCGCAAAGAACACAAAGGTTAATTTTTGTTTTCCAGTGAGAGGCCGGAAAACAAAAATAGCCTGCTTTATAAAGTAAATCTCATTGCCAGGAGAAACTATATTTGCAACTTTAGAATTCACCGGAGTAGAATAGCGGTCATCTGATTAGTCCTCGATGAATGTCCCTAAAGTTAATTCCTGGTACTCGCTTGATGTTTCCTGATAAGTCTCCAGCATTTTTTCCAAAGTTTTTCTTGTATCATTTTCTCTCCAATTAATCCAACTTTCCATGTCTTGCCAGCTTCCGATAACCACCAGCGTTTGTGGATCTTCGCTCGATGTCAACGTTTCGCCGGAAATATACCCGGGTTGTTGAAGGGCCCCGGAGCGCAATTCCCTGAGCAATGCTATGATTTCTCGTTGTTTGCCCTTAATGAATTTTCGCTTAATAATGATTTTTGCCTGCATGGCCGCCTCCTCTATGTACATAGATATCAGATGAAAAAACTCCATAAGATGCCGGCGCAAATGGCCGAGCCGATAACCCCCGATGAGTTGCACGCCATTCCGTGCATCAGCAAAAAGTTGGTCGGGTCCTCTTTTAAACCCGTCAAATGAACTTCCCGGGCGGAGCCGGGTACTGCGGAAACGCCGGCAGCCCCCAGCAAAGGATTTATCTTCTCTTTCAGAAATAGATTCATGATTTTGCCAAATATAACACCGGATGCGGTGGCAATCGAAAATGCGACGGAACCTAGAAAGAAGATACCTAAAGCCTTGGGGGTCAGGAACACATCGCCCTGGGTGCTGCAACCCACCGTGAAACCAAGAAAAATTGTAGCCGTATCGATGATGGCCGATTGGGCCGTGTTGGCCAGGCGAT
>Ga0209536_100017645_pt1 | contig 10093 bp, 9 predicted proteins | sample DeeMarSeWOR28_12_FD_187461 | JGI IMG/M metagenome (GOLD analysis project Ga0209536, IMG submission 187461) | Marine sediment microbial communities from White Oak River estuary, North Carolina - WOR-2-8_12 (SPAdes) (version 2) | ecosystem: Environmental > Aquatic > Marine > Intertidal zone >... | reverse complement strand
GTCTGATCAGGATGGAATATACCGGCTCTTTTATCGCCCTGATTTTTGGAGCATGGTATTTCCACAGTATATTCCCTGACAAATATTTTAAGATCATCAGCACTATCACTACAGTACTCATCTCTCTCGGTATTTTGCTGGTGCTTACCAGTCCTGTGATCATTTTTGCATATTCCATCAAAATATTTATCCCCGTTGCTATCGTTGTAGTACTTTATTACGGTGTCAAGAGCATAATCTCACTGCGTAAAGTCAGGGTTACCGGAATCCTTAATACAATAGGATTTGTAGTGCTCCTGTTAGGTGCAGTAAATGATATTATCCTGTCCGGATCGAATTCATTTCTTTTCAGCAATTACATACTTCCATTCGCAACAATCCTTTTTATATTAATGCAGGTGGTAATTCTTATAAACAGGTGGGTAAATTCTTTCAGCCATGAAGAAAACCTACTTACTGAGCTTGAATATGTTAATCAGAACCTGGAAAAGATCGTAAAAGAAAGGACTTCTGAACTGACAGATCAAAAAAGTGAGCTGGAAAAGCAGAAAGAAGAAATTGAGTTGAAGAATGAAGAGCTTGAAACCAATATACTTATCAAGAACCGTGTTTTTTCAATAATAGCAAATGACCTGAAAACACCCGTGGTCAACCTTACAATGTTAATTGAGAATCTAATGAATATTTCAGATGAGGAGAAGCGTATAAATCTGAAAGAGGAGATAATCAAGCAGGTTGACTTTACCGTTAATCTTATTGAAAATTTAATTATATGGGGCCGTGGACAGCAAAAACAGGTAGATTACAGACCTGGCAGGTGGAATGTCACTGATATTGTGCTTGAATGTTTTAACCTGCTGAATACCCAGGCTGAAATGAAATATGTACAGTTGAGTTATTCACACAGGGGTTCACCATTTGCCTGGTGTGATCGTTATCTCCTATCTGTCATTATGAGGAATCTTCTTTCAAATGCAATAAAGTTTACTCCAGACAGGGGAAGAATTGATGTTACGGTTGAAGAAATTGCTGATGTTAATCCTCATGTTAAAGTAACTGTTAGAGATTCAGGAGTTGGAATGGATAAGGAAACGCTGGAGAACCTTGAAAAGAACAGGATAACAGACAGTACTATGGGCACACGGGGTGAGAAAGGAACAGGTATTGGTCTTCAGCTGTGCTACCACCTTATAATGATAAACAAGGGCAGCATGCAAATTGAAAGCACCAGAGGAGAGGGAACATCTGTTAGCTTCACTCTCCCATTGAAAGCCTGATTATTCAATGTCAGAATCAGAGCTGCATGCTCTTCAGTCTCTCAATTCCCTTTACTTCTGAATGAGGACATCCAAACCTGTTGCAAACGGTTACTGAATTTGCCAGTTTAAGACTCTTGTCAAGATACATAGTCATCAGGTTTCCTCCGCATGAGCATGGGCTGGTAACCTGCAAAACGGCATTACATTCAGGACATAAAAACTCATATATTAAATCCCTGTTCAGTTTTGTATCCAGGGAGAGCTTACTTTTATCCCCTACAATAGGACTTATAAAAAGCTCTGAAACATATTTTTTATTCCTTATTCGAACATGTATTGCCTTGAAGTCACAGAACAAAACTTCATCAGTTATCAAACTGTGTCCGTTCTGGCAATAAGCATCCTCAATTACCGTGATATTAGCTTTCTCCAGCTTATCTAACTTCATTAACATTGAATAGACTCTGATATTATCCTGCACTTTATATTTCATGGTAATGAATATAATTTTTATTCAACTATTGTCATCTCATCAAGCAGGTATCCTGCACCTGCAAACTTATCTATCAGGAAGAGTGCATATCGTATATCGAGACTGATATTACGACTCTGTTCGGGATTGAACATCAGGTCACTCATCACGCCTTCCCATGCGCGGTCAAAATTAATACCTATAAGGTGTCCATCGGCATTTATTACAGGGCTGCCTGAATTGCCTCCTGTTGTATGATTATCAGCGATGAAGCATACAGGTATCTTTCCATCCTGTGCATACCTTCCATAATCTTTTGCATAATATAGCTCTTTGAGCCTGTCCGGTACATCGTAATCATATATTTCAGGATTATCTTTCTCCATTATGCCTTCAAGTGTGGTGTAATGAGTATAATAAACTGCATCTCGAGCTTCATAACCTCCGACCTCACCATAGGCCACCCTTAAAGTGAAGTTAGCATCGGGCCAGAGAACTTCATCATCGGCAAATTCGATCTGTGCTTGCATATATATACGATCGAGATTGGATATTTTTTCTGAGACCTCTATATATTTGTTTCGCACCTGTTCATCGAGAAAGACGCTTACTCCTTTTGCCAGCACATATAAAGGATCCATTTCCAGTTCACCAATAAGGCGATTGTCGAAATTTGAAACGAACTGGGCTGCCTTTTCATGATTGGTAAAAACACTCTGCTCGTAAATATCGTCTGCTATAGCAGCAAAGTCTCCGTTGCATGAATTATATAAATCCCGGTATTCAGGAATCTGCCACTTTTCATCAAGATTCCTGCCATAAAGATCCATCATAGCCACAAAAAGTTTCTTATCTGTCGGCATATTGTAGTTGCGGAAGAACCTTGATATGCGTGATGACAGACTTTCCAGCAGACGCGCTAATTCATCATCATCAGCTTCATTATTAACTGCCTCCACAAGCGGTATAAAGGCTGATGCAATAGTTATTCCCTCAACCCCGCTACGTCCTATTGTTTCTGAAGTATACGAGTTTACGAGTGAATACTCCTGCATCTGTTCATATAAAGATTCATAGGAGGACAGTAAATGACCATATTTTTTCTCCCTCTTTCTTTTATTTTTTACCCATTCTGAAAATTCCTCTTCAAACTCTTTTTTCTTGTCAACAGTGCCAAGCCGTTCCATACCTGACTTTTCGCCTATCCATCTTTTCCATGAGTTTGAAATACCTGCATCTTTGCTTGAATATTTAATCCGGACTTCCGGATCAGCATCCATATCCTCTTTAATAATATCCAGTTTTTTGCCTCTCATTTCAATCATCCTGGGATAGATATAATCTATCAACATTGAAATATGATAGGAAGGCACATATTGTGAAGTACCGCCCGGGTATCCAAACACCATTGTAAAATCACCTTCGTTCACGCCCTTTAATGATATTGGAAAATGATAAGCTGGTTTAAAAGGTACATTATCTTCTGAATAGTCTGCAGGCATATTATCTTTGTCGGCGTATATCCTGAATAACGAGAAATCTCCTGTATGTCTGGGCCACATCCAGTTATCAGTATCACCGCCAAATTTCCCTATAGCTGACGGAGGAGCACCGACGAGCCTCACATCCCTGTATGTCTCATTTACGAATAGGAAAAACTGATTTCCCATATAAAAAGGCCTGACAAATACAGAATAGTGTGTCCCTTCAGTTACACCGGCCACTATTTCTGTAATATTCGATTCAATTATTTCATTTCTTTCCTGCTCTGACATGTTTTTCTTAACCCCGCTGAGCACAATGGATGTGACATCTTCCATGTATTTCAAAAAAGTAACTGTAAGACCCTGATTTGGAAGTTCCTCTTCACGCGTCATCGCCCAGAATCCATCGGTGAGATAATCATGCTCAAGGCTTGAATGGGCCTGTATACGCCCGTATCCACAGTGATGATTTGTAATCAACAAACCTTCCGGGCTTATAAGCTCAGCCGTACATCCTCCTCCGAAAATCATTACACCATCTTTCATGCATGCCCTGTTCACACTATAGATATCTTCAGCTGTAAGTTTGAATCCTTTCTCCTGCATTAACTCGATGTTGAATCGTTCGATAAGCAGTGGTATCCACATCCCTTCGTCGCACCTGACAAAAGGAGTCATAAACAATACAAGTATCAGCGTAACAAGTAACTTCTTCATAACCAAGTAATTTAATGTTCTATTTCAATTATTCTTTAATAAAGTTCTTAAGTTCAGTATACAATTTTTGTACTGGCAGGCCCATAACATTAAAATAAGAACCTTCAATCTTTTCTATTCCAATAAATCCAATCCATTCCTGAATGCCATATGACCCGGCCTTATCATAGGGTTTAAAATTATCAACATAATACTCTATCTCATCATCCTGCAATTTAGTAAAATAAACATTTGTTTCTGAATAGAATGAATGGCTGTGAGCATTACCTTCAATGCAGACAGCTGTTATTACCTGATGCTTTTTGCCGGAGAGTTTCTGAAGCATACTTATCGCCTCTTGCCTGCTGGCAGGTTTGTTAAGAATCATATCACCCAGACAGACGATTGTATCTGAAGCTATTATCACGAAATCTTCATCCTTTTTGCTTTCTTTTTGAATGACCGATTCTGCCTTCCTGGCGGCAAGATAGAGAGCAATTTCTTCCCTCTTCAGATTTGGGGGATAATCTTCACAGACAGCCGGCTCAACAACCCTGAAAGTAATACCAAGTGATGAAAGTAGTTCCTTTCTTCTCGGCGAACGTGAAGCAAGTATTATGTCCTTATCTTTAAGTCCCTCTTTCAGCATATTCAGAATGACAGGCCTTTTTAGGCTGTTAGCCAGAAAAGTACCGTGTATAATATTCCTGTGAGCATCACTCCTTTAATAATTGTACTTATTGTTCTGAACTGTTGAGCACTTTTACCCCTGATAAGAGCAATAATGCCGAACACGAGAGGAATAACCATTGCCAGTATTATATATACGAGTGAAATGGTATTCTTAATATATAATGCCCACATTAAGATCATAAGCAATAGGGTAGTGAATAAAATGATTGACACAACAGCTTTTGACACCCTGATACCTGCCACAACAGGAAGCGATCTGCTGCCATAAGCCTTGTCTCCTTCAAAATCTTCCATATCCTTGACAATCTCACGCGAAAGGGTTGTCAGAAAAGCAAAGACTGCAAATCCTGCTACCCAGTAAAAAATAATTTTCATTGTTGACAGGCTTATCAGCTGAGGTCCGTAATAGTCATAGATAACCGGTAGTTCAAAAATCACAACCATCAGAGGGACGAAAGCAGTTAAGACGGCAACAATAATATTGCCTACAAGGAACTGTTTCTTATACACTACCGAATAAAAATACAACAGTCCTGACACCAGTAGAAAGACTATCCCAATCCATATATGACCTATACGGTACGATACCCAGAAACCTGCAACCACTCCCAAACTGCTTAATATATTATGCCACATCATTGCCCTTCGCCTCGGTATCCTGGTCCCGACAATCACCTCTCCCTTGTTGACTAAATCAGTTCTTATATCAAAATAATCGTTAATTACATAACCTCCGGCTGTAATGCAGACAGTGGCAAATACAAGGACCAGAAAGTCAACGAAAGCCAGCTGCAGTATAATATAACTGTGAGGACTACCGGGCAGCATTCCTTCCAAAAGCATATTGCCTGCCATGGTATTGATCAGAGCATATCTTATTAGAAACTGTGTGACTATTACAATAAGCAGATTCTGCCACCTGATAAGTTTTAAGAATGGTATCATAATTTACCAAATAAATGCATCATTATTCATCCATTTTCCATGCAGTCTCATTACCTGTTCTATCACATCCCTCACACATCCGTTACCACCTGCTTTGTCTGATATATACATGGATATTTGTTTTATTTCATTATCCGCATCGCCTGGACATACCGCAACACCGGCTATTTTCATCACATGAAAGTCAGGTATATCATCTCCCATATAAAGAATTTCATCTGGCTCAAGCTTCATACTATCCATGAATTCACTCAGTACGGCAGCTTTCTCAGAAACCCCCAGATAAACATGCTCAACCCCTAGTGAGTTCAGTCTTTTCTTAAAAGGAAGTGAATTACCTCCGGAAATAATACATATCATATATCCGTTTTTCACTGCCAGTTGCAGAGCATAACCATCTCTTAGATTTATTGTTCGCATCGGATTGCCTTCCATATCAAGTGTAATGGTCTGGCTTGACAATACACCATCAATATCGAAAGCAAATGCTTTTATGTTCTGTAAGTCCTCTGTGAAATTCCTCATATATTCAGGCGGTATACTTGTTTATTATTGAATCAGTTAGCACTGTGTAAATTTTCTGTAAATCAGGAGAGAAAGATAATAAATCCAAATGCTTTTCAATAGTTTTTTTATCATTTCTTACAGCAGGTCCTGTTTGTGATCTTTCAGGTCCGAGATCTGATGCTTTCTCCATGGTTTCCTTCAGCAATGGAAGCAGAACCTTGAATTCCATCCCGGCCTGCTCTGAGATTTCCTTCCCGGCGAAGTACATATGATTGACAAAATTACATGCGAATACTGCTGCAAGGTGAAGGTATCTGCGTTTCTCGCTGCTAAGGTAAATAACTGATTCACTCACAGATACAGCAAGTGATCTCAGCATACTAACTGTATACTCATTGTTACCTTCAATAAAGACGGGTATTTCCCTGAAATTATAGCCCCTGCCATATGTAAAGGTCTGGAGTGGATAAAGAACTCCATGATTGACAATATTATCACCAAATACGTCCAGGCCCACACTTCCTGCCGTATGGATTATTATAGTTCTATCCGGGGCATCGATTTCTTTCACCACCCCGTATATTGAATCATCATTAACTGCCACGATAACCACTTCAGATTCCTGAGGTATGACAAGATCATGACCATACCCTGATCCAAAAATATTTGCCAGACTTTCTGCTTTTTCAGTTGAACGTGATATTATCCTCAATATATTATGACCCGATGTGTGAAGTGCTTGCGACAGAGCTGTACCTACCCTGCCGGCACCAACAATAACTATGTTCATACCATTCAGCTTAATAGTTTTTCTACAGAAAGATAGAAAAAATTAAGTAGTTATTATTTCCCGTAGAGATCCTCGTAAAGATCAGTTACATCAATCTGGTATGTCTTATAGTAGTAAGTGTAGTAAGAATTATTGCTTGCCTGCATAAGATAATTGCATTCCCAGTAGACATGTCCGTCAACGAGAAGGTAAGCCCCGTTATCAAACCTTTTCAGATAGCTCATGTAATCAGAAGGATTACATAAATAATAGGTCGAAGTGGGAGTAGTGATAGGGTTAAACCATGCTGCAACATTGATTGTGTCATAATAAACATATACGGGAAACCCTATGAGCTCTTTAATTATGTCACCATCGCAGCCACATTTTGGCTGTTTCTTACATGATCCTATTAACAGTGCCGAAATTATTAATATAGAGAGTAATATTTTTGTAAGTAGTTTCATTTAATATACTTATTATAATACAAATTTACGAAACATAATTATAATCACAAGAACAGGATAAAACCTGCATCCAGGTAACCTTTTGCAATGATTACCAAATAAGAACAAAAAACCTGCCAGAAAGCATCTCCTGGCAGGTTTTTGCTAAACAATACATTATGCCTGTGCAGTAGGACCCCCAAAATTCATGGGCAAAACCGGGCCCGATCCTTTTACTTCCTTTATAGTTCCGTGCACAGCCTCATACTTCTTTATATTATCATTGAGAGCACCCAGCAGTCTTTTAGCGTGCTCGGGAGTAAGGATAATCCTTGATTTTACCTGGGCTTTTTTAATACCCGGCATTATTCTTACAAAATCGACCACAAATTCGGAAGACGAATGGGTGATGACAGCCAGGTTTGAATATATCCCCTGAGCTACTTCCTCATTTAGCTCAATATTGATCTGGTTTGGATTCTTACTTTTTTCAGCCATAATTGTTTAATTCTTTTCTTCTTCAACTTCTTCTTCCACTTCTCTTTCGGCACCGTGCACCAGTGCATCATATTCCTCTCTTGAACCCACAACAATATTGTTATACATTCTGTCACCGGTTCCGGCAGGTATGAGATGACCCACTATTACGTTCTCTTTCAGTCCCTCAAGTGTATCAACCTTGCCGAGTATTGCCGCTTCATTCAATACCTTGGTAGTTTCCTGGAATGAAGCTGCCGAGAAGAAGCTGTTTGTCTGCAGTGCTGCCTTGGTAATACCCTGTAATACCTGGCTTGAAGTGGCCGGGATGGCGTCTCTTGCTTCCACAACCTTCAGGTCTCTCCTTTTGAGCATTGAATTTTCATCCCTGAGCTTACGTGCGGTCACAATCTGTCCTGACTTAAATGTCTGGGAATCACCCTTATCAACAATAACTTTCTTGTCATATATCCAGTCATTCTCATCCATGAACTCTATCTTGTCAACTATCTGTTTTTCAAGGAACTTGGTATCACCGGGATCGATAATCTCCACTTTTCTCATCATTTGTCTTACGATAATCTCAAAGTGCTTATCATTGATTTTTACTCCCTGCAGCCTGTATACCTCCTGTATCTCGTTAACAATATATTCCTGTACTTTTGTCGGTCCTTTGATAGCAAGTATGTCGGCCGGCGTTATCGCTCCGTCAGACAGAGGTATACCCGCCTTCACATAATCATTCTCCTGGACCAGTATTTGCTTTGACAGGGGAACAAGATATTTCTTTGTTTCACCAGCTTTTGATGTAATGATTATTTCACGGTTACCTCTTTTTATTTTACCGAAGCTCACCTCTCCATCTATTTCTGACACAACAGCCGGATTTGAAGGATTGCGTGCTTCAAACAATTCCGTTACACGTGGCAGACCACCTGTTATATCACCTGATTTGCCTACTGCACGCGGTATTTTGACAAGGACATCACCCGCTTTAGCCTTGTTTCCTTCGGTCGAAACAAGATGTGCACCTACAGGAAGGTTATATATTTTACTTACTTCCTTCTTGTCGCCCTCAATCCTTATGGTCGGGTTTTTAGTCTTATCTCTTGACTCGGTAATAACCATCTCTTTGAAACCTGTTTGTTCATCAGACTCCTCCCTGAAAGTCATCCCTTCAATAAGGTTCTCAAATATAATCTTACCGGCTATTTCGGAAATAATAACGGCATTGAAAGGATCCCATTCACATATAAGGTCACCTCTCTTAATATCATCCCCTGGTTTTATATATAGCTTTGAACCGTAGGGTAAGTTATGAGTAGTAAGTACAATACCGGTGTTTTTATCCACAATCCTCAATTCTCCCAGACGGCCTATAACGATATTTATTTTACCCAGGTCAGGATCTACTTTTTCCACAATCCTCAATTCATCTATCTCGGCAACACCGTTATAACGGGCTATTATACTTGATTCAGCTGTTATGTTGGATGCTGTACCCCCAACGTGGAATGTTCTTAGGGTAAGCTGCGTACCGGGTTCCCCTATGCTCTGGGCGGCTATGACACCAACGGCTTCTCCTTTCTGAACCATCTGGCCTGTTGCCAGGTTACGACCGTAACACTTGGCGCAAACTCCTCTCTTTGATTCACAGGTAAGTACCGACCTTATCTCAACCTGCTCAATGGGTGAATCATCTATCTTTTTCGCCAGGTCTTCTGTTAGTTCGACACCTGCAATCACCAGAAGTTCACCGGTAAGGGGATGGTATATATCGTGTACCGTGGTACGTCCTAGGATTCTTTCATAAAGTGATTCAACTATTTCCTCATTTTTCTTTGAAACACGTTCTAATACAGTGATTTCCTTAGTATTACTCATAATGATTTTTCACACTTCTTTAAATCAAAATTTTTTCAACGCTTTTTGATTTCCATTTATTACTAAATAATCTATTTACTAAAATGTTAAAATTATAGTTAGTTGAAACTTAAGAAAGCAATATAATCTTATGTTAAACGTTTAGATTTCAAATGCCCTTGAATTAAATTTTAAAATTATGATTGTATTAAACCTCTTGTAATTGCAATTGTGTTACTACCAATTACTATTAAAATACAGTTATTTTCTAATTACTGATTTTATAAGAGGATAGTTTCAAAAAAATGCTGGATAAATAAAAAATCGAACAAAGGAGGCTTCACAATGAGAATTATTGATGTGCATCTTCATACAAATAGAATGTCAGGCATCGATATGGAAGCGATTTCCGCAGGCGGTGTAGAAGTGGGAGTTTGTCCTACAGAACATTTGCTCGGTGGTCTGAACTCTGGGGAAACAAT
>Ga0209536_100017643_pt1 | contig 10094 bp, 9 predicted proteins | sample DeeMarSeWOR28_12_FD_187461 | JGI IMG/M metagenome (GOLD analysis project Ga0209536, IMG submission 187461) | Marine sediment microbial communities from White Oak River estuary, North Carolina - WOR-2-8_12 (SPAdes) (version 2) | ecosystem: Environmental > Aquatic > Marine > Intertidal zone >... | reverse complement strand
ACCAGCATGTTTGCTAATTCAACTCCCATGACAATTTGTTTCTCAGAGAAGGCGTGCCACCACCTGGGTTCCGTATCTAATTTATGCGTGGCAAAGATGGCTTGAGATTTGGGATAGGATTTTCCAAACCACGCCGTCAATTTGTCTCCCACGGCGGTCAAGGGTCCCGCATTATCCATTTCAATCCCAATTGCATACTGATTCAGGCCTGTTCGTCCATCCCAATGACTAACCCCCGCATGCCAGGTTTTAGTCGTAAAAGGTGCCAGTTGAGTAATCGTTCCATCTCGTCCCACCACCAAATGCGCTGAGGCTTTCGCCACAGGGTTGGTCAACCAGTCAACCGAGGCCTGTGCGCTTCGCCCGGCGGTATAGTGAAAAACCAAATACTGCGGTTGGATGGGACCACCTCTATTGGGGGTCTCCAAATACTTGACCTTGTTTCCTTCTAGCCGGTGATTTGAAAGACGAAACGGTGGAGAGACCGTGAACCTTTCAGGCCTCGGTTGACCGGCCAACACCGTTCTTGCCGGCCTTCGAGTAGAATGTTGGGGAGGGTTTTTTCTGGCAGGTGCCATCTTCACCTTCCTCTTTTGAACATGAATGAAGCCCCCTTTCGGAAACATCCGTTCGAGACGAAGGGAGGATGCTGCAATTCTCAGAAAATTGCATCAGGGAAAGCCGGCGGCCATCCTGCATGAAACTATCTCATGCTGAACATGGAAACCAATATTTCACCCCGTCAGCATCAAGAGCATGCCTGGAGACCTTACCCCTTTTAAATGCCGGGTTGGCTAGGGTGTAGCCGTTACGGGCAACAGGACGGATTTCAACTGGTGCGTCGTGCGTTGGATATCAGAAAGAAACGTGGAGGCCGAATGGTGTTCAAAAATCTTTCGAACCAGTGCGCTTCCGATAATGACCCCATCTGCAAATTGCGCAACGTCCCGAGCCTGATCAGCGGAGGCAATACCAAATCCCACGGCCACAGGCTTCCGAGAGGCTCGCTGAATAACCTCCACACTTTGTCGCACCTGACTGAGATCGGTTAGCTTGGCACCGGTAATGCCGGTGAGCGAGACATAGTAAATAAATCCGTGTGTTCGCTTCATCACGGCGCGTCGTCGTTCCGCAGTGCTGGTGGGGGCCAGAAGAAAAATAATCACAGGTCCACCTGCAGCCTGCGTGGCTTCATAGAGGAGATCGGATTCTTCGGGTGGCAAATCCGGCACAATGAGCCCATCGACGCCAGCTTGAACCGCTTGCGCACAAAAAGCCTCGATTCCCATGGCCATGATCGAGTTGTAATACGCCATGAGGATAAGGGGAATGGAGGTCTTCCTCCTAATATTGGTGACGGTAGCTAGAATTTTCTTGAGAGTCGTACCGGAACGGAGGGCCCGTTCCGCGGCTTGTTGAATCACGGGACCATCTGCAATGGGATCAGAAAATGGCACACCCAATTCGATCAGGTCGGCCCCTCCCTGTTCCAAAGCCAAAACTAGAGATTCTGTCATGGCTAATGTCGGATCACCAGCCATAATGTAGGGGATAAGGGCTTTTTCACCTTTTGTGTGGAGTTTTTCGAATGTGTTTTGAATCCGATTACTCATAAATGAAATTTCACGGATGAATTTACAGGTTGCTTATTCGCCATACACACGTTACTTCTCAAGACAACAGGGAATGACTCCCAGGTGCTTCTAAAGAGGAATGCCTCGCATTTTGGCTAATTGTTGGACATCTTTATCTCCACGCCCGGAGAGATTCATGATCAGAATCTGCGATTTTTTCATCGTTGGGGCCAGCTTGACGACTTCCGCCACGGCATGAGCACTTTCAAGAGCGGGGATGATACCTTCTTTCTGGGCGAGCAAATCGAACGCCTCCAAGGCTTCGGCATCAGTGGCGGAGGTGTACCGGATTCGTCCCGCGTCATGATAGTAACTGTGTTCAGGCCCGACCGCAGGATAGTCCAAGCCCGCAGACACCGAATGCGTGGGACTCACTTGACCGTCCTCATCCTGAAGGAGATACGTCATGGTTCCATGCAAGACGCCCGGTTTCCCTCCGGAAAAGCGCGCGGCATGTTTCCCGCTTCCTATGCCGTACCCACCGGCTTCCACTCCGACCATTTGCACTTTGGTATCTTTGACGAAAGGATAAAACAGTCCCATGCTATTGCTGCCGCCACCCACGCAGGCCACGAGACAGTGAGGCAAGCGACCTTCCAACGCAAGGATTTGTTTGCGGGTTTCTCGCCCGATGACGGATTGAAAATCTCGAATCATCATCGGGTACGGATGCGCGCCAAGGACCGATCCCAGCAGGTAATGGGTCGTACCAACATTGGTCGTCCAGTCACGCATGGCCTCGCTAATGGCATCTTTGAGGGTGCGGCTTCCTGCATTCACTCCCGTCACCTTCGAGCCGAGTAACCGCATCCGGAAAACATTCAACGCCTGGCGTTCCATGTCTTCTGTCCCCATGTAAATTTCGGCTTCAAGGCCAAACATCGCTGCCACAGTCGCGACGGCTACACCATGCTGCCCGGCCCCGGTTTCGGCAATGACGCGTTTCTTCTTCATACGTCGTGTGAGCAATGCTTGACCCACCGTATTGTTAATCTTATGGGCTCCGGTATGGCAAAGGTCTTCTCGTTTAAGATAGATTTTGGCCCCACCAAGAGTTTTGGTCAGACGTTCGGCGAAGAAGAGGGGAGTCGGCCGACCGACAAAGTGCTTGAGGCAATCGTGAAACTCTTGTTGGAAGGGGCGGCTTCGTTTGGCAGCAAGATACGCCTTTTCCAATTCGTGAATGGCCGGCATGAGGGTTTCCGGAACATACATGCCCCCGAATTGCCCGAAACGGCCGTGTGTATCAGGAGAGGTTGCCATAGAAATCTCTATTAGAATGCGAATTAAAAAGAAAAGAGTATAGCGATGGAACAGCTAACACACAAGACGAACCGATTGGATAAAGGCGCGAATTTTGGCCGAATCTTTGCGCCCAGGGCTTTGTTCCACGCCACTACTCACGTCGACTCCGTAGGGTTGCACCTACTGAATTGCTTCCTGCACATTCTCAGACGTTAAGCCACCCGCCAATAAAATAGGAACGGCTTTTGCCACCTCGGCGGCAAGGGACCAATCCGTCGTATGTCCGGTTCCTCCGTAAACCATTTCTGAAAACGCATCGACTACAAACCCCCTCACACCCATACGGCCTTTAAACTCAGCCAACGCTAAAAAGCTGGTCCGGTCTCGCAACCGAAGAGCCCGTAATACCGGGCGCCTCAAGGATTCACAAAATCCTGGAGATTCATCACCGTGGAGTTGCGCCAGAGCCAATCCACAATCATCAAAAAGGCCTCTGACTGTGTCGAGATCTTGATTAACAAACACCCCGATGGGGAGCACGAAGGGTGGGAGACTCTCGATGATCCGCTTGGCAACGGCAGGTTCAACATATCGAGGACTTTGAGAATAAAACACAAAACCCAGGGCATCGGCCCCTTCATGAACCGCGGTTTCGGCATCCTCTTGATTGGTGATTCCGCAGATTTTTATCTTAGGAGGCATAAGCACTTCGAGCATTTTCCGGCAATGAATACGTTATCCTCAGGGTTTTCTTCAGAGGAGTGTTGACTAATTGCCAAAATGGCGGTTTTTTGAAATCCGCACCTCTTTGAAAACAATGGGTTACGATTTCAGTTCCCACAAAAAATCATTTTACTCAACAGACCCTTTAGAGACGAATTTTGAAATCTGCTCATAAAGGGTTGGCCACATTCCGGGCCCGACTGCCCGAACAGAAAAAGAAGGTGGTAGGGAATAGCATCAGACCCGCCTCCGACATTAGATCCAACGGGATGTGGCCACTTCCTCTTTCGTGGTTGTGTGGGGACGTAATAATTCTTGGATTTTGGATTCAATGGAATCTGCGCGCAAAAGCGACTCACCGATCAGCATGGCCTTTGCCCCGGCTTCCATTACACGCACGACATCATCCCGTTTGTGGATTCCGCTTTCACTCACTATGAATTTGTCATCAGGCATTCGTTTGGCAAGCCGCTCGGTGACGCCTAAATCAGTGGAAAATGTTTTCAGATCCCGGTTGTTGATACCAATGAGGCGAGCAGAGGGAACCCGTTCGAGAACCGTGTCCAATTCCCATTCATCATGAATTTCGATAAGCACGTCCAGCGACAATTCATGGGCTAGGGTGAAAAAATCTTCAAGCTGAAATCGATCCAACGCGGCAGCAATCAATAAAACACAGTCGGCCCCATACGCCCGCGCTTCATAAAATTGAATATCCTCCACCATAAATTCTTTATTGAGGGTGGGAAGCTGGACCGTCTCCTTCACGTTATGCAAATACTCCAGGCTGCCTTGAAAGAAATCCTGATCTGTCAGCACGGAAAGGGCGCTCGCTCCGTGGTCTCGATATTGGGAGGCAATGGTCACGGGCTCAAACCGGTCCTGAAATTCAGGTCGCATCAACCCTTGGCTGGGGGAGGCCTTCTTCACTTCCGCAATCAAGGCCGGGGCAATCGGATGAGAACCCCTCTCTAACGCCTGAATGAAACCCAGCGGCCGCATACGATCAAGGATTCGCCCCTTCAATTCAGCCAGGTAGCCCCGGCTCTGCTTTCGGCGCAATTCAGCTTTTTTATGTTCGAGAATGCGTGAAAGAATCATGCCGCCAGCTCTTTGGTCAAGGCAATGAGCTTTTCTAGCTTTTCAAAGGCCGCTCCGTTGTCCACAACACGACCTGCTTCTTCAAACCCTTCCTTCAGCGATGCCGCCTTTTGGCAGGCGATAAATGCCGGAGCCGCATTCATCAGCACGATATCCCGCTTGGCTCCTCGACGCCCGCGGAAAATATCCCGAATAATCTGGGCATTGTCTTGCGGGTTCCCGCCCAACAGTTCTTTCGGGGAAACGGGTTGGAGGCCAAAGTCCTCGGGACCGATAGAATAGCTCAACACTCTTCCTTTTTTTCCTTCTGAAATCGCGGTACGACTGGTTAATGAAATTTCATCTAACCCGTCCATCCCATGGAGGACAAAGCAATGTTGTGTGCCTAACCGCAAAAGGACTTGCGCCAGCTTGTCAGTGAGTGCTTTATCATAAACCCCCAGCACCTGAATCGTGGCCCGTGCCGGATTGGACAGTGGCCCCATGATATTCATCAGGGTACGGATTCCCATCTCTGCTCGAGGTTTGGCGCAACGTTTCATCGCCCCATGATAGAGGGGGGCAAAGAGAAACCCGATACCGACTTCGTTAATGCAGTCTCCCACTTTTTCAGGGGACAATTCGATATTGACGCCAAGAGCCGCTAAGACATCCGCGCTCCCTGATCGAGACGAAACGGATCGGTTCCCATGCTTGGCGACCGTCATTCCCCCTCCCGCCACGACAAAGGCGGCAGCCGTCGAGATATTGAAGGTTTGGCTTTTGTCTCCCCCGGTTCCACACGTATCGACGACTTGAGGATCGGAGATAGGAATGCGAATGGCCAATTCACGCATCGCTCGAACCGATCCGGTAATTTCATCAATCGTCTCGCCTTTCATGCGTAATCCCATTAAGTATGCTGCAATTTGAGCCTCTGTGGCCGCTCCCTGCATGATCTCCAGCATCGCCTCTTCGGACTCTTTTTCCGAGAGATCGATGCCTTCGGCTAATTTACCAATCAGGTCTTTGACTAAGGCCATATGAACCATCTCATGAGCATACGGTTGGAAAAGAGCAGCTTAGAGGCTCGTGCCAGACAATAATGGCAAGGACAAAAAATTCCGCAACAGATCCATCCCTGCAGTGGTTAGAATCGATTCAGGATGAAATTGTACGCCTTCAGCTCCGGTTGGCCTATGCCGCAGCCCCATGATTTCGCCTTCCACGGTTTCGGCCGAAATTTCAAAATCGGCAGGCAGGCTTTCACGCTTGACGATTAAGGAATGATACCGGGTGGCTTCAAAGGGATTCGGTAGGCCTTCAAAAATTGTTTTTCCATCATGATGGACCATGGAGGTTTTCCCGTGCATAAGTCTGGAGGCCCGGATAATTTGACCTCCAAAGGCGTAGGCCAGCGATTGATGGCCGAGACACACGCCTAATAACGGCAGGGACCCGGCAAAATGCCTGATCGTTTCAACAGAAATGCCAGCCTCTTTGGGGGTGCAAGGGCCCGGAGAGATTAAAATCCGCTCCGGGGCCAGACGCTCAATTTCCTCGATCGTCAGTTTATCATTCCGGAAAATTTGAAGATCGGCTCCCAACTCTCCTAAATATTGAACCAGATTGTAGGTAAAAGAATCGTAGTTATCGATAACCAGGATCATGTATTCGCTCCCAAGACGTTATGTCAGACCTCGTTCCGCCATTTCAATACCCCGCATCATGGCTCCGGCCTTATTTCGAGTTTCTTCATACTCACGGGCGGGATCAGAATCCGCTACAATTCCCGCCCCGGCCTGAATGTACGCCTTCTGTCCTTGGACTATCACCGTGCGAATATTGATGCAGGTGTCCATATTCCCCGAAAAACTAAAATACCCCACCGCTCCGGCATAGGGTCCCCGACGAGTAGGTTCCAACTCCTCAATGATTTGCATAGCCCGGATTTTCGGAGCTCCAGACACCGTACCGGCAGGGAAACACGCTTTCATGACGTCATACACCGTGTATTGAGGATCTAAATCTCCCACGACCTGTGACACAATGTGCATGACATGGGAATACCGTTCCACTTTCATAAACCGTTCCACTTTGACCGTTCCGGTTTTGGCGACCCGGCCGACATCATTCCGGCCTAAATCTACCAACATGACATGTTCAGCCAATTCCTTTTGATCGGATAACAGATCCTGTTCCAGTGCCTGGTCCTCTTGTGGCGTATGCCCACGTGGGCGCGTTCCGGCAATAGGTCTGACCACAATGTTTCCTTCTTCACATCGCACAAGGATTTCCGGAGAAGATCCTACCAATTCAATTCCGGCGATCCGTAAATAAAACATGTACGGTGAAGGATTAATCACCCGCAAGGCCCGATAGATCTCCAAGGGATTGGTGCGAATAGTGGTATGCCACCGTTGGGACATGACTCCCTGGATAATGTCACCGGCCTGAATATATTCTTTAGTGCGAAGAACCATTTTTTCAAAGTTCGCGGGCGTCATATTCGATTGAAACTTGAGAGGCACTCGCCGCCTTGACGGGGATGATTGTCGTCGTGGCTTATTGAGCTTGCCAATGATGGATTCAATTTGGTCAATGGCATCCTGATAGGTTTGGCGAAGCTGCGCCTTCTTCATGGAATGAATATGCGCGTTGGCCACCACTTTGACCGTATGAGCCACATTATCAAAAATGAGCAGGGTGTCAGTAATGCAGAAGGCAAAGAGAGGAGCCTTGATTCCGTCTTTGGCAATAGACGGAATGGGTTCAAACGACCGGACCACGTCATAACCTAAATAGCCGACCGCACCTCCAACAAATCGTGGCAAACCGGGAACGACAACCGGACGGTATTCCGCCATCGTTTCGCGAATATGATCCAATGGGTTTCCTTGAAGCGGGACCCGATGTTGCTTTCGGCCTTGTTGAGTGACCACTTCCCCGTTATCTTCCCAAAAAACGACAGAAGGATGACTACCAAGGAAAGAATACCTGGCCCAATTTTCTCCCCCTTCGATACTTTCGAATAAAAATGCATTGGGACCGGCATTAATTTTGGAGAATGCCGAAACGGGTGTTTCATAATCAGCCAGTATTTCTCTATAAATAGGGACGAGATTTCCGTGTGAGGCTAACCGGCAAAATTCGTCAAAACTCACTGAATAATAAGCATTTTTCATGGATTCGACGGTAGCATACGGCCTATAAGGTGTCAACGAAAGTAGCCCATACCCACAACCTCCTTTAGATGGTAAAAAAAAAAGGCCGGAATCCAAGGAAAAAATTCCCTTAGGATTCCAGCCTTAATTAGTCTAGAAGAGGCGAGGTGAATTAGGGACCGCTGACGATGAGTTTTTGCCCAACGTGAATGGTGTTATCTGCCAGACCATTCCAGGCTTTGAGATCTTGGACCGACACCCCGTAATCTTTAGAAATACGATAGAGAGTCTCTCCTTTGGCAACCGTATGTGATCCAGCGCCATCGCCTTTCCCTGTAGCGACCATAGACGAATCTAAGGGAACTTCGTTCCCCAGGTTCAGGTCCGAATCAAGTTTCGCCAAATCTGAATCCTTAAAGTCGAGATCATTCAACCCAAATTCAGAGATAGAAGGTTCGGAGAGTTTCAAGTCATCCGATTTCCCCATGCCTCCATCACGCAGACGAGCCAGTTCATCGTGGGAACGATTCAGTTGGTCTCGCAACGCTTCTAATTCGGCGTTCAAATCTCGATTTTGCGACTCCAATGATCCTACCTGCCGTTGTGTGTCTTGATACTTGACATTCAATTCACCGGTTCGTTTTTCTTCTTGCGCTAAGAGACGTTGAAAATTTAATGCACGCGCCTTTTCGGCTTCGAACTTTTCGGTACTGACACAGCCGGTAAAAAGCCCGCCAACTACCAGCACACCCATAACTACTTTCAGGTAACCACACCAGCCAGCTGGTTGGGGATCTACCTGACATCCCCCAAACATTGGTTGCGCCATGTTACGCATTCCTCCTCCCTTGAGGTTCATATGTACCCCTCCTTCCGGGATAATGGTCAATAACGAAAGGGCTGATGTATACGCCATACAGTGACCTTTTGCTACACATTAATTCGGAATAGAGGTAATGTCAAACAACCTTCTCGTTATGCCAGCAGAAGTTACGGAACACCCTGGTTCATTGACCGTGGAAAAATGCCTGTGATAGTTTCTTCCCATAGAATTCCCAATCCCTCCTATGCCACCTCATTTCTCACATCCGTCAGATTCCTCGGTGATGCAAATCGGCCAGGTTTCGCTCCGCTTGTCTCGGCCTCTCTCCCTTCAACAAGCCTGGATGGGGGATCAAGAAATATTGCGTCAGCTCCTTGCCTGCTGGTTTGTGGTTGACGAAAAAGATGTTCCCCTCTCACCTCGAATTGTCGGGCAACCAGGGGTGGGGAAGACGACGCTAGCGATGGCAGCCACACAAGAACGGAAGCAGGATCTCTTTATTTACCAATGCACCGCCGATACCAGGCCCGAAGATCTCTTAGTCTCACCGGTTATCGCCGAGGGAGGCACGATCACCTATCAAGCCTCGCCCTTAGTCACGGCCATGCTAACCGGTAATGTGTGCCTACTGGATGAAGGCAACCGGATGAATGAAAAGAGTTGGGCCTCATTAGCCTCCTTGCTTGATCATCGACGCTCGGTCGAATCGATTGTGGCGGGTGTCCAAATCCGCGCACATGAGAATTTTCGGTGTTGCGTCACCATGAATGAGGATGCGTCCACTTATGAAGTCCCTGATTATATCTTGTCCCGCTTGCAACCGACACTGAAAGTGGAATTTCCAGCGAAGGAACATGAGCTCGCTATTTTACGTTACCATCTTCCCTTTGCGCCTACTGAAATGGTCAATCTGACGGTCAACTTCCTCCAAAAAGCTCATCAATTGGATCTTCCCTTCTCTGTCCGTGATGGCATTCACATGGTGCAATACGCCATGAAACGGATGGCTCAGGACCCCAACCATCCCGTCGCCCGTGATGTCGCTTGGCGTGAAGCCTTGATAAAAGTGTTAGGTGAAGAAGCCTTGGATCTGGATCTGTTAGCGAAACGCCGATCGCAAGCGTTAAGCGGACAAGCTCTCCCTCGAGGCTTGGGAGATTTCTTTTTTGACGAAGATCACCCTTTGCATCCTGACCACTAGGCTCACAACTTCACACACAACAGTTGCGAATGATCAACCACCCATCCTTCACATTTTGAGTGTGGAGGCCCCAACCGTCTCCATCCATACCGCACCATGACTCTCACCGCGTTAACTCCCGAACCCATCTTTGCCTTATCTCCCAACATTCATGTGCTACCCATCGTGCATGGAAGCGGAGATATGGCACATACCGTGCGCGAAATTATCGTCTCCCGCCACAT
>Ga0209536_100017642_pt1 | contig 10094 bp, 8 predicted proteins | sample DeeMarSeWOR28_12_FD_187461 | JGI IMG/M metagenome (GOLD analysis project Ga0209536, IMG submission 187461) | Marine sediment microbial communities from White Oak River estuary, North Carolina - WOR-2-8_12 (SPAdes) (version 2) | ecosystem: Environmental > Aquatic > Marine > Intertidal zone >... | reverse complement strand
TCGGTAGTGCGAGTGCAATCCCTGGGCATCGAACCATGAATACTGGCACGAAGGTCCCATGTCCTGGGCGATATGTGACAGTTGCGGCAGAACAAACGGCAGTTTTAAGCCGGCATTCGAAGCGAACATAGTCGCCATCGGCCAGAATTGCTGCAGTGCTGTGGTTAACTGGATGAACTGAAGCTTAGAGTCGGTATATTTGAAAGATACAAGGTCGCTTGGCAGCTTGGCCGTTACCTTTCTGAATCCATCGGTGTTGCGTATCGATTTCGTGCCTGAATTAATCTGGTTAACGGCCGATGAGAGCATTACCGAATTAGAACCGATGACGACATGGTCACCAACTATTGTCCAACTGGGCATGATTTGGGCCATCGCCAGCGGTGCTACCGCCCAGGTGTGCACGGTCCTTCCATCCTGGATCTGTGAGCTGACCTGGACCATCCCCTCGCTTTCCTCGGCAGCGAATTTTCCAAGAGCTGTCAGTGATTCTTCCCACAGCTTTTCATCCTTCAGCTCGGCGATGATAACAAATCCGCCCTGAGGTGATTGAATCGTTGCTCCACTCGGCATGGCATAAACAAGCATCGGCCCGCTTAGACTTTCCAGCAGGCCCTGGCGAATCTTGAAATTCAGTTCCGCCTCGACCGCGGCGATTCCCTGCTCGACCTCAATGAAATCATCGCCGATAACGGTTCTTGCCGCCTTCATTACCGTATCGTAGATTCCTCCTATGTCACAATTAAATGCCGAAGCACTTATTGCACCGGGATCGACCATATCGAACATTGAAAGATTTATCGTTCCAAAATTTTCAAAAAGGCCCGTTCGGGGCTGCGGCATTTCCAAAAGACAATTACCAACTACATCCGGCCCGGCAAATCCTACCCTTTCCGTTAAAGACTTGACGTTACTCAGTCCGAGTTCATTAATTACTGCTTCGACTGCACCAAATTCTTCCTCGCTACGTGCCATCCATGCGATTGTACTTAAAATATCGAATACCTTCTCACGATTGATATGAAGTACAAGAGCGTCGCCGGAACCGGGGACATTTTGAAGGTAAGACGGTGCCGGCCTGCTGCTTTTGTTCTGAATATACTTAATAGCCAGACCTTCACCGTCATTTATTGCAAAGACGAAATAATTTCCGATCCAGCCCCAGTAGCCGGGGACATCCCCTGCATGTTTTGGACCGTGCATCTTAATCGAATCGACCTCAATCTCGATAATATCTCCTTGGTCCGCATACGATTCCAACTTTGTAAGCGAAGCGGCCATTTCCGCTTTCCGCGGGCCAGCGTCCAGGATAGCAAAACCGTAGAGCGGCGGGCCCTGGGTGGTGTTTTTTCGAGCCGCACCAATCACAAAAGGTCTCGCTGTCACCTGGCGAATAATACCCTCTATCAAATCGACACCTTCGGCATTCAATTGCGGCATATCCTGTATAGCCTTCGTCAGAAGCTCTTTCTTGATGGATTCACGAAATGTCTTGACTCCGGCATCATTCCAAATCCGGCCAAGGATGGTTTTTTCAAAAGCCGGTTTCAGGTCATCGCCCCCGCTGGTTGCAACGAATCCGACAACATCGTCGGGCATCATAGTCAATAACTGTTCGGCAGCGGAGGTCGCCGATTCGGCCTTTGTCGGGCAGAACAGGCTCAACAGCAACAACTGCACACAGACGGCGGATAAAAGCATTTTCGAATTAGACATGATAGTTCCTTTCCAATGATTAGGGTCGTAAATTGGCAAAATCACCAGCTTTTAAGCTTATATTAATGTCTCAGCGTGGAAATGCGAACTTTTTCCGCATAAATTTCAGATAACTTGATACTATTACGAACAGAAGATACAGGAGGAATTAAGCGGCAGAAAGCAAAAAAAGAAAATCCAAATCAGGATTTTAGGCGGTGATGATAACACCTTCCCGCCGGGCAATCTCGAGGATAGGACGACTTCCATCCGTCTCCCACTCCTGCTCGCCGCAGGGTATAGGCTCGATACGATTGTCGGCCGAAGCCGTCGCCTGCCAGAGCTTCTCAACTACTGTCAACTCACGCGGTCCCTCCAATTCCGGAGCAATCACAACCAGGTCAATATCGCTGTATTCATCAGCGTCTCCACGTGCGAAAGATCCAAAAAGAACAAGCCGGCTGGCATGGATGCCATACGAGCTTAGTGATTCGATATAGCGTCGTATTGCTGTTATAATTGTGCTTTCAACCATTTAAGAATATCTCCGGCCAGAGCAAGTCTCTCTTTAGCAGCGTTCAAATCTATAATTGTATGACTCGACTCCGGATAGCGTCCCTCCAGTTGATACATATCGAAGCGGCTAAGGAAATCCGCTTGTTCAATCCCGAGTGATAACCCGGTCATCTCTGACAGGCGCAGCAGATTATGTATGCGAGGAGGGATGTCTTTTGTCTGCCTGGTCACATGCGCCTTGAGCATCTTTTCGATAGCAAGGTGGGCAAAGAACAAACAATGACGAAAATGCCCTTTTTCAAGTAGGGATTGAGCAGCGGCAAAATCCTCGTCGCTACTCGTTGCCCAGTATTCAATCTGTTTCGGAACGTCAACCATATCAATTCAAAAATTCTTAGTCACCCTTTACATTTATATTTTAATGATACCAATTATTCTTATCGTGGAGCAACAAAATTATACTAAACTTATTTGACAGGTAATGAATCACAGACAACTTTTCGCATGAGATCCGCATTGCCATCGGTGTTGGTGAAGAGTTTGAATTGGGCCATGGCCTGGTTTACGAACATCGAGATGCCGTCGATGTTTTTCATCCGTTTTTTCTTGGCTTCCTTTAGCAATTGCGTTTGGGCGGGATTATAAACAGTATCGAAGACCGCCATTCCCCTTTTAAGGGATTCTTTCGGGACAGGTGTTGCATCGACGTTCGGGTGCATTCCGATGCTGGTGCAGTTTATAAGCAATTTTGCTTCGAGACTTTTCAAATCGTCCAATGGTGCGGACTCACAACCGAATTCGGCGGCAAGCTTTTGTGCTTTTTCAACGGTGCGGTTGTAAATTCTGATTTGTGCTCCGGCATCACTTAGGCCGGCCACGATTGCCCTCGAGACACCGCCCGCTCCGACCACAGCGACGGGCAGACCGTTCAGCTTAGTTTTGGAAATTCTCATTCCGGTAGTGATTGCATCCAGTGCGCCGGCGTAATCTGTGTTATATGCTTCCAGCTTGCCATCCGGGCCGACGAGCAGGGTATTTGCCGCCCCGATCTTTTGTGCTTGCGGCTCAACGTCACCGCGACTTGTCCGGACGTAAGCCAGGGCATTTTGCTTGTGCGGGATTGTGACGCTGAAGCCGCGGAAGTTCAACCACTTTCGAATCAGGGCATGATGCAAAAACGAATCGAATTCCTGCCGGCCCCCTTCCACCAGCAACGGTAGATAGAGTTTATTCATCTTTTTGTCGCCGAAGCAGGCATTGTGTATTGCCGGGCTGAGTGAATGCCCGACCGGATTAGCGATTACACCATAAAGCTTTGTCTGGGTATCTATATAATCGTAGCGATACAATTCCTTAAGGTCCTTGATTGTCAACTGGCCCGGCGCGGTGGCGTTTAACTCGTCGATACTTGCAAAGGTGAGAAAGCAGCCGAGTTTCTTAGCGAGGATTCTGCTGATAAGACCGCCGGCGCCCATGCAGAATATGATCCGCTCGGCGCTGGTTTGGTGCAGCAAATCGAAAGCATCGAAGCAATCGTTGATGTGATTGGCTACGTATATGAGCTTGGGTATTGCAATCGGACACACATTTAAGATTTTGCGATACAATTTCCCGATGTTGTCGAATTTTGTCTCGAAGTTATGTGCCGATAGGACCAGCCGGCCTCTTGAGCTTTGCGAGAGCGCCAGCCTGATTTTCTCCTGTCCCTCGATAGAAAGGAAGTTTTCGTACTCGAAATCAATAAATTCCGCCCCAGCTTTCAATGCGGCTGCAAGTATATCAACTCGCAACTTCTGGGGATAATCAATCGCCCCGCCCTGCTGCTTGTCACGACAAGTTACAATGATGGGGAACTTTTTATCGCCGGCGCTTTTGGCATCTGCAATTAGTTTCTTGACCAGATCAACATTAAGGTTCTCAAGATAATCGGTTCGTAACTCAAGTATATCCGCTCCCGCGGCCATGGCAGATTTGATTTGCGTCCCGGCCTGATCAACATTCCTCGCTGCTATGGGAACGGCCAATTTTGTTTCCATAATCCAGATATATAGCAGCATGCAGTACCGAAAGCAAGAGCAAAACCAAAGATATGGCACACAAGCCGGATTTTTCATAACAATAAAAATGTTGCAAATTTCGCATAAATAGGTTATAATACCGAGTTTGTATTATTGATAAAACCCAGGATAGTAGCCTCAGGCATGTTTGGGTCGTGCTATTAGCTGTAAAACCTGGGTTTTCTGTGTATATATGGTTATGTTGATGTTAGAGCAAGAGATTAAAATTCCGGCTTCGACCGGGGGCGGCTACCCGATAAGAATCAGCAGGGACATCCTCGGCTCATTATGGCCTCAAATAGAAGCAGATTTCGACAAATACAGCAAATTTGTCGTGACTGATGAGAATTTAGTCTCGGCGGGCCATTTACAGAAACTTTTGGGGCAAAAGGATATCCCTACTTTTGTCATAAGTCCGGCAGGGGAGACCTCGAAGAATATAGATACGGCAGTTTCCATAATTGAGGCAATGGAAAAGGCCTATCTCGGCAGAGACACGCTCGTTGTCGCTCTTGGTGGCGGAACGGTCGGCGATATCGCAGGCTTCGCAGCGGCCGTTTTCAAAAGAGGCGTGCCGGTCCTTCACATACCGACGACCACCGTGGCACAGGCCGATTCATCCGTAGGCGGCAAAACCGGCGTCGATTCCAGCATAAGCAAGAACGCATTCGGCGCGTTCTGGCACCCCGCGGCTGTTTATATCGACGTAGCAACCTTAGTTACACTGGACGATAGACAATTTCGTGCCGGACTTGTCGAATCGGTTAAGCATGCGATTATAGCCGACAGCGAATATTTCGATTTTCTCGAAAGTAATCTCGACGCAGTTCTTGAGCGAAAGCCGGATGTGCTGGAAAAAGTGGCCCACTGGAACTGCAAAATAAAGGGCAGTGTCGTCGAGACCGATCCGGGTGAGAAGAACTTAAGAAGGATCCTGAATTACGGCCACACAATTGGTCACGCTGTTGAGGCGGCCAGCGGTTTCGAGCTTCTTCACGGCGAGGCCGTCGCTATCGGTATTATCGCTGCCGGCTTTATCGAGATTGAAATGCAGTTGGCTGAGCCCGGCAGGATCGAGAGAATCCGGAAAATACTCGAAAAACTCAATGTCCCGGTAACATTGCCAAAGGATTTGGCCGATAAGGATTTGATTGATTTGATAAAACGCGACAAGAAGGCGGTAAATAAATGGCCGAGATTTGTCTTAATCAGTAAAATAGGCGAGGTTTATAGTCAAGATGGAAAATATGCCGTCGAGGTCGCTCCAGAAGTTATTGAAAAAGTGTTAGATAAACTTTAGAGGATATTAATTTAAGGTTAGAATATGTACAGAGAACAAATCAAAGTACTCGATTGCACAATCAGAGACGGCGGACTTATTAACAATCACTACTTCACGGACGAATTTGTCCGCGAAGTTTACAAAGCACTGTCCAAAAGCGGTGTCGACTACATGGAATTTGGCTATAGAAGCAGTAGAGAGCTGTTCCCCCCGCAAGACTACGGAGCATGGAAATATTGCGATGATGATAAGATCCGACAAGTCATCGACGGCGTCGAATCAGACATAAAAATTAGCGTTATGGTAGACTCATACCGCGTTAAAGAGCAGCAGTTCGCCCCGGCGGACGAAAGCCCGGTCGATATGTTCCGGGCTGCCACCTACGTCAAGTATATAGACAGTGCCATCGAGCTTATAAATAAATGTCACGACCTTGGCTACGAAACGACCTGCAATATCATGGCCATTTCAAAGGAGATAGAGCCGGACCTTGTCGAAGCTCTGGATCAATTAGCGAAAAGCCCGGTTGACGTGGTTTATGTGGTTGACAGTTTCGGCGCATTATACTGCGAGCAGATAGAGTATATGGTAAAACTCTATAAAGAGCACCTGCCCGGCAAGATTATTGGCATTCACTGTCACAATCAGCAGCAGCTTGCTTATGCCAACACTATAGAGGGCATTATTCACGACGCCAATTACGTAGACGGCTCACTGTACGGCATCGGGCGGGGACCCGGTAATTGCTGCCTCGAATTGTTAATAGGTTTCCTGAAAAATCCGAAGTTCAACCTGACTCCGATCCTGAAGGTTATACAGGATTATATGATACCAATGCGGAATGAAATCGAATGGGGCTACCTTATACCCTATTTCATCACCGGCATATTGAACGAGCATCCCCGCTCGGCGATAGCATATCGAAAAACAGAAGACAAAGACAAATACGCTGAGTTTTATGAAAAAATGCGCCTGCCACAGGAGTAAAACTCCCACAATGATAATTGTTATTTAACCCCGCGTTTCATGCGGGGTTTTTTATTTTGCCTTCGACACCTTCTTACAGACCATTTTCAAGACGGATATTATTTGTGAGCCTATACTCTTGTCATATCAGCGTGTTTATGTTATGAAGGCTGTTTTTATGATGTTTTACGAAGCCTGGATATGTGATTGGCCGGAAAGCTCGCAGGTAGCTACGAGTCGTTCGAGCGAAGAAAGACACATCTATGGCAAAGACTAAAAAAATTAAAGACTGGGACAAGCTCTCCGACGAAGAGATACTACAAATACGCGTTCGTGATCTCCACCTGCAAATCCCTGGCTCTGAACTTGAGCCGCTCGTAGAGCGGCTTTACGAAGAATTAGATGCCAATGGGATTAATTTTCATCCCTCATGCTATCTTGCCGACGAGTGGTTCTGTCCCGAAAGAGTCCCGATTATTGGAGTTCCTTTTTGTCTTACACATCCGCGTCTGAAGCATATCGAGAAAAAGATGCTCTATGAGGTTGAAGGGGGCACAGAAAGTTCCTGCATGAAGTTGCTGCGCCATGAATGCGGACACGCATTGAACTACGCCTATGAGCTATATAAGAAAACCCGATGGCGAGAATTGTTCGGTCTGTTCTCGGTAAAGTATTCGAGTTTCTATTACTACCAGCCCTACTCGAGGCGCTATGTGATACACCTTGAAGATAATTATGCCCAGTCACATCCTGACGAGGATTTTGCTGAAACGTTTGCCGTCTGGCTTACACCGCGTAGCCGCTGGGAGGAAAAGTATCGAGATTGGCCCGTCATAAAAAAATTGCGGTATGTTGACAATCTTATGAAGAAGATCACAAACCAACAGCCGGTAAACACGGTTCATGAACGTCCGCCATGGTCGGCCTCGCGGATGACTTCAACGCTTGCCGCTCATTACGAGCGGAAACGAAAGGCGCTAGGCAGCGAGTTTCAGGGATTTTATGATGACAGTCTTAAAACGTTGTTTACTTTAAAACATGGCGACTCCTATACCCTGAAAGCCTCAAAGCTTCTGCGTCATCACCGGCGTGAACTTGTGAACTGTGTCTCTCGCTGGACCGGACACCGGAAGTATGATATCCGCCAGTTGGTCAACAACCTGATCAATCGATGCGACGCACTCAATCTGCATGCGAAACCCGACCAGACCGACAACATTATTGGTCTTACCGCTCTGTTAACGGCAATTGCAGGCAATACACTCAAGCCCTTCAGGAGATACATACGTCAATGAGAAAGAAACGACAAATAGCAGTATTAGTTGACGCTGCAGAGATTACTTCTGACGATCCGAATTTTGAAGGCCACCCTGAAGCTCCGACAACCGAGTACCACGTAATCGGAGCGCTGCGTAAACTTGGGTATGAGGTATCCGTTCTCGGGGCCGTGGCCGACATTGCAAAAATCGTTGAGATACTGACAGAACAGAAGCCCGACCTGGTCTTCAATCTAACCGAATCATTCGAGGGTGACCGGGGGATGGACAAAAACATCGCAGCTCTTATCGAAATAGCCGGCGTCCCCTTTACGGGCACAGGTGTTGCGGGATTGATGTTGTGCCGTGATAAGCGATTGTGCAAGCAACTGCTCAGTCTGCACAAGATCCGCGTTCCGCGTTTTTACTCTCTGCCCCTTGGACACAAGGTTCCCGTTGCGAAAACCATAAAGTATCCGCTGGTTGTTAAGCCGGCTCTGGAAGACAGCTCGGAGGGAATTTCCAACGCTTCGCTTGTTAACAATAATGCGGAACTGCAGGAACGTGCGCGTTATATGCACGAACGATGGGAGCAACCGGCTATTGCCGAGGAATACATCGAGGGGCGAGAACTGTACGTGAGTATTTTAGGTAATAAAAGGTTGACAGTGCTTCCACCCCGAGAATGTTCCTTTGAATCCGACGACGGCTGTGGGCCACAACTTGCGACGTACCGCGTCAAGTGGAACGAACAGTACAGGAAAAAATGGAATATAAAATTCGGCTTTGCCGAACTGGACCAGGCAACCTTGAAGAATATCGGCCGCGTTTGCAAGAAAGTCTTCCGAATCCTTAAACTACGGGACTACGGCCGAATCGATCTGAGGCTTACACACGACAACAAAGTTGTTATCCTCGAAGCCAATCCCAACCCCGATCTCGCATACGGCGAAGAGGTAGCCGAGGCGGCGGATAAAAGCGGACTGTCCTATGAGCAGTTAATCGACCGAATCATAAATCTTGCTCTGCGCCGGTGTGAATAAGCTGCCACCAAAACACATTAATGTATCAAGTTATCTCCCAACCGCGTAACCAACCGGCAGTGAGAATTGAAAAACTTGCGGCAAAGAACTAAAGTTTATTAATTCAAATGTAATCCGCCCTGCACCTTTTTTCCTTGCCTTTTATATTGGGTCGAGTAGATTCTATAGGAATAATACTTATTTGGAGATTTTGCTATGATAGGCAAAAAGATAAGACTCGAAAGGATAATCGACCGCAATTCGCACAGGACGGTAATTATTCCGATGGATCATGGCGTAACGGTCGGGCCTATCGAAGGCCTGGCCGATATGATAACGGCGGTCAGCAATGTCGTGCGTGGTGGGGCAAATGCCATACTCATGCACAAAGGTATCGTTCGGGCCGGTCATCGCGGCACGGGCAAAGACGTGGGATTAATCATTCACCTTTCCGGCGGGACATCGCTGAGCCCCGATCCTAATGCCAAGGAACTGGTCTGCACAGTAGAAGAGGCAATCAAGCTCGGCGCCGATGCCGTCTCGGTACACGTCAATCTCGGGGCAGAAACCGACAAAGAGATGCTTCGACAATTGGGGCAGGTCAGCGAACGATGTTTACTCTGGCAAATGCCGCTGGTGGCGATGATGTATACTCGTGGGTCAAAGATCAAAGATGAGTATAATCCCGGCAATGTCAAACATGCAGCAAGAGTTGCCGCTGAACTGGGCGCAGATATCGTGAAGGTCGTATATACCGGCAGCGTCGATAGTTTTACTGAAGTAGTCAATGGTTGTCCGGTGCCGGTAGTGATTGCAGGCGGCCCAAAGATGGACAGCGACGAGGATATATTCAAGATGGTCGAAAGTGCCCTTCAAGCAGGAGCAGCAGGTATATCAATCGGCCGAAATGCATTCCAGCACGAAAATCCAACTAAGATGGTCCAGGTCTTGAGTAAAATGGTCCACCAGGGTGCAAGTGTTGCTGAGGCCGTCAAGATGCTGAAGGATGAGTGACAGGCAGAATCAGTGGGTTAGCTATATGTCTAAATATATCTCGCTTGTAGTGATAGCGCTGTCTTTGTTGGGGGGCGGGCGTTCAAACATACTCGCTGACGATATCAAAGTTGAGTCGGTAAAGTTTAACCATCCCGATGAGTATGTGAGCGGTCAAGGATTTATGGCCCTGGCCGACCGTAGGATTTTTGCCGTGACGGCCTTCGCCAATGCCATGGGTTACGATAACGAGGCAGAGGGTATACAGATGCATCCGCTCCGGATCAAAGTGCGTAAATTACTATCG